>ERZ808046.734-NODE-734-length-21695-cov-3.060135_pt1 | contig 21695 bp, 23 predicted proteins | sample MGYA00380196_ERZ808046 | MGnify/ENA primary metagenome ERZ808046 (study PRJEB31490, sample SAMN06133421) | mouse gut metagenome | isolation source: Z6_2 | host: mice | place: China: Chengdu | collected 2015-05 ...
CCGGGGGATGTCCCCGGCGCTCCCCCGGCACAGCACCCGGCCGTTTTCCGCCCGCACGCCGGGCAGGCCCAGCCTTTTCAGCTCCCAGGCCACCGTGCTCTCCACCCCCATGAGGGCGGGTATCACAAACTGTAAGGTTTGATCCATAAACCGCTCCGTTAAAATTATTTTGAAAAGCCTCTTGACCTTCCATCCGGTTCCGGGTTTCAGGCCCTCCGCCGGTCGGACGGGGGCCTGAACTTTTTTGAAAAAACCCCTTGACCTTCCATTGGGTAAAGGGTGTAGCATTGTGTCACAAGGGAAGGAACCCGGCCGATTTCCTTACCATTCCATAGTATAATGTAAAATGGAAGCGCTGGCAACAATAAATCCAAAAAACTTCTTTTCCTCCGGCCCATTCTGTGGTATAGTTGAAACAGGTGGAAACAAGCTCTTGTTTCCAGCCTGTCAACACAAGCTATTGCGTACGTTTGGAAGGAGCGTGACGGTATGCCTTTTGACGCGGAATCTATGCAGAAAATTGTTTGGCTGGTGCTGTTGCTGCTGTTCGCCGGGGGCGAAGCGGTCAGCGTGGGGCTGACCTCCATCTGGTTCGCCGCCGGGGCGCTGGCGGCCCTCGTCGCCGCATTGCTGGGCGGGGCGCTGTGGATCCAGATCACCCTGTTCCTGGCGGTGAGCCTGCTGTGTCTGGCCGCGGTGCGGCCCCTGGCCAAAAAGCATTTGAACAACAAGGTGGAGCACACCAACGCCGACCGGGCCATCGGCCAGGAGGCCCTGGTCACCGAGGACATCGACAACATCCAGGGCAAGGGCGCCGTCATCATCCGGGGCGTCACCTGGACGGCCCGCAGCGAGGACGGCGACCCCATCCCCACCGGAACCATGGTGAGGGTGCTGCGCATCGAGGGGGTCAAGGTGTTCGTGGAGCGGGTGCCCGCCGGGGCCTCCCCCAGGCAGGAGAACTGGTGAACCGTCCTCTTTCAAAAGATCCACTCTTTTGTTCAGGAAATAAGACGTATGTCGCGTAAGGAGGAAAACATATGAAAACACTTGCCCTGTATTCCGCCGCCCCCACCATTGGGGCCATCCTCACCTTCGCCATTCCCCTGGCGCTGGTGATCCTCATCCTGGCCGTTCTCGCCTCCAACATCAAGGTGGTGCAGCAGTCCCGCGCCGTGGTCATTGAGCGGCTGGGCGCGTTCCACTCGGTCTGGGGCGTGGGCCTGCACCTGAAGATTCCCTTCATCGAGCGGGTGGCCAAGACCGTCTCGCTCAAGGAGCAGGTGGTGGACTTTGACCCCCAGCCCGTCATCACCAAGGACAACGTCACCATGCAGATCGACACCGTGATCTACTTCCAGATCACCGACCCCAAGCTGTATACTTACGGCGTGGAGCACCCCCTGTCCGCCATTGAGAACCTCACCGCCACCACCCTGCGCAACATCATCGGCGATCTGGAACTGGACCAGTCCCTCACCAGCCGCGACCACATCAACACCCAGATGCGCTCCATTCTGGACGAGGCCACCGACCCCTGGGGCATCAAGGTCAACCGCGTGGAGCTGAAGAACATCATGCCCCCCCGGGACATCCAGGAGTCCATGGAGAAGCAGATGCGCGCCGAGCGTGAGCGCCGCGAGGCCATCCTCCAGGCCGAGGGCCAGAAGCAGTCCCAGATCCTGGTGGCCGAGGGCGAGAAGCAGTCCGCCATCCTCCGGGCCGACGCCGCCAAGCAGGCCGCCGTCCTCCAGGCCGAGGGCGCCAAGCAGGCCAAGATTCTGGAGGCCGAGGCTGAGGCCGAAGCCATCATGAAGGTGCAGCAGGCCACCGCCGACGCCATCAAGCTCATCAACGAGGCCGCCCCCGGCGAGGGCGTCATCAAGATCAAAGCGCTGGAGGCCTTCCAGAAGGCCGCCGACGGCCGGGCCACCAAGATCATCATCCCCAGCGAGCTCCAGGGGCTGGCCGGCCTGTGCGCCAGCGCCAAGAGCGTGTTCGACACCGTGGAGCCCAATCCCCCCAAGACCGGGAAATAATCTTCCTGCGGGAATTATAAAAAAAGGGCCGGCCTTCTTCGGAAGGCCGGCCCTCTCTTTTATGGAAGCTACCCGTTTCCCTCCGGGGAGGACAGGGGGACGAGATACTTATCCTGATAGAACGTCAGCCACTGGCGGAACTCCGGCTGGTCGCCCTGGCGCACGCCCCGGGTGTAGTCGTGGAACTGCAAATCGCTGTAGCGCAGCTCCAGCACGGCCAGGGCCACGTTGGAGCAGTGGGCGGCCACACGCTCAAAATTGGTGATGATATCGTTGAGGATGAAGCCCATCTCCAGGGTGCACGCCCCATTTTGCAGCCGCCGGATGTGCCGCAGCTTCATTCGCTCCAGCATGGAGCTGATGACCTCCTCCAAGGGCTCCACCTTCCGGGCGGTGGACATATCCTCCTCGCTCAGCGCCTTCTGGGCCAGGGCCACAATCTCCCGCACCGCGTTGCTGGCCTGGGTGAGATCGTCCAGCCCGTCGGCGGGAAAGGCGATGCTCTTGCTGTCCATCTCGCTGGCCAGCTCCGCCAGATTCACCGCATGGTCGGAGATACGCTCCATGTCGGTGAGGCAGTGCAGGTAGTGGGAGCTGATGATGGTCTCCCGCTCGTTCAGGTCCCGGGTGTTCAGGTGGAACAGGTAGCTGCCCAGCCGGTCCTCGTACTTGTCCACCACATTTTCCCGGGACATGATCTTGTCGTACTTCTCCTGATTATACTGCATGAACAGGTCCACCGACCGGTTCAGGTTCTTGAAGGAGGCGGAGGCCATGCGCTCCACCGTCCGGCCGCTCTGCTCCAGCGCCAGGGGCGGATAGTCCAGGAAGCGCTCGTCCAGCAGGTTCTCCTCAAATTGCTCGTCGTCCTCGCCCCGCTCCTCCTTGACGGTGAGCACAGCCAGCCGCACCAGCAGCCCCGTAAAGGGCAGCTGCACCAGGGTGGCCGCCACCTTGAACACGGTGTTGAACACGGCGATGCCGAAGGCCGAGGCGGGCAGGGCCATAAATTGGAAGTCCATAAAGGCGTGGGCCAGGTAGAAGGGCAGCATGAACAGCGCCGAGCCCACGATGTTAAAATATAAGTAGATGACGGCGGTGCGCTTGCCGTTGGCGTTGGCCCCGATGGCGGAGAGCAGCACAGGCACGCACGCACCGATGCACATACCCAGCACCATGGGCACGGCCACCTCGTAGCTGATGGCCCCCGTGATGGACATCGCCTGCAAAATACCGATGGACGCCGAGGAGGACTGGATCACCGCCGTCACCAAAATGCCGATGAGCAGGGACACCGCCGGGTTGGAGGCGGCGGCGATGAAGTGCAGAAACGCCTCGTTCTCCTTCAGCGGGTCCATAGCGGAGCTCATGGTCTGCATCCCGCTCATGAGCACGGAGAAGGCCAGCAGAATCAGTCCCACGTTCTTCTGGGTCTGCTTCCGGCAGAAGAAATACAGGACGATGCCGATAAACGCGATGAAGGCAAACACCGTGGCGGAGCTGAAGCCCCCCTCTCCCTCCACGCCGGCCAGGGTGAGCACCCAGCCCGTGGCGGTGGTGCCGATGTTGGCGCCCATGACGATGCCCACGGCGTTGGACAGCTGCATAATGCCCGAGTTGACAAAGCCCACCACCATGACGGTGGTGGCGGAGGACGACTGAATCACCGCCGTCACCAGCGCGCCCAGCAGCACCCCCTTGATGGGGTTGGAGGTCAGCTTGCCCAGAACGGTTTCCAGCTTGCTGCCCGCCACCCGCTTCAGCCCGTCCCCCAACAGGGTCATGCCAAACAGGAAAAAGGCCAGGCCGCCCAGCAGCGATATGATGTCCGCAATACCCATGCGATCAATTCCTTCCCGCGGGTCCAACGCCCGCACACCGGCAGACTGTTATGCACACGAACGAGACTATTATATCACACCTCCGGGCGAATTTCCCGCCTTTTTTTAATTTCTCAAAAATTGTCGTTTTGTGCCAAATCAAATGGTTAAATTTTGGACAAAATAGAAAAAGCAGAAGCGCGAGCGTAGGTGCGCCGCCCCGGATGGACCGGAGCGAGGGGCAAAACCCAGGCGGGCTGTGCCCGCCGAATTTGCCCCGAGTCGGAGGGAAGCCGGGGCGAACAGCGCACCCAACGCGAGCGTGATCAGGAAGCGCGGAGAAGCGGTCAGCGAAGAAGCTTGGAACGGAGCGAGGGCAAAAACTCAAGGCCGCGAAGCGGGCCGGATTTTGCCCGAGACGCAGCGAAAACGACTGAGCGCCTGACCGCTTCGGAGCGTGACAAGGAAGCGCGACGATAGCCGCGTAGGGGAGCCTGGACCGAAGCGAGGACAAAAACCCAGGGCCGCGAAGCGGGCCGGATTTTGTCCGAGACGGAGGGAAGGCGACCCGGCAGCGCGGCCAATCGGAGCGTGACAAGGAAGCGCGAGCGTAGGTGCGCCGCCCCGGCTTTTCTCCGCCGCAGGCAACAAAAAGGGAGACAGGCTTTCGCCTGTCTCCTCATAAACGCAGAGCCTGCCTATCTTCGGCCGCCGCCGCGCCCGCCCCCGAAGGAGCCGCCGGAACGTCCGCCCCCGCCGAAGGAGCGCCCGCCGCCAAAAGACCCGCCGGGGCGTCCGCCTCCGCCAAAGGAGCGTCCGCCCCCAAAGGACCCGCCCGGACGGGGCCGTGCGCCGCCCATGGGTCTGCCGCCGCCGAAGGAACCGCCGGGCCGGGGGCCGGGATTGGGCCGTCCGCCGCCCCCTGTGGGCCGTCCGCCGCCAAAGCCGCCGCCAGGGCGCGGGCCGGGATTGGGCCTGGGGCCTGCGCCGGGCCTGGGTCCGGGGCGCGCGCCCGGGCCTGGACCTGGGCCGAAGCCCATGCCGTGCCCAGGGCCAAAGCCGGGACCGGGACGCGGCGGCCTGGGCGGCCGCGGGGGCCGGGGCGGGCACAGGTAGAAGGGCCGGTACACGTAGGTTGGGCCGTACCAGCCGCTGCGGTAGCGCCGGCGGTGGGAGCCCTCCATCACCAGCAGCAGGATCACCACCAGCACAATGATGAGAATCAAATCAGAAAATCCGTTCATTAAGCCGCCTCCTTCCCCGCATCAGCGATAGTAGTCTCCGTACCAATCCTCCAGGGCCTTGGTGAGCTCCAGCACAGCGTCGTCATAGTCTTCCCTGGCAAAGCTGAACTCCATACACTCATAGGCGTAATCGGAGCAGTCGTCGTCGGTGAAATCCCTACGGATATCGTTCCCCTGGATCAGCCAATAGTTTTCCCCGCTGATGTCCAGGGTCACAATCATATCGTACCCGCCCAGGCCCATGTCCTCGGCGCACTGCATGGCGTACTCGTCCAAATCGTCCCGGTCATAGTTGCAGGTGACAACGCCGATGGACACGCTGTAACGGTCCCACAGCCGGTCGTTGCGCTCGTCCAACTCCCGGATTGTCCGGGCGGACAGCGCGTTGGCATCGTCCCACACGAAGGAGCCGGAGGCGGGGGGCGCGCTGCTGGGCTGGGCGGCGGGTTCGGAGACAGGGCCGTTGAAGGGCGCATTGGCGTAGCCGATGCCGACGGCGGCAATTACCATCACGATGGTGATAAGCCACGCCACCCCTTGCTTTTTGAACACGTTCTTCCCCGTCGCCGCTCCGGCGGCAACGACAGCCAGCGCGACGCCGATGGCCGCCCAGGGGAGGACAAATAAAAAAGTGCTTCTCATAGAAAGTCCTTTCTAAGACACGGGATTACCCCCGCAATTCAAGCAGCTTCTGCTTCAGCTCGCCCTCGATGCGGCCCGGCGGCGGCGCAAACTCCATATCGTTCGCTTTCGCTTGCGGCAAAAGCTCATTCATTTCGCTGCTCCGCCGCCTCCCAACCGAAACCGCTTACGCTGGGTTTCGGTTGGGAACCCATGGAGCTGGGCCATCCAAACACATTCTCAATGTTTTTTACCCTCGCAGCTCTAAAAGCTTCTGCTTCAGCTCGCCCTCGATACGGCCCAGCTCCAGCTCGGCCTCCTTGCGCTTCTGGGCGCCGTCCTTCTGAATCTGCATCACCTCATCCAGGGTGGAGATGAGCTGCTGGTTGGTGTGCTGGAGGGTCTCGATGTCCACCACGGACCGCTCGGCCTCCTTGGCGGTCTCGATGGTGCCCATCTTGAGCATCTCCGCGTTTTTCTTCAGCAATTCGTTGGTCATGTTGGTGACGGCAGACTGGGCCGCGGTGGCCTGGCGGGAGTGCTCCAGCCCCAGGGCCAGCACCATCTGGCTTTTCCACAGGGGGATGGTGTTCACCAGGGAGGACTGAATCTTCTCCAGCATCAGCGCGTCGTTGTTCTGAATCATCCGGGTCTGGGGGCCCATCTGGATGGAGATCATCCGGGTGAGCTCCAGGTCGTGGAGCTTCTTCTCAAACCGGCTGCACAGGTTGGCGTAGTCGTTGTGCTACTGGGCATCTTCCTGGGCGCCGGTCGCGGTGGCCTTCTTCCGCAGGGCCTCCAAATCCTCGTTCCGGGCCTTCATCAGCGCCTTCTTGCCCGCCAGGATATACATGGTGAGCTCTTTATAGTACTTGGTATTCAGCTCATACATCTGGTCCAGCATGGCGATGTCCTTCATCAGCGTGACCTGGTGCCCCTCCAGGATGGAGGCGATCTTGTCCACGTTGACCTCCGCCTTGTCGTAGCTGGCCTTGAGGGCCAGGGCCTCGTTCTTCTTCTTCTGGAACCAGCCGCCGATGCCCTTCTTCTCCTCCTGGCCGAAGGTTTTCAGCTCCACCACCAGGGAGGACAGCGCCTCCCCCACCTGGCCCAGATCCTTGGTGCGCACATTGTTGAGGGCGTTCTCCGAGAAGCCGGCGATGTTCTTCTGGGCCGCCGCGCCGTACTGGAGCACCTGGGTGGAGTCGGTGATGTCGATCTTCTGGGCGAAGTCGTTCACCATCTTCCGCTCCGCCTCGGACAGCTGGCTCTCGTCCAGCTGGATGGCCTGGGCGTCCCGGGCGGCCTGGACCGCCGCGGCGTCCTCCGGGGTGACGCTGTTTTCCAGGGTCAGGGTGGGGGCCTCAGGGGCCTTGGGGACGGCGGCCTCCGCCTCCTTGGCCGCGGCTGCGGCCGCAGCGGCGCCGCTGGGGTCCAGGGTCAGCTCGGGCATCACGTTCATCTCGTCACTCATTGTCATTCTCCTCTGAATTGTGATTGGGAGCGTACTCCTGGAAGTCCTCCGGAGTGCGCTTGTAGGTTTTCCAAAAACTCATTGCGGCCACCGCGCTGGCCGCCAGCAGAAGCAGGTGCACCATATTCAGCTCCGGCAGCCGCCGCACCACCGCCACCGCCATGGAGGCGGCGGCCAGGGTCCACACGATGGCCAGCACCCGGTAGCCCCTTCTGGAAATGTTTTTCTTCATGCCGGCCGCCCTCACATACCGCCCAGGGTCATGCCGCCGATGCCCTCCTGCTGAAGCATCTGCTCCATCACCTTGATGTCGGCGGAGATGTCCAGGGCCTCCTCGCCGTACAGCGCGTCCAGCTGGCGGCTGAAGGCCACGCAGATGGTGTCCAGCATCTCCTCGATTTTGCCCTTGGTGCCGTCGATGTTGGCCCCCGACACCCCGGTGGAGTCCATGCGGTCATAGGCGTTGAGCAGCTTCAGGGTGGTGGGCAGATAGTAGTTCATGAACTTGCGAATCTGGGGCAGCTTGGCGGGCTTTTCCACCACAGCATCGATGATTTTGCCGGTGGTGACCTCCAGGTGGCTGATCTGGGCGGAGATTTTCACGTCCTTGATGGAGTCGTTCAGCCGGCGCATCTCCCCCACCGCCCGGTCCCGCTCCACCAGCAGCGCATCAATCTCGGGATTGCCGGTGGATTTGGGCTTCTGCTCCTGTTTGGGCTGGGGCCGGGGCTGGGCCTGGGCCTGCTGGACGGACGGCGGGGCATCCTGCACCTCATACCCCCGGTCGGGGAACAGCATTTTGCCCACATGATAGGCGATGAAGGAGGCCAGCGCCGCCATAATATAATGTGTGGGCCGGTACAGCGGGGCCAGCAGCGCCCAGAGAAGCCACGTCCCACCGATGAAATAGACGGGCAGCGCGCTGCGTTTTTTGACATAGGACACGGCGGACGCTCCTTTCCGGTAAATGGTATTGTTTCGTTCTCTATTTTACCCCCGCCAACCCTCTCTGTCAAGAAGAAGGGGGGGGCGAAGCGGTTGACTTTAACATTTTCTTCATGTAAAATAGGTTGTTATATCTCAGAAACAGACGAGGGAGTCCTTCTATTATGATGACGCTGAACGATTTCAAGGCGGCCCGGAAGACGCTGGACGGCGTGCTCCACCCCACCGATTTGATTTACAGCCCCTTCTTCACCAAAACCACCGGCAACCAGGCGTATATCAAGCCGGAGAATATGCAGGTCACCGGGGCGTACAAAATCCGGGGGGCCTACTTCAAGTGCTCCACTCTGTCCGAGGAGGAGAAGGCCCGGGGACTGGTGACGGCCTCCGCCGGCAATCACGCCCAGGGGGTGGCCTACGCCGCCCGGGCGGCGGGAGTGGCCGCCACCATCGTCATGCCCACCACCACCCCCTTGGTGAAGGTGAACAACACCAAGGACTATGGGGCCCGCGTGCTCCTCCACGGCGAGACCTTTGACGACGCGGCGGCCCTGGCCGCCAGGCTGAGCCAGGAGGAGGGCTTGACCTACGTTCACCCCTTCAACGACCTCACCGTGTCCACCGGCCAGGGCACCATCGCCTATGAGATTTTCAAGGACCTGCCCGATGTGGACGTGATTCTGGTCCCCGTGGGGGGCGGCGGGCTGGCGGCGGGGGTGTCCACCCTGGCCAAGCTGCTCAACCCCTCGGTGCGGGTGCTCGGGGTGGAGCCCTCCGGCGCGGCGTCCATGAAAGCCAGCCTGGAGGCGGGCCGCGTCGTCACGGTGGACCCCATCTCCACCATTGCCGACGGCGTGGCGGTGAAAACCCCCGGCGACCAGGTCTTCCCCTACATTCAGAAGAACCTGGACGGCATTGTCACCATCGACGACGACGAGCTGGTGGATGCCTTCCTGGACGTGATGGAAAAGCACAAGATGATTGTGGAGAACGCGGGGCTGCTCACCATCGCCGCCCTCAAGCACCTGGACTGCCGGGGGGAGAACGTGGTGAGCGTGCTGTCCGGCGGCAATATGGACGTGATCACCATCTCCTCCCTGGTGCAGCACGGCCTCATCAACCGGGGGCGCATCTTCACCTTCTCGGTGCAGCTGCCCGACCGGCCCGGCGAGCTGCTGCGCATCGCCGACCTGGTGGCCAAGCTCAGCGGCAACATCATCAAGCTGGACCACAACCAGTTTGTGAATATCAACCGCCAGGCGGGGGTGGAGCTGAAGGTGACGCTGGAGGCCTTTGGCCTGTCCCACAAGGCGGAAATCCTGGACGCACTGCGCCAGGAGGGCTACTGCGTGCGCGAGGTGGCCGCCAGCGGCACCATCACGGGCTGACAAGCCCTCCCCAGGAGTTTCGCCGCCCGCAGGCGGCGAAATCAAAGGAACAGAACGGCCGTTGGCCTTTTTCGCAGATTCACAATCCCCCCGCCGCCACGGCTGCGGCGGCGGGGGGTATTCAGGGGCGGCGCGCCGTCCGGCGTCCGGTCCGGGCGCGAGCGGGGGCATGGGGGAACCACCCAGCCGTCCCCGTCGGCGACCTCCGCGTACTCTATCTTATGCGTCTGGGCGGCCGGTGCGCCGCGCCCGCCCAGAAACGCCCGCCTGTCCCAGCGGCGGATTTCGGAAAAAAGAGGTCAAACACCATGGTTAAAATCGCCCCTTCCATTCTCTCAGCGGATTTTTGCAATTTGGAGCGGGATATCCGCCGGGTGTCCGCCGCGGACTGGCTCCACGTGGACGTGATGGACGGATTATTCGTCCCCAACCTCACCATCGGCGTCCCCGTCGTAGCCTCCATCCGCAGGCACACCCAGATGTTTTTAGACGTGCACCTGATGATCGACAAGCCGGAGCGCTACATCGACGCCTTCGCCCAGGCGGGGGCGGACCTGCTCAGCGTCCACCTGGAGGCCGACCACCCCACCCGCATCGCCGCCGCCCTCCGGGCCATGGAGGCCAACGGGGTAAAAAAGGCGGTGGCCCTGCGGCCCATCACGTCGGCCAAGGCCGTCCTGCCCTACCTGGAGCAGCTGGACATGGTGCTGGTGATGACGGTGGAGCCCGGCTTCGGCGGGCAGGCGTTTATGGAGCAGCAGCTGGACACCATCCGGGAGGTGCGCTCCCTCATCGACCGCTACAACCCCGCCTGTGAGCTGGAGGTGGACGGCGGCATCGCCCCCGGCACGGCGGAGAAGGTCATTGAGGCCGGGGCCAACGTGCTGGTGGCGGGCTCGGCGGTGTACGGGGCGGAGGATCCAGCAAGGGCCATTGAGCTTCTGCGGACGGCGAGGTGATGTTATGAAGGAATATCAGGTGCTGACGACTCAAACCCCGGAGGAGGCCGAAGCCGCGATGAACCGGATGGCCCGCCAGGGGTGGACGGTCAAAGCGGTGACCCAATGGGACAGAGCCTTGTCCTATCGCGTGATGATTACCTTTGAGAAGGACGCATAACGATTTGGAGGTTTTCCCATGGACTATTTTCCCGCCGCACTGGAAAACTTAGTGGAGCAGTTCGCCAAGCTCCCCGGCGTGGGCCGCAAGAGCGCCCAGCGCCTGGCCTTCTACATCCTGGACCAGCCGGAGCAGACCGCCCAGGACTTCGCCGCCGCCCTGCTGGACGCGAAAAAGAGCATCGGCTGCTGCCCCGTCTGCCAGAACCTCACCGACGGGGACGGCCGGTGCGCCATCTGCGCCTCGTCCAAGCGGGACCACAGCGTGGTGTGCGTGGTGGCCGACCCCAAGGACGTGGTGGCCATGGAGCGCTCCCGGGAGTACCAGGGGGTGTACCACGTGCTCCACGGGGTCATCTCCCCCATGAACCACGTGGGGCCGGACGAGCTGCGCATTCAGCAGCTGGTGGAGCGGGTGGCCGCCGGAGGGGTGGAGGAGGTCATCATGGCCACCAACCCAGACACCGAGGGCGAGACCACCGCCATGTACCTCTCCCGCCTGCTCAAGCCCTTCGGGGTGAGGACCACCCGGCTGGCCTACGGCATCCCCGTGGGCAGCCACCTGGAGTTTGCCGACGACGCCACCCTCATGCGCGCCCTGGAGGGCCGCAGAGAAATATAGAACCCCCACAGGCTGAAAGGAGCGATTTCTATGGACCACTGGCTGTACGCGATGTTCATCGAGAAGACCAAAACCTACAACCGGCTCACCAAGGCCGCCGTGGAGCGCCACGTGGCCAATCTGAGGGCGCTGGACGACGCGGGGCACCTGGAGCTGTGCGGCGTGTTCAAGGGCTATCCCGGCGTGGCCGGGATGTATATCCTCCGGGCGGAGAGCTATGAGGCCGCCGAGGAGCTGTGCAAACAGGAGCCTTTGGTGCAGGAGGGCTTCGCCACCTACAAGCTGAAGGCGCTTCAGCCCGCCAACCGCGACAACAATTACCTGCTTTAAAAAGGAGTGACCCCCATGAAGCGCGACGCCGAATTTACCCGGGAAAAGCTGGAATACCTGAAGCTGCTCGCCCGGCAGTACCCCACCGTGCAGGACGCCAGCACCGAGATCATCAACCTGCGGGCCATTCAGAATCTGCCCAAGGCCACCGAGCACTTTATCTCCGACGTTCACGGCGAGTACGAAGCCTTTCAGCACATCCTCAGCTCTGCCTCCGGAGTGGTGCGGGAGAAGATTGACGAGCTGCTGGGCTCCACCGTCCCCCGGGCCGACCGGGACCAGCTGGCCACCCTCATCTACTACCCCGAGGAGAAGCTGGAGGAGATCGAGCGGGAGACGGAGGATATGCGGGAGTGGTACCGCATCACCTTCCACCGGCTGATCGACCTGTGCTGCCTGGTGAGCGCCAAGTACACCCGCTCCAAGGTGCGCAAGGCCATGCCCAAGGAGTACGCCTATATCATCGACGAGCTCATCCACACCCACTACGAGAAGAACGAGGCGGACAAGCGGGGCTACTACGAGAACATCATCAACACCATCATCGACCTGGACCGGGCGTCCAACTTCCTCATCCAGCTGTGCGAGCTCATCAAGCGCCTGGCGGTGGACCACCTCCACCTGGTGGGGGACATCTTCGACCGGGGCCCCGGCGCGGACGTGATTATGGACTGCCTCATGGAGCACCACAGCGTGGACATCCAGTGGGGCAATCACGACATCCTGTGGATGGGCGCCGCCTCCGGCTCCCGCACCCTGGTGGCCACGGTGCTGGTCAACTCCCTGCGCTACAACAACCTGGAGGTCATCGAGACGGGGTACGGCATCTCCCTGCGCCCCCTGTCCGTCTTTGCCGACGAGTTCTACCGCAAGTGCGATGTGAGCCGCTTCCAGATCAAGCTGGCCAAGGAGGACGAGGACAGCGTCACCGACCGGGACAAGCTGCTGTGCGCCCGGATGCACAAGGCCATCACCATGATCCTGTTCAAGCTGGAGGGGCAGAAAATCCGCCGTAACCCCTGCTTCGGCATGGACGACCGGCTGCTGCTGGACCAGGTGGACTTCCAGAACAAAACCGTGTCCATCGGCGGGGAGGTCTACCCCCTGCTGGACGCCGACTTCCCCACCGTGGACCCCAAGGACCCCTGCGCCCTCACCCCGGAGGAGGACGCGCTCATCAACACCCTCACCCGCTCCTTCCGCCACAGCGAGAAGCTCCAGCGCCACGTCCGCTTCCTCTACTCCAAGGGCAGCCTGTACCGGGTGTATAACGGCAACCTGCTGTTCCACGGCTGCATCCCCATGCACGAGGACGGCACGCTGATGTCCTTCTCCATCGGCTGCAAAAATCTGTCGGGCCGGGCCTTCCTGGACTACGCCGACGCCACCGCCCGCCGAGCCTACTACAACAAGCCCGGCTCCCCGGAGCGGCAGTTCGGCATGGACTTTTTGTGGTGGCTGTGGTGCGGGCGCAACAGCCCCATCTTCGGCCGGGATCGCATGACCACCTTCGAGCGCCGCTTCGTGGCCGACGAGTCCACCCACGTGGAGACGAAAAACGCCTACTACACCCTCTACAACGACCCCGCCGTGTGCGAGGGCATCCTGAAGGAGTTCGGCCTGGAGGGATCCCACTGCCACATCATCAACGGCCACGTCCCCGTGAAGTCCAAAAAGGGGGAGAGCCCCGTGAAGGGCGGGGGCCGCCTGGTGGTGATTGACGGCGGCTTCTGCAAGGCCTATCAGAAGACCACCGGCATCGCCGGCTACACCCTCATCTACAACTCCGGATGCTTCCGGCTGGTGGCCCACCAGCCCTTCGTGGGCCGGGCGGAGGCCATCCGCAAAAACTGGGACATCGCCTCCACCTCCCAGATTTTCGAGCGGCTGGACAGCCGGGCCACCATTGAGGACACGGACAACGGCCGCCGGATGCAGGCCCAGGTGGACGACCTGCTGGACCTGCTGCGGGCCTACCGCAGCGGCGCCATTGTGGAGAGCCACAAAACCTGATTCTCAAAAGCCGCCTGCCAGCTCCCCGGCAGGCGGCTTTCTTGGCCAGATTTTGACAATATCAACACCTTTTCGCAAAATTGATACCAAATTGTAACTTTTCTGTGAATACTTTTCCTTGCCCAAACCGGGATATGGTGGTACAATATTTATGATTGTCGTTGTAGGAGGTCTGCTGTATTATGGAAGGTTCCGCTCCCAACAAAAAAGTTCCCGCAGCGCTGATTGCGGGTATCATTGCCGCCGCCTTAGCCGTGGCCGCAGTGGGCGGCTACTTTGGCCTGTGCTCCTGGGTGCAGGGGAACGGTCGCCTGCTGCCCGGCGCTGCGGCGGTGGACGACCAGGGCGCGCCCGTGGCCGGCCTGGGCAAGCTCACCCAGGAGGAGGCCCTGGCCGTCGTTTCTCAGGAGATCGACCAGCGGCTGGACCAGCGCTCCCTCACCATTGAGTACGGCGAGGGCAAAAGCGTGGTGCTGCCCGGCGAGCTGCTGGCCTGCTCTCCCGAGGCGGCGGTGGAGCGGGGCATGGCCGCCAAGGCGGCGCAGCCCTTCTGGAAGCTGGGGATGCTGTGGCTGGGTCTGGCGTATGAGCCCACCGACCTGTCCCTGTCCGCCGCCTCCTTCACCCCCGAGGGGGAGGCAAAGGCCCGCCAGCTCCTCCAGGAGATCGCCGGGGAACTGTACGTAGCGCCGGTGGACTTCACCTACGAGGTAGGCGAGGAATCGGTGGAGGTCACGCCCGGCTTTGACGGCCAGGAGCTGGACGTGGAAGCCCTGTTCGCCCAGGTGCTGGCCGCCTTAGCCGACGGCGAGACCCAGCTCACCGCCCAGGCCCAGCCCCTGCCCGGGGCGGAGCTCACCGGCGAAAGCCTCAATGAGCTGATCCACGTGGAGCCCAAGGCCCCCGGCCTGGACGAGAACGGCAAGCTGGCCCCGGCGGTGATCGGCCTGTCCGTCAACCCGGAGGAGGCTCAGGCCATTCTGGACGGGGCCGTCCCCGGCCAGCCCTGCACCATCCCCCTGGAATTTACCCCGCCGGGCACCACCGGCGACGAGAAGCTCTACTATAAGGACCTGCTCTCCGAGGTGACCACCTGGATGGACGGGGTGGCCAACCGTTCCTTCAACGTGAACCGGGCCGCCGAATTCTGCAACGGCAAGGTGATCCAGCCCGGCGAGGTCTTCTCCTATATCGACACCATCGGCGACCCCAGCGCCCGCAACGGCTACAAAACCAGCACCGGCTATCAGGACGGCCAGACCGTGCCCATGGACGGCGGCGGCGTGTGCCAGGTGTCCTCCTCCCTCTACTACTGCGCAGTGTACGCCAACCTGGAGATTGTCCGCCGGGCCTGCCACGCCTTTTCCACCGGCTATATCCCCAACGGGCTGGACGCCACCATCTACTACCCCTCTCTGGACTTCAAATTCCGCAACAACACCGGATTTCCCATCAAAATCGTGGCCTATACCGAGGGCGGCGCGTCCGGCAAGCTGACTGTGCAGTTCTACGGCAGCAATCCCGACAACATCACCGTGAAAACCGAGCGGTACGCCCTGTCCTCCACCCCCTGGACCACCGTGTACCAGCCGGACGAGACCATCCCCGTGGGCACCACCAAGGTGGATGTCACCCCCTATACCGGCTATGAGGTGGACGTGTACCGCTGCGTATACGACGGGGACGGACAGCTCATCTCCCGCACCTTTGAAAACCACAGCAAGTACGCCAAGCGGGACAAGCTGATTTTGTATAACCCTGCCGACGCCGCCTCGCTGGGGCTGGAGCCGGTGGTCACAGATCCCCCCGTGGTGGAGCCCACCCCAGGCGACCCCTGGGTCCCGCCCACGGCGGAGCCCACGCCGGAGCTCCCCCCCAGCCAGGAGCCCACCCCCGAGCAGCCTCCCGTGGTGGAGCCCACCCCCGAGCTTCCCCCCAGCCAGGAGCCCATCCCCAGCCAGCCTGAGGAGACGCCCAGCCCCGACCCCACGCCGGAGGCCAGCCAGGGCACCTGGAACCCCTTCACGGGCCAGTGGGAGTGAGCGCCATGTTTGAAGGCTTTTCTCAGGAGACGGTGGACTTCATGTGGGGCATCCGCTTCAACAACGAAAAGAGCTGGTTTGAGGCCCACAAGTCCGACTATCAGACCTATTTCCTCGCCCCCATGAGGGAGCTGGGCGGCCAGGTGCAACGGGAGCTGCTGGACCGCTTCCCCAAATGCGGGCTGAACCTGAAGGTGTCCCGCATCTACCGGGACGCCCGGCGGCTGTTCGGCCGGGGGCCGTACAAGGACCACCTGTGGCTGTCCCTGTTCCGCTTTGGCAACGAGTCCGGCGGCCACCCGGTATTCTGGTTCGAGCTGGCCCCGGAGAGCTGGAGCTGCGGCATGGGCTTCTGGGACGCGCCCGCGCTGACCATGGAGAAGCACCGCGCCCGCATTGACGCCGACCCCACCCCCCTGCTCAAGCTGCACAACCGGCTGGCCAGGCAGGACGAGTTCGTCCTCCAGGGGCCGTCCTACGCCCGGCCCAAGCCCTGCGCCGAGCCCAGGCTGGCCGAGTGGTACAATAAAAAGTCCCTGTCCATCGGCCACGAGGAGCCTCTCAGCGAGGCCGTCTACTCCCCGGAGCTGGCCGGCAGGCTGGTGGAGGGCTTCTCCTTCCTCATGCCGTACTACGACTACTTCTCCACCCTCTGGGCCGATCCGAACCCCAGAGAATCCACGTAAAATCAACGCAAAGGGCCGAAGGCATACGCCTTCGGCCCTTCCTATTTATGCGTTTCCTTCCAGAACCCACACAGTCTTTCGCTTCACCAGCGAGCGCACAGCCCCCACCCCAAAGGCCCCCAGGATCACGGCGGCAATGGCCAGCAGCACCGGGGTACTCAAAAACGAACCTATCATCACAATGGGCAAAACCTAAACAGGCACGTGGACAGTGGTCCCCTGGCTCCACGTGTTAATCGCGATGATAACCAAAACCAACGCGGCCAGGCTCAGCCCCGTCGTCACCCAGGTCCCGCAGGCCTCCCAGGCCGTCTGGGTCCGGGTTCGGACGCGGGCCCCGGGCACCCCTTGCAGCAGCAGCGCCTGGACCGCCCCCTTCTGGGCGAAGCTGTCCAAAATGACCTCCACACTGCGCTGTTTTCCCTTGGGGGTGACAAAGCTGATCTCAAAACTGCCGTCCCCCTCCGCGCTGGTCACACTGGTCACACTCTGATACGCAATGGGGCCGTCCCAGTTTTTGCACAAAAAGCCGTCCTCCAAAAAGCGGTATTCCTTCCCCATAACAGGGCCCTGTATGGCTTTCTCCATTGATGCTCCATCCCTTTCAGTTTTTCAGGCTTTGCAGCGGCGCAGGAATCCGTCCGCCGCGGGCGGCGAACGCCTCGGCGCTGCCGGTGTGGCAGGGCATCACCGGCGCGGAGCCCAGCAGGCCGCCGAACTCCACCACGTCGCCCACCTGCTTGCCCGGCGCGGGGATGAGGCGCACGGCGGTGGTCTTTTGGTTCACCATGCCGATGGCGGCCTCGTCGGCGATGATGGCGGCCAGGGTGGCGGCGGTGGTGTCGCCGGGCACGGCGATCATGTCCAGCCCCACCGAGCACACGCAGGTCATGGCCTCCAATTTGTCCAGGGTGAGCGTCCCGGACTGGGCGGCGGCGATCATGCCCTCGTCCTCGCTCACCGGGATGAAGGCCCCGGACAGCCCGCCCACGGACGAGCTGGCCATCACGCCGCCCTTCTTCACCGCGTCGTTGAGCAGGGCCAGGGCGGCTGTGGTACCGTGGCCGCCGCACACCTCCAGGCCCATCTCCTCCAAAATCCGGGCCACGCTGTCCCCCACGGCGGGGGTGGGAGCCAGGGACAAATCCACAATGCCGAAGGGCACGCCCAAGCGGCTGCTGGCCTCCCTCGCCACCAGCTGGCCCATGCGCGTCACCTGGAAGGCGGTCTTTTTGATGAGCTCCGCCACCACGTCAAAGCTCTGCCCCTTCACGCTCTGCAGGGCGTGGTGGACCACGCCGGGGCCGGACACCCCCACGTTAATCACCCGCTCGGCCTCGCCCACGCCGTGGAAGGCCCCGGCCATGAAGGGATTGTCCTCCACCGCGTTGCAGAACACCACCAGCTTGGCGCAGCCAAAGCCCCCCCGGTCGGCGGTGCGCTCGGCGCAGGCCTTGATAGTCCGCCCCATGAGGGCCACCGCATCCATGTTGATGCCCGCCCGGGTGGAGCCCACGTTCACGCTGGAGCACACCACGTCGGTGACGGCCAGGGCCTCCGGGATGGCGGCGATGAGCTTTTTGTCCCCCTCGGTCATGCCCTTGTGGACCAGGGCAGAGAACCCGCCGATGAAGTTCACGCCCACCGCCTTGGCCGCTTTGTCCATGGCGGCGGCGAAGGGGACGTAATCGTCGGTGCGGGACGCCCCCGCCACCAGGGCCATGGGGGTGACGGAGATGCGCTTGTTGACGATGGGGATGCCGAACTCGGCCTCGATGTCCTCCCCGGTTTTCACCAGCTTCTCCGCGGAGGTGGTGATTTTGTCGTAAATCTTCCGGCACGCCGCATGGGGGTCCGGGTCGCAGCAGTCTAACAGATTGACGCCCATGGTGATGGTGCGCACGTCCAGGTGCTGGTGGTCGATCATCTGGATGGTCTGTAAAATGTCGTTGGTGTTAATCATGGTCCGGCCCTCAAATACGGTGCATAGCATCAAAGATATCTTCTCTTTGCACCCGGATGTCCAGGCCCCGCTCCTGTCCGGCCTGGGCCAAATCCTCCCGCAGCCGGGCGAAGGGCACCGTGGCCTCGGAGGCGTCCACCAGCATAATCATGGTGAAATACTCCTGCAAAATCGTCTGGCTGATGTCCAGCACGTTCACTTTTTTCTCGCTGAGCAGGGCGCACACGGCGGCGATGATGCCCACCTGATCCCTGCCGATGACAGTCACAATCGCTCTCATGGGTTTTCCTCCAATTCTTTTTCGCTTGAACAATCACGCCGGAATCAGCTGCAAAATCTGTTCACAGGCCGCGTCCGGCTCCGTCTCCCCGGACTTCACGTGGACGTGGTGGGGCTCGTTGTCAAACATCCCGTGCTTCCGCTCCAGCATCCCCGCCACCGGGGCGGGGAGGGTGCCGTTCATCCGCCGGGCAAAGCGCGCTTTGATGGTCTCCAGATCCGCCGTCACCAAAACCCGGACCGCCCCCTCCGGCAGCAGGGACAGGTGCTCCCCCTCCGCGATGACGTAGATCACGTGCCCTTCCGCCATGGCGGCCTGGAGCTTCTCCTGAAACAGCTTCTTTGCCTCCGCCTCGTGTTTCGCCAGGCGGAGAAAATCCTTCCCGGTGTATATCTCGGCGTCCAGCCGCCCCTTCAGCGCGTCGGCCAGGGTGGACTTGCCGGTGCAGCTCTCGCCAAAAATTCCGATTACCATGTCCCTTTCACCTCATTTTTTATTGTAACTCGTCCAGCGTCAGGCTGAACGCCGGGAGGAACTTCTCCATAAACCACTCCAGCTCCTCCATCTCCATGGCCCGCAGCGCCGCCAAGGTCTGCTCCGCCGCCTTTTTGAACTCGGCGTTGCCCGCCTTCAGCTCCTCCGCGCACTTGATGTAGGCGGACAGCTTGTCCGCCGCCTTCACATACCGCCGGATTTCCGGGTCGCTCTCCCGCACCAGGGGCTCGTAGGCGGGGACCAGCTCCGGGGGCAGCATGGACAGCAGCTTGTCCTGGGCCGCCGCCTCCACCCCCCTGTATGCGTCCTTCAGCGCCGGGTTGTGGTACTTCACCGGCGTGGGCATATCCCCGGTGATGATCTCCGGCGCGTCGTGGAACAGGGCCGCGGCGGCGATGCCGTCCGGGTCCAGCTCCTTGTGGAACACGTCCCGGCCAATCACCGCCAGGGCGTGCGCCAGCACCGCAGCCTCATAGGAGTGCTCCTCCACGTTTTCCGTCCGGGTGTTGCGCATCAGCGCCCAGCGGGCGATGTGGCGCATTCGGAAGACATAGGCGAAAAAGCTGTGGCTCATGGGGCCCCTCCTCCTCTCTGTCTGTATTTTTTCTTCAGGGTATAACCTCTTGTATTTGCCAGAATCAGCCCCGCCAGCCCCAGCGCCCCCAGGGCCGCGCCGGGAATCAGCCCCGGCGGGGTGTAGCGCAGCTCCACCTCGCGGGCTCCGGCGGGCAGGTCCAGGCACAGGAACGTGTCCAGCCAGGTCTCCAGCTCCACCCGCTGTCCGTCCACCCAGGCGGACCACCCCTCCTCAGCGGGGATGGTGGTGCACAGTCCCGCCGCGCTGTGGTCCAAAACCGACAGCCGCACCCGGCCGTTTCTGTCCACCGACGTGACCTCCACGTTGTCCAGCTCCGCCACGGCGGCGTGCAGGCTGTCCAGGTCCAGCTCCCACAGCTGGCCGGACCAGCCGCCGCTGTGGCGGACCGTCACCGTCCACGTCTCGCCGTCGGCGGGGGTGCCCAGGTAATGAACCGACGCCGCCTCGCTCGTGCCCAAGGACAGGACTCGCTCCCCGTTCACCAGCACCTCGCTCAGCCCCGCGGCGGACAGGTCCATGTAAAGGGGTTTCCCCGTCCCCACCAGGCGCAGCACCGTCTCCCCGGCTTGGCGCTCCGTCTCTGTGGCCACGGGGACAAACACCGGCCCGCCGCTGCCGGACAGACAGGCGAGCAGGCTGTTCTGCCGCTCAAAAGGGGTGGAGCCGAACAGCGTTCCCTCCACCGCCTCCGGGCAGAAGGCTATGGGCAACGTGTCCGGGTTCTTCCACAGCGTCAGCTCCCCCGCCTGGGCGATGGCCTCGTACCCGGGCGGCATCTCGTCCCCACCGATCACGTAGCGAAACCCCAGCAGCGCATCCGTCACCGGGGTGGAGCCGTAGTAGGCGCACCACATCCAGCTCTGGGCAAAGCCCAGGGACTTGGTCACCCGGTTCACGTCGCCGTTATACAGGCTGCTGTAGTGGGTGAGGCCGGGATAACCGAAGGCCAGCGGGCTGTTGTGCCCCCGGTCCTGGGCGGCCCCCATGCGGAAAAACTCGCCGGCGGCGTCGGCATAGGCCGCCTCCACCAGCGCCTCGTTGGCGGCGTAGTCCGCCCGGTAGGCGGCGTAAGAGTCGGAGCGGAACTGGTTTTCCAGCTCTCCGAGAATACTTTTCGTATTCCACCCAAGCTCCAATACGCTCAGGCATATCAGCACCACCGCTACGCCCCGCCGCAGAGCGGGCCTGCGCCCCTCCAGCCGGGGCGCGGTCTGAACGGCCAGGTAGGCCAGCACAAAGGAAAACAGAAAGGCGTAGCGGAAGGGGAACCAGTTGGGCCGCTGGAACAGGTGCCACACCTTGTCCAAGGGGGAGAGCACCATGGACGCCGCCAGCGCCCCCAGCAGCGCGCCGTTGGCCAGCCGCTCCCGCGCCGGGACGCTTTTCTGGAAAAAGTACGCGGCGGCAAAAATCAGCGCCGCGGTGCCGCAGAACACGAAGGGGGGCGCGCCGTAGGTGATGGAGGCGGGGGCGTTCGGCCTGAGCTGCCCCAGCAGCGCCAGGGGGGAGCAGGCCAGCGGCCCGCCGTAGTCCACGTTGGCCCCGGTGAACTTTCCGGCAAACATGGCCAGGAAGGTGGGCAGCCACAGCCACGCCGTCAGAGCCATGGCGCAGGCCGCCCCGCCGAAAAACCGGGCCAGAATCCGCCCCAGCGCCCGCCGCTCCGGCCCCAGGGTGACGAGCCGGGCGCACAGGTACAGCGCGCAGAACCCGCCCACCATATACGAGATGTACCACGTGGAGCAGAAGCAGACGGCCAGGGCCGCGATGAAGGGCCCCGCCCCCCGCCCCGCCACAATCCGCTCCAGCGCCAGCAGGATGAGGGGCAGCCAGATTACCCCGTCCAGCCACATGATGCAGACGGCGTACACCGCGTTGTAGGACATCAGCGCGTAGCACACCGAGGTAAACACCGCCGCCCCGTCCCCCACCGGATACCGCCGCCGGATGAACAGGCAGAAGGGCAGCCCCGCCAGGGCGATCTTCAGCACCGCCAGAAACAGCAGCCCCACCGGCA
>ERZ808046.735-NODE-735-length-21641-cov-4.786403_pt1 | contig 21641 bp, 17 predicted proteins | sample MGYA00380196_ERZ808046 | MGnify/ENA primary metagenome ERZ808046 (study PRJEB31490, sample SAMN06133421) | mouse gut metagenome | isolation source: Z6_2 | host: mice | place: China: Chengdu | collected 2015-05 ...
ATAAAATAATATGGATAAAAAGGGGATTGGTTAGTATGGGGGAATCCTCACAAAAACTAGCAGAAAAAATGCTTGATTTTCAAATACAGTGGGGGCAATGGCATAAAAATATGGTAAATCAAATATTTAATATTAATGGTAAAAATAATATTGATTTAACATTACAGCAATTTGTAATATTAATGCTCATACATAAAATGGATATTAATTCTGTTTCTCAAATAGCATATTTACTGAATTTGAGTAAAAGTAGTATTTCTTTAACACTTTCTAAAATGGAGCAGGAAGATTTATTGAAAAAAGTACCTGCACCTAAAGGAGATGATGGTAGAAAAGTCTATTTATATATTACAGAAAAAGGAATTTCTGCTTTAGAGGAAAGAGAACAGAAAATGTTACAGTTTTTTACAAAATATTGTGAAAGTCTTTCAAATGAAAAAAGAGAGGACTTAGAACAGGGTATAGAAAAATTAAGTCATGTTTTTAAATGAATAGTATACAATAATGGTTGATTATTTTATTTAGTATTCAAAAAAGTACTTTGTTATTTTTAAAATATGTTTATAAAATAACATTTTGCTGTTTTGATATAAATTTAGTAAAATATCAAAAAGCATAAGGAGGAGAGCTATACTATGAAAAAGAATTATACAGCCATTTTAATTGCATTAACACTAGCAATGTCGATGATTGGCTGCAAAGCAAAAACAGAAGAAATTTTAGAAGAACCAGAGGAAACAGCACGTGCTGTAGAGGTAGTAACACTTTCAAGTGAATCAATAGCAAGTGAATATACATATTCTGGAAAAGTTGCACCGAATGAAGAAGCAAATGTACTTAGTACTGTAGGGGGAAAAGTGGCACAAGCAAATTATGATATAGGGCAAAATGTTTCGAAAGGTGCAGTAATGTTTCGTATGGATACAGCAGATGTAGAAAATCAAATTAATGTATTAAGGGCGTCTTTAACAGCAGTAGAAGCAGGTATTACATCTGCAAAAACAAATTTGGAATTAGTAAATGGTGCAACAATGCAGTCACAAATTGAAAATGCTAAAACAGCTTTGGAAAATGCAAAATTAAATTTTGATAATGTTAAAACAACTTATGAAAATAACAAAGTACTTTTTGAAGCAGGAATATTATCTCAAACAGAAATGAATCAAATACAGCTATCTTATGATAGTGCAGAAGTAGCATATCATCAAGCAGAACAAAATTATGATTTGGTAGCAAATCAAATGCCAGCAGAAAATCAAAGAAAAGCTGAAGATGCTTATAATTCCGCAGTAGCACAAAAAGCATCTATTGAAGCACAAATTAAAAGTGCACAAAAGACAATATCAGATGCTACTGTAACAGCACCGATTTCTGGTGTCATTACAACAAAAAATATTGTAGCAGGTACAGTACTTTCTCAGGCAAGTCCTGCTTATATTATTACAGATATGAGCAAAGTAAAAATTGATGTTGCAGTAACACAGCAAGTTATTAATACATTATCTGTGGGACAGCAAGTAGATGTAGTGCTTTCTGCAATATCACAAGAACCTTTTCAAGCAACTATTACTACAATCAATCCTGTAGCAAATGCTCAAGGTACATATGATGTTCAAGTAGAGTTGAATAATCCAGATGGTGTGTTAAAAGTAGGTATGTTAGGAGAAGTATCTTTTACAAAAGAAAGTGCAGAAAATACCATTGTATTACCACGAAGCTGTGTCATTGAAAAAGATAATGAAATTTATGTATACATAGAAGAAAATGGAAAAGCAAAAAAAGTATTGGTGACAACAGGAATTGATACAGGGGAAAATATACAGATTACAAGTGGATTAGAGGAAGGTATGAACGTTGTTACAAAAGGACAAACATATCTTTCTGATGGTGATACAGTACAAATTGCTGAAAATAATGTTGAAAATGATGGAGAAAATGCTACTGTAGATGATGAAAACAATACAGAAGAATATCCTACAAAAAAAGAAAATCCTATTGATAGTGATTCCGAAAAGGAGGAATAATGAATGGGTTCTTTATCTAAAATATCAATACTCCGCCCTGTTACAACAGTAATGATATTGCTTATGGTAATATTGGGAGGAATATTAGGATATAATGGGCTGAGTTTAGCAATGATGCCTACAATTGATATACCTATTGCATTGGTTAGCACAACATATATAGGTGCTGGACCAAATGAAATTGAAACATTGATTTCAAAGCCAATAGAAGAAACATTATCTTCTATTAGCAATGTGGATACTGTTACATCAATATCTTCTTCTAATAGTTCTATTGTATTAGTGCAATTTCAAGATGGTACAGATATTGATATGGCAGCGATTGATATGAGAGAAAAGATTGATAGGGTAAAGAGTTCTTTACCAGAAGATGCCAATGACCCTATGGTATTGAAAATGGATATTAATGCACAACCTATTTATGTAGGTGTTACAAGTGATAATTTAGATTTAGCACAATTAAATGATTTGTTAGATGAAAATATTGTAAATCGTTTGGAAAGAATAGAAGGTATATCTGCTGTCAATCTTTCTGGTGGTGATGAAAATGAAATACAAATTACATTAAATCCAGATAAGATGGACGGATATGGATTAACTGCACCACAGTTAGCACAAGCATTAGCTGCTGAAAACTTAAATTTACCTTCTGGTAGTATTTCGCAAGGCGACAGTAAATTACAAGTTAGAACAATGGGCGAATTTAAGTCGCTTGACGATATTAGAAATGTTATGATTACTACAGGAACAGGTGCAGTAATGCCACTAAGCGATATTGCAGAAGTAGAAGAAGTAGTAAAAGAAAGAAGTTCTTATACACTTGTAAATGGAAAACAAGGTATTCTGATTTCTATTGATAAAAATTCTACGGCAAATGTAGTAGAAGTTAGCGATTTGATTACAGAAACATTAAACAAAATATCAAAGGAATATCCTGAATTAGACATATTAATGCTGACAGATACAGCTGACTATATTAAATTGTCTATTAATAATGTTACAAAAACTGCATTTCAAAGTGCGATTATAGCGGTTATTATATTGTTTTTGTTTTTGAGAAATCCAACAACATCATTGATTATAGGTGTATCTATACCAACATCTATATTAGCAACATTTGGTTTAATGTATCTTTCAGGTATGACATTAAATGTAATATCAATGGGTGGTATTACAATTGGTATAGGTATGCTTGTAGATAACTCTGTTGTTGTTATGGACAACGTATTCAAATATTGGGACAAAGGTTATTCAGCAAAAGAAGCAGCAATGATAGGCTCAAAAGAAATTGGTATGGCTGTTGCAGCATCTACATTAACAACAGTAGCAGTATTTTTACCTTTAACATTTGCAGAAGGTACGATTGGACAGTTGTTTAAGGATTTGTCATTTACAATATGTTTTGCACTTTTAGCATCATTAATTGTATCACTGACATTTGTACCTATGGCATGTGCACAGCTTTTAAACAGAAGAGAAAAAAATAAAAATAAAAGAAAAGGTTTCATTACAAAAATATTAGATATTTGGGGAAAAGGTCTTGAAAAATTAGATAATTTTTATAGAAAAGTACTTGTGTGGGTACTTCGTCATAAAAAAAGGACAATGTTGTTTATCATAGCTTGTTTTATAGGAACATTAGCTTGTGCTCCCCTTGCTGGTTTTGATTTTATGCCTGAAACAGATGAAGGTTCTGCTTCTATTTCTATAGAACTTCCAAAAGGCTCTAAATTGGAGGAAACACAGAATATTACAAATGAAGTTGTAGAAAGAATAAAAACCATACCAGAAATTGATTATTATTATGGTATGGTTGGTTCTGGTATGATTTCAAGTGGTACAGATAGTTCTACTGTTATGGTTAGTTTAGTAGAACTAGAGCAAAGAAACAGAAGTACAGATGAAGTTTGTGAGGAAATAAAGGGATTACTTGCTGATATTGCAGGAGCAGATATTACAGTTAGTGCTTCCAGTAGTGCTATGGGTTCTTTTGGTGGTTCTGATATTTCATTTAATATTACAGGATATGATTCTGATACATTACGTCAAATAGAAAATGAAATAGTTGATTTACTTTCTACAGTACCAGGATTGGTTGATGTAGAAGGTTCTTCCGAAGATGTTGTGCCAGAAGCTCGTGTTGTATTGGATAGAAAAAAAGCATCTCAATATGGTATTACTACATCTTCGTTAGCAAATACATTAAATACAGCAGTATCAGGTTCTGTTGCAACACAATATAAAGTAAATGATGATGAAATTGATGTCAGAGTACGATATGACCAAGATAGAATGAATTATATTACAGATTTAACAAATATTACAATTCGTTCTAACACAGGTGCTTCTATACCATTGACAGAGGTGGCAAATGTAGAAATTACAGATGGTGCATTACAAATTAATAGGGAAAATCAAAAGAATTATGTTACTGTAAATGCAAATACAAAAGATATTGATACAAATACGGTACAAAAACTAATAGATGAAAAATTGTCAGCTTATCCATTTCCAGAAGGTTATGAATATGAATATGGTGGTACCACAGAACAGATGCAGGAAGCATTTACAAAACTTGCATTAGTATTGATTATTGCCATTGTATTGATATATATGATTATGGCATCACAGTTTGAGTCTTTAGTTTATCCTACTATCGTTATGTTTTCTATGCCTTTGGCAATTACAGGTGGTATATTAGGACTTTTAATAACAGGTAATACGATTACAGTTACTTCATTTATGGGCTTTATTATGCTGGTTGGTATGGTTGTTAATAACGCTATTGTGTTAGTAGATTATACCAATCAGTTAAGAGAAAGAGGTTTGGAATGTTTTGATGCTTTGATAGAAGCAGGACCTAGTCGTTTAAGACCAATATTGATGACAACATTAACAACGATTATAGGTATGTTGCCTATGGCATTGGGAACTGGAGAAGGTACAGAAACACAAAAACCTATGGCAATAGCTATTATATTTGGTATGGCAATATCCACAATTGTTACATTGATATTGATACCTATATTATATCTAGGAATTACAAATTTTAGAAATAAATTAAGAAGAAAAAGACCACCAAAAGATATGGATAATCCATATGAAGATGGTGAAGAACAAGATTATGAAAAGTTTAATACTTCTGTAAAAATACCAGAAGATAAAGTAAGACCAGATACAAGAGAGAAAAAAGACAAAAAAAATAAAAAGAATAAAAAGTCACCAGTTACAAATGACGGAGGATATGAAGTATGAAAAAAATAGAAATCATTATTCGCCGTGAAAAAGTTGATGAAGTAAAAACAAAACTATATGAAATGGGCGCAACAGGTATTATGCTTTCTAATATTGCAGGATATGGACAAGATGAAGGATATGTACAAAGATACCGAGGAAAAGAATGCAAATTTCAAACTGTTCAGAAAATAAAATTAGAAATGGTAGTGAAAGATGAACAGGTAGGAGCAATTATACAGGTTGTTATGGATTTAGCACGTACAGGAAATCCTGGCGACGGTAGAATATATGTATATGATGTTAGTGAAGTGGTTCGTATCCGTACAGGGGAAAGGGGCATTGATGCACTCTAATAGTTAAAATACAATTTATAAAAATTTGATGTATAACACAGTTGAGCAATTTTGTTCAACTGTGTTTTTATAGTTAAAAAAATTGTTGCAATACTAAAAATTGTGGTAGAATAAAGCCGAAATAGTTATAAATAGAACAAAATTAAATATTAAGGAGAGAATGATATTGTGTCAAAAAATATATTATAAAAAAGGACAACAAGGTATTATCATTGTTGCTTGTAATGGAATCAGTACATTGATAATACCAGATAATATAGAAGGTATTCCAGTAATAGAAATAGCAGAAAATGCATTTTCAGAGAAAAATATAATACCCCCAGAACATTTAGAAGAAGTCACATATTCACAGCAGCAATATTGTTTTATAGAATGGCAAAAAGATATTAAAATAGAGAAGACAAGTGTTTTACAAAAAGTTGTATTACCAGATAGTATACAGAAAATAGGAAAATCTGCTTTTTCTCATTGTAGTGCATTAACACAAATTGATTTACCCCAATATATTAAAACAATACCAGAACAATGTTTTTCACATTGTATAGCATTAAAAGAAATTAGAATACCAGAGTATGTAACAAACATTCAAAAATATGCTTTTTATAATTGTATAAAATTAGAACATATTTATTTACCAAATGGTATTTCTGTGTTGGAAGATTATGTTTTTTATAATAATTATTGTTTGTGTGAAATTGCATTATCAGATAATATTTTTGTAGGTATGGGGGTATTTAAAAATTGTAGAAATTTAAAAAAGGTAATATTGCAAGGAAATACAGCATTTTTAGATGTGTTTGCTGATTTAGAGCAAGAAGTAGAATTATATATTATTAATATGCCAAAAGAACAAAAGGGTTACACAAAAGCGAAATTATTTTTTCCTGATTTTGAATATGAATATATAGAAAATTATCCAGCAAGACAGTTTAAACAAATGAATTATGGTTCAGGTTATTTATATCATCAATGTATACACAATTCAGGCATTGATTTTGCTCGTTACGATGATTTATTTTCTATGGCAAAAAGAGAAGAAACAAAATATATTGCATTACAAATTGCTTTTAATCGCTTGCAATATCCCTATAAATTAAGGAAAAAAAATGAAATAGAATATATGGCATTTTTAAAGCAAAATATATTATTTGCAGTGAAAGTATATTTACAGGAAATGGAAAAAATATATTTCTTATCAAATTTGGGAGTTTTTACAGCTGAAAATATAGACAATATAATTGATATTGCAATACAACAAAAAAATGTACCAGCAATTAGCTTTTTAACAGACTATAAAATGAAACATTTTGGTGTTACAAAAAGGTCATTTAATTTATAATATATAAATATATTTTTAAAATTTTTTTGTGTGAAATGAGTAAAAGGAAAATGTATAAATTAAGGAGGCTTTTATGAATAATAAAAAACAAAAATTAATTGATATTGGTAAAACAATATTACGATATTCTATAAATGAGTTATATTTATCTATGCGCTTTTTAGACATTGCACTGAGTGCATTACAATATGAAATGAATTTAAATACATTATATTTGGGGACAGATGGCAGTAAAATATTATTTAATACTCGCTATTTAATGCAACTCTATCAAAATGATAAAATACTTGTAAATAGAGCGTATATGCATATGCTTTTGCACTGTGTATTTCAGCATATGTTTCATAGAGATAAAAGAGAGGAAGATTATTGGAATTTAGCTTGTGATATTGCTGTAGAATCTATGATAGACCAATTTAAAGTGTCTACTCTTTTTATGACAGTATCAGATAAAAGACAGGAATTATATGATTTGCTTCATAGAAAATTAAAGGTGCTTACAGCAGAAGGAATTTATATACAATTATTATATATGTCTGTTTCAGAGTTACAGTTGTTGGAATTAAAAAAAGAATTTTGGGTAGATGACCATAGTTTTTGGCAGCAATATGAAGAACAAAATGAAAATGATGAACAACAACATGAACAGCAAAACACACAACAAAATGACCAACGCCAGACTATGACAAAGCAACAGCAATTATTAGAACAGTGGCAAAATATTAGCAAAAAAATGCAAACTAATTTAGAAACATTCCAAAAAGATATGGGAGAACAGGCAGGAGAAATGCTTCGTTATTTGAATATAGAAAATAGTCAAAAATATGATTATAGTCAATTTTTACAAAAGTTTGTAACACGTAGAGAAGAAATACAAATTGATGAAGACAATTTTGATATGGTATTTTATACTTATGGCTTGCAAATGTATGGTAATATGCCTCTTATTGAAGCATTAGAGTATAAGGAGGTAGAAAAAATAGAAGAATTAGTGATTGCTATTGATACATCAGAATCTTGTTCAGATAATATTGTAAAGTGCTTTTTAGAAGAAACATATAGTATATTACAAAACAAACAAAATTTTTTTAAAAAATTTCATATACACATAATACAGTGCGATGCAAAAGTGCAATCAGATACTATAGTAACAAACCAAACAGAATTAAAACAATATATGAAACAGTTTGTTATAAAAGGGTCAGGAGGAACAGATTTTCGTCCAGTATTTGAGTATGTTAATAATTTGATAGAACAAAAAATATTTCAAAATTTAAAGGGCATGATATATTTTACAGATGGTTATGGTATTTTTCCTAAAAAACCCCCTTGCTATGATACAGCATTTGTATTTGTTACAAAGGGAGATAATATTGTTACTGTTCCGTCGTGGGCAATGAAAATAATATTGACAGAATATAATTTATTAGATATTCATAAATCATATTGAGATATTTACTAATATTATGAGATATGAATATTGAAAAATATTATTAACTATATAGTGTGTCAAAAAAATCTTTTTTTGTGGCTTTCACCCACACCCACCAACTTTTTTGAGAAAAAGTTGGACAAAAAACTTTATTGAAAAATCTAGCGTTTTTCTTTATAAAATCAACGACTTTATGGAAACATAGTTTCCAATAAAAGTTCTTTGCTTCTTTCTTTTAAGAAAGAAGTGAGAGCTTGAAAGCAAAGTTCTCAAGGTTTTTTGACAAGTTGCTATATACAATAAGGAATTTAAGCTATGCACCAATGAACTTTATTTACAATATATAAATAAAGTTAAATACTATAGGAGGAACGATATGGATATTAAAAAAGCAAAACAAGAAATTAAGAATACAATACGAGCCTATTTAAAAAAAGATAGCTATGGTAATTATAAAATACCTATTACAAAACAAAGACCTATATTGCTCATAGGAGCTTCTGGTATTGGTAAAACTGCTATTATGGAACAAGTTGCAAGAGAATGTAATATTGCTATTGTTTCTTATACCATTACACACCATACAAGACAAAGTGCAATAGGATTACCTTTTATAAAACAAAAAATATATGATGGCAAACAATATTCTGTTACAGAGTATACTATGAGTGAAATTATTGCATCAGTATATGAAAAAATGGAACAAACATCATTAACAGAAGGTATTCTTTTTATTGATGAAATTAATTGTGTTTCTGAAACATTAGCGCCAGCAATGCTTCAATTTTTACAAAATAAAACATTTGGTACACACGCTGTACCAAAAGGATGGATAATTGTGGCAGCAGGAAATCCACCAGAATATAATAAATCAGTAAGAGAATTTGACATTGTAACATTAGATAGAGTAAAAAAGATAGAAGTAAAACAAAATTTTGAAGTATGGAAAGAGTATGCTTATAAAGAATCTATTCATGGTGCGATATTGTCTTATTTAGAAATTAAAAAGGATAATTTTTATACTGTTGAAACTACTGTTGATGGAAAATATTTTGTAACAGCAAGAGGATGGGAAGACCTATCTCGTATTATGGAAGTTTATGAAGAATTAAATATTACTGTAGATGAGAATGTAATATATCAATATATACAGCATAAAGAAATTGCAAAAGACTTTGCTAATTATTTAGACTTGTATTATAAATATAAAAATGATTATCATATTAATGAAATATTGCAAGGAAATATCACTAAAAATGCCTTGAAAAAATTGTCTAATGCTTATTTTGATGAGCGATTGAGTGTAATAGGACTTTTGCTCAGCCGATTAGGAGAAAATTTCAAAAATGTATATTGCACTAACTTATTTATTACATCGTTGCATGGTATATTGAAAGAATTAAAAAATGATATGACAGAAAATAGAGAAATGCCTTATGAAATATTATCTAAAACGATAGAAATACAAAAACAGATATTTCAAAAACAGAAAACAGCTAATTTATTAGAGGAGCTAGAAATGCAAAGCAGTATTATGGTATTGGATACATTACAGAATTATCAAAATGAAATAGTACAAAAGGCAATTCAAAATGGTGATGAAGCATTTGAATATATAAAACAGAATTTTAATAATTTACTTCAGAAAAGAGAACAAGAAATTGTACAAACAACGGAATATCTAAATAATGCATTTTTATTTTTAGAAGAAGCATTTGGTGAAAGTCAAGAAATTGTAATATTTATTACAGAATTAACAAGTAATCCTTACAGTATAAAATTTATAAATGAAAATGGTTCTGAAAAATATTACCATTATAATCAATCTCTTTTGTTTCAGCAAGGTAGAAACGAAATATTACAAAAAATAGCTGAAGTAACAGAAGAATTAAAAACAATTTAAATAATAAAAAATGAATAACTATACTATCAGTCTGTCAAAAAACCTTGAGACTTCGTCTCAAACTCTACTTCCTTTCTTGAAAGAAAGCGAAAGAACTTTAAACGGTGCAAAGCGTAGATTGGGTGAAACCCACAAAAAAGACTTTATCGACAGACTGAACTATAATATTTCTATTTTTTTATTTATAAAATATAAAATGTATTTGTAAATTAATAAAGCAAATTTACAAATACATTTTATTATTAATTATTTTAAAATGGCTTGTTTTATTTCTTGTATGTATTTTAGAGCATATTTTACGCAATCATTTCCGTATTTTTCACAAATCTCAACAATAGCAGAATCTATAATTATACCATCTGCTTTTTTTACTATTTCTGCTATTTGATGTGGTGTAGCAATTCCAGAAGATACAACACAAGGGATATTTTGTGATTCTTTTATCAGTGTTATGATGTCAGAAATATCTGTTATAATATTAGAGTTTATTCCCATAACACCAGAAGAGGAAACACAATATATAAAACCATCTGCTTGTTTTGCAATTGAAGTTATTCTTTCTGGATAAGTAGGTGCAATCAATGAAATTAAATTGATATTATATTCTTTACAAAGAGGTAAAAATTCCATTTTTTCCTCAAAAGGTAAATCTGTCACGATTAAACTATCAATACCTAATTCTGCTGATTTAGATATAAATTTTTCAGAACCATAACTAAACACAACATTGGCATATGTCATGAAGATAATACCAATATCTGTATTTTGTCTAATTTTTGTTATCATGTCAAATATTTTATCTGTTGTAATACCATTTGTTAATGCCCTTAAATTTGCTGATTGCACTACATCACTTTCTGCAGTAGGGTCAGAGAAAGGAATTCCTAATATAATAAAATCTGTGCCTGCCTTTTGCATAGCATATATAAGTTCCTCTGTGATGGCAATGGAGGGGTCACCACAAGTAATAAATGGTATGAATGCTTTCCCTTTTTCAAATGCTTTTTGTATATTACTCATTGATATTTTCCCCCCTATATTTTGCAACAGATACACAATCTTTATCTCCACGTCCAGAAAGATTGATTACAATAATTTTATTTTTATCCATATTTGGTGCAATTTTCATAGCATGAGCGATAGCGTGAGCGCTTTCTAAAGCAGGAATAATACCCTCTACACGAGATAAATATTCAAATGCTTCTACTGCTTCCTCATCTGTAACAGGCACATATTCTGCTCTGCCTGTATCATATAGCCAAGCGTGTTCTGGACCAATGCCAGGATAATCTAATCCAGCAGATATAGAATATACTGGAGCAATTTGACCATAGTTATCTTGACAGAAATAAGATTTCATACCATGAAATATACCCAGTCTGCCTGTTGCAATTGTAGCAGCTGTTTCAGCAGTATGAACGCCTCTACCTGCTGCTTCACAGCCTATTAGTTTTACAGATGTATCTTCTATAAAATGATAAAAAGCACCCATAGCATTAGAACCTCCACCTACACAAGCTAATACAACATCAGGCAGTTTATTTTCTTTTTCAAGTATTTGTTGTTTGATTTCTTTTGAAATTACTGATTGAAAATCTCTTACAATAGTAGGAAAAGGGTGAGGACCCATAACAGAACCTAATATATAATGAGTATCATCAATACGGTTTGCCCACTCTCTCATTGTTTCTGAAACAGCATCTTTTAATGTTGCTGTACCAGATGCAACAGGATGTACTTTTGCACCTAAAAGACGCATTTTATATACATTTAATGCTTGACGCTCTGTATCTTCTTTACCCATAAATACTTCACATTCCATACCCATAAGAGCTGCTGCTGTAGCGGTTGCAACACCATGCTGTCCTGCACCTGTTTCTGCAATCACACGTGTTTTACCCATTTTTTTTGCTAAAAGTGTTTGTCCTAATACATTATTGATTTTATGAGAACCTGTATGATTTAAGTCTTCTCTTTTTAAATATATTTTTGCTCCACCCAGTTTTTTTGTGAGATGTTCTGCATAATATAAACGGGAAGGTCTACCAGTATAATTTTGAAACAATTCCGATAATTCTTTTTGAAATTGTACATCATTTTTATAATGATTATACGCTTCCTCTAATTCTATAATGGCATTCATTAGTGTTTCAGTGATATACTGACCACCATGTACACCAAAGCGTCCTTTAGGCATTGTTTTTCTCTCCTTTTTATATTGTTTCATTTTAATAGGGCTGATGAAATAAAAATACTTTATTTATTGTTTAATATCCACGAAGCATTTTTAATGTTTGTGCTTTATTTTCTGCCCTCATAAGTGTTTCTCCTACTAATACTGCATTTGTACCAATTTCTTTTAGTTTAATAACATCTTCTGATGTTTGTATACCGCTTTCGGAAACAAATATACAGCTTTCTGGAACGATATTTCTTAATTTTTGGCTTTGATTCATATCAATATGAAAAGATTCCAAATCTCTGTTATTGATACCTATTATTTTTGCTCCTACATCTACAGCTTTTTTCACTTCTTCTTCTGTACGTGCTTCTACTAATGCAGAAAGTCCTAAACTATGTGCTAATTCTAAATATTCTTTAAGCTGTCCCTCTTTTAATATAGAACAGATTAATAATATAGCAGATGCACCTAACAATTTTGATTCATAAATCATATATTCTGAAACGGTAAAATCTTTTCTTAATACAGGTATAGAAACATTTTCAACAATTTGTTTTAGATATTCATCTTTACCTAAAAAGTAATAAGGCTCTGTTAAACAACATATGGCATCTGCACCTGCTTTTTCATATTGTTTTGCAATATCTAAATAGTCAAATTCTTCTGCAATAACACCTTTGGAAGGAGAGGCTCTTTTTACCTCACAAATAAATGACATATCCTTTCCTTGTAGTGCTTTGTAAAATGGAAAACCTGTATTTGTATCCATAGCTTGTGCTTTTTGTTTTAATTCTGCAAGAGGATGAACCCTTTGCATTTCTGTAATTCTTGTTCTTGTTGCTTTTACAATCACTTCTAATATATTTTCCATATATATCACCTCTTAATATATTTTGTTATAGTTTTGAAAACTGTATTTTTTCGCTTGTAAAAAGTATTTTATAAATTGTTATAATAAATGGATTCAAAATAAAAAACGCCCATGACAATAAACATTGTCAAGGGCGGGTTAATTTTCCCGTGGTACCACCTTGTTTTACAGTAATTAAAACTGTACACTCTGCGAAATACAATAATATTTCCGACAACTAACGTATGTCTTACGTTGCAGAATACTCAACAGTATATACTGTTTTTGACTGCACCCTCAACGGTCCATTTAACAAACTGCATACTGCTTGGCTTCCAGCATCCCAAACTCTCTGTAAGTGCATATTTTGTTTTTATCTCCGTATCAACAGTTTTTCTATATTTATTGAGTCATATTATAGCACTGCTAAAAAGTGCTGTCAATAATAAATATGAAATATTCAAAACATTGGAGATAGTTACGAATGATTTTTGAAAAAACTGCTTGACAAAAAATTTTTAATCGCATAGCTTTTGAAACAAATAATATTTTGAAATAAGGAGGATATATTATGTATCATTCAGTATGGAAAAAGAATCATTATCAGGCGGGTTTACGTTATGGTAGTATGCTTGCTGTTAATCCATTATCATTTTTTGAAAGAAGTATTGAAAAAACAGTATTTACTCAAAAGTGTATACCATTATATCAAAAGTATTATCCTGAAATATTAGAGGAAATAAAAGGCACAGCAGAGGGTTTACATATACAATGGGAAATAGTTGCAGAATTTTTATTTACTATGTATTGTTTTGTACCCCAAAATAGATGTTCAAGTTTTGCTTTTTGTAGTAATGGCAAAACAATATTAGCTAAAAATAGCGATTTTTTAACATTTGTGAAAAAATTATGTGATAGTCCTTATTACAGTATAGAAGGAGCATATCGTTTTGTTGGCAATACTACTGCATGGACAGAAATAGAAGATGGTATGAATGAACATGGACTTGCAGTAGCTTTAACATTTGTCTATCCTACAAAAATAATGGCAGGTTTGAATGGGGGTATGCTTGTAAGATATATTTTGGAAAAATGTAAAACAACACAACAAGCAATCAATATATTGCAGAAGTTTCCTATTGCTTCTGCACAAACAATTATATTAGCTGATAAAACTGGTGATATTGCACTTGTAGAATGTCATTGTCAAGGGGTGAATATAATAAAACCACAGCAAAAAAATATTGTTTTTGCAACAAATCATTTTATTTCTGATATTATGACAGATTATCAGTATACTGGAGAAGATGATTGTTATTCTCATAAAAGATATGAAACATTGTCATACGCTTTTCAAAATAATTTGGATATGTCATTGCAGTTTGCTGTAGATTTGCTTTCTGGAAAAAAAGGATTTTTATGTCAATACAACAAAAAAGATGGCATAGATACGATATGGTCATCTATATATGACTTGACAGAGTATAGAATTTATCGTGCAGAGGGAAATCCTAAAACAAAATCTTTTTGTGAAGATAATAGACTGAGAAAAAGAAAATGATTTATATAAAAGATAATCATGATGTAAAGAAACAAAAAAATTCACAAAACATTGTAAAAAAGAGAGATTGATTTTTATTTGATTTATGGTAATATAGTAATATATTGTAAATATTTTTCACTATCAAAGGGGGATAATAAAATTATGAAAAAAGGGATAGCTTTTGCTGTTGCATTTTCTATGCTTGCTAGTGTGCCAGTTTATGCACAAATACCACAAGCATATTGGCAATATCAAGTACCATTTCAAAATGCAGTAGCATCAAATAACAAACAGGAAATATTAAGAACATCAAATGCAATTATTGATATTTTTAATGGCTTACCTACAGACAATGATAAAGCAGGAATATTGTTTATTGCTTATGAGGCATTATATCCTATATATGAAAGTATGGGACAATATGACAAGGCAATAGAATGCCTAAGAGAATATGTAAAATACGGGGAATACCTTCATTTTGCAGATGCAGTAAAAATTGGTACAAAAAGAATAGAAAAAATAAACCCTATGGTTGAGGTATATGCTTTAACAAAGGATACGTCAAAAACACCTTATTATGGTATGAAAAATGAACCTAAAAGTGGTACCTATTGGGGAAGAGTACATTCTCAAGTATCAGATGAACCAATTACTTCAGAGAGTGCAATGAGTTTTTATATAGAATGTTTACAAGAAAATATAAAAGATTATGATTATATGATTAGACCATATGACGATGGAAAGCGTATGTTACATATTGCATTTAATATGCCTAATGAAAATAGTACATTAAATAGTGTATTGCAATCTTCTTCTGATGCATATTTAAAAAGCACTATGGAATATTTATCTACATTAAAAAGTCCCGTATTGCTTAGAATTGGAGGAGAAATGAACGTTTGGACAAACCTTGCTGACCCACAAGCATTTAAAGATGCCTATATTAAAATTGCAAATATGGCAAGAAATATTGCACCAAATGTAGCACTTGTATTTTCACCAAATGATATTTCAAATTGGAATACAGATATACAACGCTATTATCCGGGTGATGCCTATGTAGATTGGGTTGGCGTTTCACTTTATACTAATAAATATCAAGATGCGAATAGCCCAAAAGCAAATGAGGATTTTAGCGAAATGTTTTATGGTAATGGAGCATATTCTAATCCTATTGCAAAATTAAAAGAAATAGTAACATTATATGGAGATAAAAAACCCATTATTATTACAGAGGGTGCTTCTGGACATACTATAAAGGGTGGAGAAAATTTGACGGATTTTGCAAAAAATAGAATGAATATACTTTATACTTATGTTAATATGGTATATCCTCAAGTAAAAGGTATCATTTATTTTGACCAAGATATGAGTGATTCAAAATATGACTATGCTTTAAATCATAATGCTACAGTAAAACAACAGTACATTACTTCAGGTACAAATAATAAGGCATTTATTTCAAATGATAAAGTAGAATATGCTTATGTAAAGGCAGGAAATTACAAAGATAATTTATCAGAAATTAATTTGTATACTTATTGTGTATTGCCTGGAAATATTATTGCTTGGACAAATTATTATTTAGACGATAAAAACATTGCTTCTCCAAGAACAATACCGTTTCCATGTACGATTTCATCTAATTCTTTGAGTGTAGGAACGCACAGCTTAAAAGTAGAAATAAAAGGAGAAAATGGATTCTCTAATATAAAAGAATATAATATTGTAAAAGGTGCAGATGGTATGATAAGTATTACTTCAAAATAAATATAATTGGGGAACACTTTTTTCAATTATGAAAAGAGATTCCCCAATTTTTATACATTCAAATATAGTCAAATAAAAATTTTTTATTTATTTTAGTCTTGAGCAATAGAAGGCACAAATGCTTGTTTATTTGGTCTGCCTCCTTCAGATGCAACATATGTCATTAATTCTTCATATAATATTTTTGCATTTTTAATTGCCTCATCTGCTATATCAATACCCTGTTTTGTAGTATATTCTGCTGCTTTTTGAGGGTCTTGTGCATATAATTCTAATACTTTTTTATCTACTTCTTTTTGATTTTCTATCAATTCTTTTTGATATTCTGTCCAGTATTCTCTAACAGAAGCGCCAAATTTTTCTCTGTTTAATTCTGCCAATGTAGCAACACTGCGAAATACCCAATATGCAGAATCTGGTGTATAGTTTAAAGAAGCGTTTTGATATGCTGGGTGTGTATTTGTAATATTTCCATATGTTGGAAGATATACAGAATGTTCTGCATTTCCCATAGCTAACCACATGATGCCACCTAATTCTGAGGGATAGTCAGGTTTTATTTGAAGTATGTGACATTCAGCCTGTCTTTCTGTGCCAATTTCACGCACATCTGCATTTTCTGGTAAGTTAGCATCTAATTCTGTACCTTCATAACGATATTTTTGTAATTCCATAATATCTTCTAAAGATACTTTTTTATCTGGTGTAATAAATAAATCAAATACTTTTTTATTATAAGAAACTTTTTGACTAGGTGCTAAAAAGTTTTGTCCGCCCCATAATCTTTGCCTGTTTCCTTCTGACAATTCTTCTCCATAAGAAAGTGCTGCATGAAATTTTCCTTCATGTTCTTTATAAAATTGGTTTTGTTGAGCAAATGTAATTAAATCTTTAGAAGCAATAACATTTTCTGTATCATCTAAATTTATATCTCCCAACATAAAGCAGTTTGGAAATAACATACAAGCATCATCAGGTACTTTTATAGCAGCATATCTATGACCTGTATAAATTTCGATATACCATGTTTCATTGCTATCACCAATTACAAGTACATTTCCTTCGGCAGAGCCTTTTTCTTCTACAATAGATGCAAGCAATTCTACACCTTCTCTTGCAGTTTTTACCCTTGGCAATAATATAGAAACAATATTTGCTTCTCTAAATCCGTCATCAATAAAAGGGTCTGCTGTTTCAGCAAGTTCATTTGGCTGAGCAGAAACAGTAGCATCTACAAATACACCAAACTCATTAAATCCTATTTCACCATAAATACCATCACCTTCTACATCAGCATCAGGTACATAGGTATATTTGTAAGCATTTTCAGGTTGAGGATAAGTAAAACCAGTATTTCTGTCTAAAAAAGTTGCTCCTTTTGCATACTGTACAGCAGGTTGTACTAAATAACGTTTTGTATGTCCTCCACCAATATCTTCTGTTCTTGCTACAAATGTTGTACCATCTTCAGACATATTTTTGCCAACAATGGTGGCTGTACAAGCAAGTGCAGAAACACTGCTTGAAATAACAAGTAGTGCTGTAAGAAATAATCCCCCTATTTTCTTTTTCATTAATATTCCCTCCTTAAATATAATAAATTACTAACCTTTTGTATTAAAACATATTTTTTTGTTATTTTCAATGCTAATTATAAAAAGCATTGTATACCACTTTCATATTATGCTGTGGTATGGCATATACATAAATATGATAAAGTATAGAGGAGTGCTGATTCTTGAAAACATATATAGAAGAAAGGGCTGTGGAAATTGCAAATTTTATGATACATTCTAATGCTACTGTACGAGAAACGGCAAAAAAATTTGGCATTAGCAAAAGCACCGTACACAAAGATATTACAGATAGAGTAGAAAAAATTAACCCTGATTTGGCGAAAGATGTACGTCGTGTATTAGAAATCAATAAAGCGGAAAGACATATCAGAGGTGGTTTAGCTACAAAAGAAAAATATCTTCATAAGTTAAAATAAAAATGGTTTTTTATTTATAAAACAGAAAATTAATTTATTTCTAATCATAAGTAATGTTTAACAATATGAAATATTAAAGCAAATACAAAAAGGCATAACATTTGTTGTGCCTTTTTGTAATGAATATTTATTTTATTAGGAGGTCTTTAATGAATTTGAGTGTATTTTACTGATATAAATAACTGTTTAATGTTTTTTATTAATTTAATTTTATAATACTAATACTTGTATTAGAGAAATTAGCATTTGTATTTTCAGATACTAACGATATAGTTGTTGGTAATGTTACTATAGAAAGTATTGTATTTCCAGATAATGTTGCATTATTTCCTGACGTAGTAATAGTAGCAGAAGATGTTGTAGCAGGAATGCGTGTTCCGTTATTTGTTAATGATAGTGTTGCTATTATTGGTAATGTAGAATTTGATATATTACTTGTTATACTGTCATAACGAATCGAATATATTCCTGCTTCATTTATTACAAAATTACCAGTGCCGGCAGTATGCTTTATTGCTGTACCGATTGCAGTTTGGTTTTCTGTAAATATTAGTGTTGTACTTTCTGCTATAGATGTTTGAACTGCTACATTAATAGCATTTAATACATTTGTTGTAATTACACCAGTTGGACCAGTAGCACCAGTTGGACCAGTAGCACCAGTTGGACCAGTTGGACCTACTGCTCCCTGAAAACCTTGCACACCTTGAGGACCAGTTGCTCCTATTGCGCCAGTATTACCTGTAATTCCTTGCGCTCCTTGTGGTCCTTGTAATCCTCTTGGACCAGTAGCGCCAGTTGGACCTTGTGGACCAGGACAAGGTATGCAAGTTGTATAATTAGGACAATTGTTGCAACAGCTACATCGATTATTTGTATGATATGATGTTGCAGCATATCTATTATAATTATGATTTTGCATATTACTCCTCCTTGTTAAGGTATTTATTATACTTGTAATATATGTATAGCTTGTCAAAAAAGTGACTATTGTTTAGTGTTTTTCCATATCAAAGTAATTAAGTTTTTATGAAAAATGTCGATGAGACAAATAAGGCAACTATAAAGGTATGAGTGGAGTAATATATTATGAATGTTAATTTTTCCACAATACAAAACAATTCTATTTTTTAAAATACACATATTGCAAATTAAAATACAATAAAACAAAAAGATGTGTCCAAACAATCACAAAAAGTAAATTATGATAGAGTGTCTTTAACTCCACAAGGAAAATCTGCTAATACGATTAAAAATTTACAGAAACAAAAACAAGCAATTGCAAGAATACAGTTAGAAGAAACAAAAAAAGCAACAAATCCAAGTGAATATAACAAAAATATTCCAAAATCAAAACAAAGTGCGGAAAAACAAAAACAATATGATAATAGTAACGAAGAAACAGAACAAAAAACAGAAAATGAAACTTTTTTGGACAAAATACAGACAGAAAAAGAAAAGATACAAAAATAATTATAAAATAATTGTGTTCCTTTGCAAACTGGGAACGCTTTTTGTTATGAAATTGAAAAATAACATCTTGAATATTGAGGATATGCCTAAAAAGCAATATCCTCAATATTTTTGTTAACGTTATATTTTAAAAGGGAACTGTCATATGTTTATGGTATGTTTTTATAATCTTCTGTTTTAGTAGAGAGATTCTTTTTTTCTAATGCATTATTAATTGCTTGAGAAATTAAATGATAAACTACGGCAAAAAAAGGAACACCTATTATCATACCAAAAAATCCCATTAAACCGCCGAAAAATAATATAGAAAATAATACCCAAAAACTGCTTAAACCAGTAGAATCTCCTAGTATTTTAGGACCTAAAATATTTCCATCAAATTGTTGCAATATAAATATGAAAATTAAAAAATATAAACTTTGCATAGGTGAAACCAATAGTAACAAAAAGAAGCTAGGTATTGCACCAATAAAAGGACCAAAAAAAGGGATAATATTTGTGACTCCTATAATAACACTAATTAGCATGGAGTAAGGCATATTCATAAACGTTAAACAAACATAACAAATAATGCCAATAATAAAAGAATCAATCAATTTTCCTATAATAAAACCGCCAAATACTTGATGCACAAAACGAATTTCATTAATAACAGCGCTACCTAATTTTTGATTGAATATACTATATATCAGTTTTTTGGCTTGTGTTGCAAACATTGTTTTACAGTTTAAAACGTAAACTGCAACAATGATACCAATCAAAAAATTTTTTAAAAAAGAAAGAACCTTAAAAACTCCTATAGATACATTCGATACAAACGATTGTATATTTGATACAAAAGAAGTATCTAACCATTGTTCTAAATATTTTGTTGCCTCCTCATAATAAGCAGAAAAAGTTTGTATTGCTTGAGGATTATTTTTAAAAAGGTCATCTACCCAAACAGAAACTTTATTAATACTATTGGGTATTAAATCAATAATGCCTAATATACTTTTATAAAGCTGGGGAAATATCAACCAAAAGAAACTAGCTAATACAGCAATCATTAAAAGTAATGTAATGAATGTACTAGTTGCCTTTGCAAGTGATTTTCCTTTTGAAATAGAAAAATTTTTTATGAAAAAAGGTTCTATTCTCTTTTCAAATTTATTATAAATTGGTGTTAAAATATAGGCAAGTATTAAACCATAGCTAATAGGTGCTAAAACATTTAATATTGTTTCAAAACCATTTAAAATATCTTTTAGTTTAAAAAGGAAAAAGAAAAACAATATAGAAGCAGAAATTGCGCCAAATAATGTTAGTCCTTTCCAAAAATAATTCATTTTTTCATTATGATTCAATGTAAATTTCCTCCTTAAAAATAAAATATTATATCATAATAAAATTTGATAATATATTTGTATCATTTTACCAAAATAAATATAAATATGCAACAAAATAAAACCCACCATAACAACACAGTCTGAAGGGTTTTTGAATGCCTCCAGACTGTGCTGAAAATAGCCAACAGTACAGAGGGAAATGATATTATATTAT
>ERZ808046.736-NODE-736-length-21636-cov-5.239390_pt1 | contig 21636 bp, 22 predicted proteins | sample MGYA00380196_ERZ808046 | MGnify/ENA primary metagenome ERZ808046 (study PRJEB31490, sample SAMN06133421) | mouse gut metagenome | isolation source: Z6_2 | host: mice | place: China: Chengdu | collected 2015-05 ...
GGATTGATCATGTCTTTCCGGACTATTTTTTTTTGTTTTTATTCTTTTTTTCAGGGAAAAAATATAAGCTTTGTCGGGATATGGGGATTCCATGGCGATATTGTTTGGAAGTGCTTTTATGGGATTCGCTTTTTTGAGAAAACAGCTGGAACTTTACCGGAAAAGAAGGAGAAGCCTTTTCTGTCGGGTAAGCCTGCCGGGAGAGTCGGGGCCTGTGGAATTTGAAGCCCTCATCGACACAGGAAACGGGCTGGTGGAACCCATCAGTCAGAAACCGGTGGCCATACTGGAGGCGGAGCAGTGGAAGAAGCTGAAAATTTGGATGAGGCCGGAAAAATATAAGATTATACCCTATCACAGTCTGGGAAAGGAAAACGGAGTAATGGAGGGGTATGAAATAGATACCATGAAAGTAAAGGGAAAAGAAAATGAGAAACAGTTTCATGAAGTGATTATAGCAATATTCAAAGGGAAGGTATCCAAAAAAGGCAGCTATCAGATGATATTGCCGCCGGAATTATCGGTATACAACGGATAGCACGCTTCGCAAACTATCCTTATGTTAACATATGGGAGGAATTCAAAATGATTTTTAAGGTATCAATACCGGGAAAACTGCAGTTTAAACTTTACCGCAGGGAACCTAATTTTTTGCTGACAAAGCAGGGAGATGTCCATTACATAGGCGGTTCCGAGGTACTGCCGCCGCCGCTGGAGATTGACAGGGAAAATGAAGTCATCGGCGATCTGGGAACGGAATATGAAGATGAGGCAAAATCCATCCTGATAGAGCATAATCTTCGTCTTGTGGTTTATATCGCGAAGAAATTTGATAATACCGGTGTGGGGGTGGAAGATCTGATCTCCATAGGAACGATCGGGCTGATCAAATCGATCAACACCTTTAATCCCCAAAAGAATATCAAGCTGGCAACCTATGCTTCCAGGTGTATTGAAAATGAAATTCTTATGTATCTTCGCAGAAATAATAAGACCAGGATGGAGGTATCCATCGATGAACCTCTGAACGTGGACTGGGATGGAAATGAGCTGCTTCTCTCAGACATTCTGGGTACGGACGAGGATGTAATCTATAAGGACATTGAAAACGAGGTAGAGCGCAAGCTCCTCTTAAAAGCGATCGACAAACTCAGCGAGAGAGAAAAAACAATTGTCAAACTGCGTTTTGGCCTTGGAACACCTGATGGACAGGAAATGACACAAAAAGAAGTGGCAGAGCTTCTTGGAATTTCTCAGTCTTATATCTCCCGGCTGGAAAAGAAAATCATGAAGCGTCTTAAAAAGGAACTGCTCAGGGAAAGTTACTGATAAAACAGGGCTGCCACACAAATTACCAGCGTATTTAAGTGGCAGCCCCGTGCATCTGCATTCTCAAAAGCGTCAGCATTTGATGTCCACAATGATAATATCCGGGCCAATCTGCTTAATGTCTCTGTAAGGAATGCAGATATCAGGTTCTGTGCAGAGTAAATTAAAGAATTTATTGCCGCTGGGGATAAAAACCTTGCAGATCTGACCGCTGCACTGGTCAAATTCCAGATCGGAAATCCTGCCAAGCTTCCTGCAATCCCGCATATTGATCACGTCTTTGCATTTCAGTTCAGAAAAAAGCATATCAATTACCGGCATCCTTTCTTTTTCCGGTTAATTTATTATATGCTTAAAACAGGAAAGGGTGATTGATACTGTCCGTTGCTGACATAAGGACAGTGCGAAGCATACTGTCCGTTGTCTATTCCAGAAACTTCTTCAATTCCTCCATAAAAGTGTTAACGTCCTTAAATTCTCTGTAGACGGAAGCAAAGCGCACATAGGCAACGGCATCCAAATCCTTGAGTTTATTCATCACGATCTCACCGATTACACGGCTTGGAATTTCCTTTTCTTCCCTGCCGAATACTTCATTTTCCACCGCATCCACCAGTTCCTTGATCTGGTTGGCGCTGGTGGGTCTTTTGTAGCAGGCTCGCAGGACGCCGGCTTCAATCTTGGCTCTGTCGAAAGTCTCCCGGTTGTCATCCTTCTTGATCACGATCAGGGGAATGGTTTCCACCTTCTCATAGGTGGTAAAGCGTTTCCCACACTCATCACAGACTCTGCGGCGCCTGATGGAGTTATTGTCATCTGCCGGTCTTGAATCGATGACTCTGGTATTTTCATGGCTGCAATACGGACATTTCATTGGTTATCTCCCTGCCGGCAGGCGTTATCCTTCCGGTTAACCCGCCAATTTGTACAAAATTCTGATAATAACACCATTATATTCCCGTTTGTACAATATTTCAACAAAATTTTACGCTGTCAGATAATTTTTCATCACTTTTAAAGCGTTTTTTTCGAGCCTGGACACCTGAGCCTGGGAAATTCCAATCATTTCCGCCACTTCCATCTGTGTTTTTCCTTCAAAAAAGCGCAAACTGATGATTTCATATTCCCGTTCCCCAAGCTTTTTCATTGCTTCGCTTAAGGAGAGGTGCTCCACCCAGTTTTCCTCTTTATTTTTCTTGTCGCTGATCTGATCCATGACATAGAGGGTATCTCCTCCATCGGTGAAAATCGGTTCATAAAGACTCATGGGGTTTTGAATGGCATCCAAGGCGTATACAATATCCTCCTTGGAGATTCCGATTTCCTCGGAAATTTCATTGATGGTGGGCTCTTTCATATTCTGTTTAATCAGGTTTTCCTTGGCATAGATGGCCTTGTAGGCGGTATCCTTTAAAGATCTGCTCACCCGGATGGTATTGTTATCCCGTAAAAATCTGCGTATTTCACCGATAATCATAGGAACGGCATAGGTACTGAATTTTACATTCAATGAGGAATCAAAGTTGTCAATGGCCTTGATCAGCCCGATACATCCGATCTGAAAAAGGTCATCCACATTCTCGTTGCTGGAGGAAAAGCGTTTGATCACACTTAAAACAAGACGCAGATTCCCCTCAATATACTTTTCCCTGGCCTGCCTGTCCCCCGACTCGATCTGTTCAAAGAGTTTTTCCTTTTCATCCGCCTTAAGAAGCGGCAGTTTTGCCGTGTTCACCCCGCATATTTCAACCTTTCCCTGCGCCATATCCATTTCCTCCTGCTTCAATTACAGGCATTTCCCAAAATGCTCTGAGAGAAATTACCTGTAATAGAAATCATTCACAAAAAGGCATGAAATTATTCATGGTTTTCTCTTTTGAGTGTGGCTTTTGTGGCGGCGGATTTCAGATTGATATTATCATTCTCCATTCAGTTTACATAACTACATTATGTAAACTGAATGCGTTAACCAAAAGAAATATCTTGCGAAACCCCATTTCATTCTGTACAATAGAAAAGGTATTTCATTATGTGGGGAGGATTCTTTATGCTGGAGCGCTTTTATCCCGACCTCTGTATCAGTTCCGCGTATCAGATTAATTTTGAAGAATATTATAAAAAGGGCTACAGGGGAGTTATTTTTGATATCGACAATACCCTGGTTCCGCACGGGGCTCCGGCCGATAAGAGGAGCATTGCGTTGATCGGAAGTCTTAAAAAGATGGGATTTGACGTGGTCTTTTTATCCAACAACAAAGAGCCGAGGGTAAAAATGTTTAACGATGCGGTTCAGGCCCAATATATTTATAAGGCGGGAAAGCCCGGCAGAAAGGGCTACAAAAAAGCAATGGAAATGATGGGTACCCACAGGGAAAATACCCTTTTTGTCGGCGACCAGCTTTTCACGGATGTATGGGGAGCCAGAAATACGGGGATATTTTCCATATTAGTAAACCCTGTCGACAAAAAAGAGGAGATTCAGATCGTTTTGAAGCGTTATCTGGAAAAGATTGTGCTTGTCTTTTACAGGCAAAAGTGCAGAAGGGAGAGTAAGAAATGATTGACGGTTATACAAGAGTCTGCGGCGTGATTGGAAACCCTGTAGAGCATACTATGTCACCGACCATTCACAATACTTTGGCCCAAAAGCTGTCCCACAATCTGGTTTATGTTCCATTCCGGGTGGAGAAGGGAGAGGCAGTCACTGTGGTAAAAGGAGCCTGGGCCCTGAATATGCTGGGAATCAATGTGACAGTGCCATTTAAAAGCGATGTGATCCCGGCGCTTTCCGAGATCGATGAACTGGCAGAAAAGATCGGTGCAGTGAACACGCTGGTACGTGTTAAATCAGGATTTAAAGGTTACAACACCGATATGCCCGGGCTGTATCGAGCCATGTGCAGCGAAGGAGTAACACTTGAGGGGGAAAAGGTAGTGCTTCTCGGGGCAGGAGGAGTGGCAAGGGCAGTGGCTTTTCTGTGTGCATCCAGGAATGTTTCCAGGGTGTATATGCTGAACCGTTCTCCCGAGAGGGCAGCGGCGCTTGCCGGGGAGGTAAATGCAAAGGTGGGAAGAGAATTTGTTTATCCCATGGCCCTTTCCGATTATGAGAAGCTGCCGGACGAAAAATTTCTGGCAATCCAGGCCACCAGCGAGGGAATGTATCCCAATGTGGGAAGAGCGGTTATTGAGGACGAGGCTTTTTATCGGAAAATACATACGGGCTATGAGCTGATCTTCAATCCCACCAATACCCGCTTTATGCAGCTGGTAAGAGCCCAGGGGGGCAGGGCTTTCCACGGACTTAAAATGCTGCTGTATCAGGGAATTATCGCCTACGAGCTCTGGAATCAGGTGAGCGTTTCCGAGGAGCTGGCAAAAGAGGTGTACGAGGCAATGAAAGAAAAGATGGGAATCAAAGATGAAGGATAACGTGATACTAATCGGTTTTATGGGCTGCGGAAAGACCAGTGTGGGGATTAAGCTTTCCTATCAGATGAAACGGACCATGATCGATACGGATAAGTGGATTGAGCAGAAACAGAAGATGACGGTGTCGGAAATATTTGCATCCTTTGGCGAACAGGAATTTCGCAGGATGGAAACAGAGTGCCTGAAAAAGTTGATTGCTTCCGCAGACCATCAGATTATTTCCGCAGGAGGCGGACTCCCCTTAAGGGAGGAGAATCATCAGCTTTTGAAGGAGCTTGGAAGGGTTTTTTACCTTAAGGCAAGTCCGGAAACTGTTTATGAACGTCTGAAAAATGACACCACAAGACCTCTTTTGCAGGTAAAAGACCCGAAAGAGAGGATCAGGACATTGCTTTTTGAGCGGGAGCCGGTCTATGAGGCCTGTGCAGACGTCATTGTAGATGTCTCCGGGAAGTCTTTTGATGAGATTTTGGAGTGTATCAGTTTGCATACTGCGGAAAGGAAAAATTAAATGAAGATTTTAGTTATCAATGGACCCAATATCAATTTTCTTGGCATCAGGGAAAAGAGCGTTTACGGGACGCAGGATTATGATTATCTCCTGAACCTGATTGGCAAAAAGGGGGAGGAGAAGGGGATTTCCATAGAGGTGTTCCAGAGCAATCATGAGGGAGCCATCATCGACAGGATACAGGATGCCTATTATGACGGGACGGAAGGGATTGTGATTAATCCCGGTGCTTACACGCATTACAGCTATGCGATCCGGGATGCGCTTGCCAGTATCACTCTTCCCAAGGTGGAAATTCATATTTCGGATATCACTCAGAGAGAGGAGTTTCGGAAAATATCGGTGACAGCGCCGGCATGCGATAAACAGATTTACGGGCATGGCCTTGACGGATATCTGGAAGCAATCGACTTTATTTTGGATTTTTTGGCATTCTCGTAAGAAAGTGGTTGAAAAATCTCCTTTTTTATATTAAACTGAGTAAGGAATGATATGGTGAAAATTTAGGAGGAATATTTTATGATTTCTGCAGGTGATTTCAGAAATGGTATTACGATTGAGTTAGAAAACAATGTTTACCAGATTATCGAGTTTCAGCATGTGAAACCCGGTAAAGGCGCGGCATTTGTCAGAACCAAGCTGAAAAACATCAAGAACGGCGGCGTAGTGGAGAAGACTTTCAGGCCTACTGAAAAGTGTCCACAGGCACGTATTGATAGAAAAGATATGCAGTACTTGTATTCAGACGGAGAACTGTATAACTTTATGGACGTTGAAACCTATGATCAGATTGCATTAAACGGAGAGACCGTGGGCGATGCCCTCAAGTTTGTCAAGGAAAACGAGATGGTAAAGATCTGTTCTCACAACGGAAGCGTATTTTCTGTTGAACCTCCTCTGTTTGTTGAGTTGGAGATTATCGACACAGAGCCCGGATTCAAGGGAGACACGGCAACAGGAGCTTCCAAGCCCGCTACGGTAGAGACAGGCGCTACGGTAAATGTACCTTTGTTTGTGGAAATGCATGATGTAATTAAGATTGATACCAGAACCGGTGAATACCTTTCCAGAGTATAAATCATTAAATGTCCCGTCAATTCATAAAGCCCAAAGACAATGATATTATTTCATTGTCTTTTTTTATGCGCAGGGGCGCATGAGGAAGTTTGCTGCTTATAAATCTGTATTTTCGAAAGAATGAGGTATTGATTATTTCTATGAATTTCACTTCTTTTACACAATTCATTTTAACATGTCTGCAGGAAGAATTAGGCAATGATTACACAGTATTATCCGGGATCGTGAACAAGAACAACGGGGTAAGGAAAACAGGAGTTACAATCAGAAGAGAAGGACAGAATGTCTTTCCTACTATTTATATTGACGAATTCTACAGAGAAAATCTGACGGAAAAAGAAATCAGACAGGTTGCCGGCAGGCTTCTTGAAAGCTTTGTCGCCGCAGAGTTTGAGGAAAAAGTGGATCTTTCAGGTTTTACCGAATTTGCGAAGGCAAGGGAAGGGCTGGCTTTTAAACTTGTCTCGGCGGAAAAAAACAAAAAACTTTTAAAAACCATTCCCCATAAAGTATTTCATAACCTTGCCATTGTATTTTATTATTCGGTTCAGGAAGCTCCCTTCTATGGAAACGCGGCGGTTCTGGTCAATAATCACCATATGAGGCAATGGGGGACGAATCCCGGCGAATTACTGAGCATTGCCGGCAGTAATACGCCAAAATTGTTTCCATGGATCATAGACAGTATGGAAGAGATTATGAGAGGGATGCTGGCAGAGGATCTGTCCCGTGAGAGAAGGTCAGATAAACCGGATGTTTTCCCGGAAAAAGAAAAAAAGGAAAAGAGCTGGGCCGAAGAGCTGGTCGAGCAGATAGCGGCTGATTTTACGTCGGGCAGAATTCCCATGTATGTTTTGACAAACAGACAAAAAATAAATGGCGCGGCCTGTATGCTTTATCCGGATGTGCTCAGGGATTTCGGAGAGAAGCTGGGACGGGACTTTTATATACTGCCCAGCTCTGTCCATGAACTGATCCTTGTGCCTGAGGATGAAAGTATCAGCAGAGAAGCCTTATGGGAGATTGTGACAGATATTAACCGGACACAGGTAGCAGAGGAAGAGATTCTTGCGGATTCCATATATTTCTATGACAGGAAAAAAGATCGGATTCTGTGGCTTTTATAAGCTTTTTAAAGACGACATAATTTTTTCACAAATTTTTATAAATGATGGACTGGACAATCTGAAAAGCATATGATATGATATTCAAGGTGATGTAACAAATTTGTAATATTTAATCCATATGCACCCGTAGTCTAACGGATAGAACGAAGGCCTCCGACGCCTTTAATGCAGGTTCGATTCCTGTCGGGTGCATTTTGCATCACCTTGGATATATGATAAAAAACAGAAAGGATGATTATGAAATATTCAGAACAGAGCAAAAAGCATACGCTGAAAGCGAGATTTGTGGCACTCGGAGAGTGGATCATGGATCATAACAAGATAGTAATGCCACTTGTTCTTATTATCTGCGTATTCATCACCGTACTTGTGGCAGTAAATGCCAATCATAGAAAGATCAGAGAAAAGGAAGCCGAAGAGGCGGTGGTACCGGTATCGGCGGAGGAGAATGTACCCGATGCAGGGGAAGGGACGGAAGGGACGGAAGAGACGCCTGTTTATGAACTGGAAGAAAATACACATCCGGAAATAAATAGTGTAATGAGAACTTATTATGACGCTCAGGCAGAAGGCGACATAGATACAATATCTTCTTTCAACGCTTATCTGGACGATATCGATACCATACGTGTTCAGGAGTTAAGCAAATATATTGATTCTTATCCGGTGCTGAATGTGTATACAAAGCCTGGACTGGAAGAAAATACCTATGTGGCGTATGTTTATTCCGAAACATTGTTTTCAGATGTGGAGAAGGCGCTTCCGGGGATGCAGACCTATTATATCGGTCAGAATGATGCGGGCGATTATTTTATCAACGACGGTACCTATGATGTTCAGGTCTGGGATTACATCAAGGCAGTTACCCTTCAGGATGATGTGGTGGATCTGAATAACAAAGTGGTTGTAGAGTACAATGAAATGCTGGCTGAGGATGAGGAACTGAGCGAGTATATTGCGTATCTGAAAGAAAAGATAAATGAGGATGTAGGAGAAATCCTTGCCCGTGTGGAGCGGCCGGAGGAGACGGCTTCCGAGCCGGAGACGGCCGGAGATGCAGGGGCAGGAGAGACAGCTGAAAACGAGGGCACGCAGGAAGCCGTGACAGTCATAAAAACGGTGCGCGCCACAGATGTAGTCAATATCCGGAGCTCTGACAGTGAAGAGGCAGATAAACTGGATAAAGCGCAGATCGGACAGGAATTTACCCTGCTGGAAGAAAAGGGAAACGGTTGGAGCAGGGTCAGATATAATGACAGGGATGCCTATATCAAGAGTGATTACCTTGAGGTAGTTTCTCAGGAGACGACGGATACACAGGTGGCTTCTGCGGAGTCCTCCAATGAGTCACAGCAGGAATCGGCTGACAGCGCAGAAAGCGCTCCTGCACAGTCCTCTTCTTCACAGGCTGCTGCAGGGAAGGTGAGAGTGATCGAAAGCGTAAAGGTGCGCAAGAGTGCCAGCACAGATTCTGAGTCCTTAGGTACCGTATATGCGGGAGAGGAACTTGAACTTCTTATGAAACAGGCTGATGGCTGGACCAGAGTTAAATATAACGGGCAGACAGCTTATGTGAAATCTGATTATGTAGAATAATAGAAAGCGTGCTATAGAAAGCATTCTATAGCACGCTTTCTATGAAAAGAGCATTTTATTTTGCAGGGTTTTGTAGTATACTTACAAAATAGAATGCTTTTTAATGTGAAAATAAGGTTTACGGAAAGAAGGGGTATGCAAAATGATAAGAAAATTTAATGTGGGCATCATGGGAACCGGAAACATAGCAGGTGTTATGGCTAATACGGTAAACAAAATGAAGAATGTAAAGCTTTATGGGGTTGCATCCCGGGAACAGGTGAAAGCGGATGTTTTTGCAGGAAAATACGGCTGCAGGAAAGCTTTTGGCTCCTATGAAGAGCTGGCAATGGATAAAAAAGTAGATTTAATATATATTGCAACGCCCCATTCGGAGCATTTTGCCAATGCGAAACTGTGTATGGAGCATGGCAGGCCCGCGTTATGTGAGAAGGCCTTTACTGCCAATGCCCTTCAGGCCGAGGAGCTGATCAGAATATCGGAGGAAAAGGGAGTTTTTCTGGGAGAGGCAATCTGGACGCGCTATATGCCCATGCTTTCCACCATACGGGAAGTGATCGGCAGCAAGGTAATTGGAGAGCCGAAAACCCTGACCGCCAATCTGGGATATGTGATTGACCAGGTACCCAGGCTCCAGGATCCGGCGCTGGCAGGAGGAGCTCTCCTGGATGTAGGGGTATATCCTTTAAACTTTGCACTTATGGTTTTCGGCAAGGAGATTGAGAAGATCAGCTCTGACTGCACCTACACAAAGAGCGGGGTGGACGAGCAGAACAGCATAACCCTTCAGTACAGGGACGGCAGGGTGGCTCATCTTAACAGCTCCATGGTTTCCTTAAGCGACAGGAAGGGAATTATATACGGCACAAAAGGATTTTTGATCATTGAAAATATCAATAATTTTGAAAGCATTACTGTCTATGACAACGCCTATCAAAAGATTGCATTTTATAAGGCGCCGAAACAGATATCCGGATATGAGTACGAAATTGAGGCATGTATGAGGGCGATCCGCGACGGAAAGCTTGAATGTGAAGAGATGCCCCACGATGAGATACTGTATGTGATGAATCTCATGGATGATCTTCGCAGAAAATGGAAAATTAAATTTCCATTTGAGGAGGATGCCTTGGCAGGAGACGGAACAGAAGAGAGCTCTCCGGCAGAAGGTGACAGTGAACAGGTGGTTGTAAGTCCTTTAAATCAGGAATAAATCCTTACAGGCAGGGCATAATAAGACGGAATGGATGAAAAATCTGTTCCGTCTTTTTGATTATCTGTTTTTATCAGGAGGAAAATGTCATATGAGAAGCGATGATGCGAAGGTCTTACGGGAAGTGCAGAGAAACACCAAAATGGCTATGAAAGCCATTGATACCATCAGCGACCGTGTTTTTGATGATGATCTGTCCATGCATATGGCCAGAGAATCCATGAAGTATGCCGATATTTATAATAAGGCAACCGACAGGCTTCTTGGCGGAAAGGCAGCTTCTTACAGGGAGAATGGATTTCAGGATATAATGCTGAAGGGGGGCGTGAGGGCCAATACCATGCTCAACACCAGCACCAGCCATATTGCAGAGCTTTTGATTCAGGGCTCCAACCGTGGTCTTACCAGCATGTGGAAAGCCATTAACCACAATGAAAATGCAGGAAACGTTTCCATGGAAATTGCTAAGGAACTGATGGACTTTGAAGAAAAAAATATTGAAAAGCTGAAACAGTACCTGTAAAAAAGTATATACCAGTGCGTTAAAACGAGATTTAATCTGGTTTTTTATACAAAATATCTAAAATATTCAAAAATTTTTTTCCAATTTAGTGAATTAAAGTATATTGAGATTTTTTGAAGTACGTTATATAATAGCAACAGCAAAGAGGGTGTTTTTGGATATAATTGTATACAAGAATACCGTACTACAGTTTCATAAATAAAGGAGGACATTTTGCATGTCATATGTTGATGAAGTATTTCAGATGGTAGTTGATAAGAATCCCGCTCAGCCCGAGTTTCATCAGGCCGTGAAGGAGGTTCTTGAATCTCTCAGGGTGGTAATTGAGAAAAATGAGGAAGCATACAGAAAGGACGCTCTGCTTGAGCGGCTTGTAACTCCTGAGAGACAGCTCCTGTTCAGAGTTCCCTGGGTGGACGATAAGGGACAGGTTCAGGTAAATAATGCGTTCCGTGTGCAGTTCAACAGTGCGATTGGACCTTACAAGGGGGGGCTTCGGCTTCATCCCAGCGTAAATCTTGGTATCATCAAATTCCTTGGTTTTGAACAGATTTTTAAGAATTCCCTGACCGGCCTTCCCATTGGCGGCGGAAAGGGCGGAAGCGATTTTGATCCGAAAGGAAAATCAGACAGAGAGGTTATGGCTTTCTGCCAGAGCTTTATGACAGAACTTTGCAAGTACATAGGGGCTGATACGGATGTACCTGCCGGAGATATTGGTACGGGCGCAAGGGAAATCGGTTATATGTATGGACAGTATAAGAGAATCAAAGGACTCTATGAAGGTGTTCTCACTGGAAAGGGCTTATCCTACGGCGGCTCTCTTGCAAGAACAGAGGCAACAGGCTATGGTCTTCTGTATCTGACGGAGGAGATGCTTAAATGTAACGGCAAGGATATTGCGGGCAAGACAATCGCTGTTTCAGGAGCCGGCAATGTTGCAATTTATGCAATCCAGAAGGCACAGCAGTTAGGCGCTAAGCCTGTAACCTGCTCTGATTCTACCGGATGGATTTATGATCCGGAAGGAATCGATGTGGCTCTTTTAAAGGAAGTAAAGGAAGTAAAGCGTGCGAGACTGACCGAGTATGCAGCGGCAAGAAAGAGCGCCGAGTATCATGAGGGCAAGGGCGTATGGTCCGTCAAGGTTGATATTGCACTTCCCTGCGCGACTCAGAATGAGCTTGGTCTTGAAGACGCAAAGATGCTGGTGGAGAATGGATGCTTTGCAGTGGCTGAGGGCGCTAACATGCCTACGACCATTGAAGCTACCGAATATCTGCAGTCCAGGGGCGTTCTCTTCGCACCCGGCAAGGCTTCCAATGCAGGCGGCGTAGCTACCTCCGCACTGGAAATGAGCCAGAATTCCGAGAGACTGAGCTGGACTTTCGAGGAAGTAGACAGCAAGCTTAAGGGCATCATGGTAAACATTTTCCATAATCTGGATAATGCGGCAAGAGAGTATGGTATGGAAGGAAACTATGTGGCAGGTGCTAATATCGCAGGCTTTTTGAAGGTTGCCGACGCGATGACCGCACAGGGTATTGTCTAATCAGGATTTAAGAGCCCGGAAATATGATGTTTCCGGGCTCTTTTCTGTTAACATAGGGATGGCTGGCGAAGCCGGACATCCGCTGTCAATCTTACTGAAAGCAGGAAGCTTTAAGCCTGGGAAGCGAGCTGTAAAATCCGCTCCATATCAGAGATCAGCTCTCTGGAGTAGTTTTCAGCCTCCCGGTAGACATGTTCCGCTTCCAGGTAATCCTGGCTTTGGATTGCATTGATGACAGCAGCCCCATATCTGTGGAACTTCTGATGCTTGGGGCCTAATCCCTGCCAGATCGGCAGAACGCCTGGAATTTCCGGTGTCATGGCGTGATAAAAATGTCCGAAACCGCATTTGGATGAATCCAGCTGCAGAGGGATGATGGTCTGAGCATCCACCATCTTTTTCAGATTTCCCAGCCAGGTGTGGTGAGAGGAAATAGCCTGTTTCATGTACCCGGCAAATTCTTCATTTTCCAGATGGAAGAAAGCATCTTTTGTCATGCCGCCCATTTGTTTTACGGTTTCATCCAGCGTCTTTTCTATGCCCACAACAGGCTGGGTGGACTGCCGTAATTCTTCCCCGACTCTGCGCATAAACTCAGTACTGTCCTTAAGCTGTGTCTCCATCACTTTCATGGAATTGCTGATCTGCTCGCTGACAGTGGCAATGGAGCTCACAGAGCTGTTCACCTGGGAGACATACTGCTGGCTCTCATTGTTTAACGCCCAGACATTTTTGATCTTTTCTGTCATTGTTCCCAGGGCCTCAATGGTTGAGTTGGAGCTTTGGACACTTTGGGAGGAAGCGTTTTTCATATTTTCAACGAAAGTGCTCATATCCCTGGTCAGATTCTGAGTCTGTTCGGCTAAAGCCCGGATTTCGCTGGCTACTACGGCAAAACCCTTTCCCGCTTCTCCTGCCCGGGCAGCTTCCACAGAAGCATTCAGTGCCAGCAGGTTCGTCTGCATGGAAATGGAGTTGATTCCGGATACCACCTCACTGATATGGCCGATGGTTTTGACAAGCTCATCCATGTCTGTCTGCATTTGACGGGAAACAGAAATCGTCTGTTCAGAGAGATCCCTGATTGTGGTCAGCTCGCTCTGGCCGGCCTCGATCTTACGGTAAACCTCATCGGTCTGCTCGGAAACCCTGACAATAGTATCTGTCAGTTCCTCGTGCTGATTGTTGGAGCCTCCCCCGGAGGTTCCAAAAATTGTTTCTGTGGCATCCGACACTTTGCGGGAGATATCCAGTATTTTCTCTGTCTGATGCTGCATGGTCAGGTCAAGAGAGCTGATCTGCATCACAGCATTGATATTTTTTTCAAGAACCTCCGCAAATTGTCTTCTCCCGGTGAGCAGTCTGCGGTAAATACGGTCAAGCTCCGGATTGGAGGAATAATCCGCATCCTTTAATTCGGAAACTGCGCGCATAAGGACTGCTTTTTTCTTGCTGATTGGCATATACATATCCTCTTATCTTTCTTGGAAATTAATCTGTATAATTTCATCATACGGGATTTTGATTTTTTTGCAAGCTCTTTTTAAAACTTTTGACTGGATATATTTGTCGAAGCATCACCGTGCTGCGGCAAAAGGACAAATTCAGAGAGAATTTCCCGGGCGACAAAAAGAGTCCGGTCTTTTCTGGTGGATAAGGTCCATTTTACAAGCGTGATTTTGCCGCAGGCAATTTCAAGACAGGTGATACAGCGGGGGTGGACACAGCTTCCTGAGTTCATATAGTAAGGAGCCTGGGGATCCAGGCGGGGACGGTGGGTATGTCCGGTAATCAGAGGACGCCGCATTTGGGTGGCATAGTCGCTCAGATGCTGCTCAATCCTGTCCTTATGTACATAGTTTTTGGCAGCGCTGGTGGGATCGAGAACGCCGAAATGCTCCAAAGGCTTCCACAGGTAGCGGACCAGGAATCGTGTCAGTTTCCAGCAGACAGAATTGAAGAAATCAGCCTGATGCCCGTGAGTTAAAAAGATTCTGAAATCATCACAGGGATTTTCCAGAATAAGTCCTTCATAAAACTTAAGATCGGCAAACAGAGACTGCACACACCTGTTTTCCCGGCAAAAGCAGGAGGTTTGCAGTAAGCGGCAGAAGTTTGCCTTCTTCTTTTCCATGTCATGATTTCCATAAATCATATAGAGCCGTCCTCTTTCATGGAACAGGGAGAGGAGCCAGAATACATTGCTGTGAATTTCAGCGATCTGGCTCATTTTCCTGTTTTCCCAGAGCTCATCCCCGTCCCCTAACTCAATATACGTAAATCCATGTTCATAATAGTGAGTGAGAGCCGTAAAATACAGGTTTTGATTTTTCAGAAAATTATCGTTGGAGTTTCCCCGGCCCCTGTGGCAGTCGCTGATAAGAGCATAACGGCTTTGCCTGGTCAGAGGCAGAACAGGGGCGTTGTCAAAGGCATGGGAGATACGGGAATGAATGCTCATGGCTTTTCTCCTTAAAGGGTTGTTTGATTAAGTCCGGTTTCTGTTTCCGGGCCTGCATCCCGCAGACCTGCGATATCTGCGCAGAGTAAGCATCCTGCGGAAAGCAAAGGGCAGAAGGAAGTACAGATAAAGAAGGCGGTCTAAGGTCAGGGTAAAGGGCCGGGTGATCAGCAGATAAAGCCTGCAGAAAATCCTGTTGGAAAATTGGGAGAGACTGCGCAAAAGGCGGGTAAAAAATCCATAATTCTGCTGCCCTGCGCCGCAATACCGGACATAGACCCTGTTTCCGCAGATTCTGATGTGTTCCTTTGAGAGCCCGGCCTGCTGCAGTCCGCAGACAAACTGACATCTCATTTCACTGTCGGGGAAATGAAGGAAACTGTTCATGTCAAGCTCCCATGGCTGGGAAAAACGGCCCATGCAGAAGGCGGTAAGCCACCAGGTCTTTTTGGAAACAGAGGCCAGGCAGTCATCCGACCGATACCGAGTTAACTCAAAGGAAAGAGGAAGCATATCCTTATCTTCCACAGTCTGAAAAAGAAAGGCGCCGCGTTCAGCTTCGGAGAGAATTTTGTCGGCATAATAGACGCCGATTTCAGCACCGGTGTTGATACCGTACTGGCCTTTCCAGAATTCGATCAGCCAGGTACGGCCCCTGTAGTTAAAGTAAACGGGCAAAGAGTCAAATATCATATTGAAGTGCGCTGCCATACGGTCAAATAAAGAGGTATATCCCATATCCCGCTGCCAGGCATCATTTCTGGAAGAGATAATATCCTGGCATTCTATATAGCGGTAGCCGAAGGGAGCGATAAGTTCATTTAAAAGCTCACATTTTTCCCTGCAGCACATGGAGTATACTTTCTTTATTGCCCATCTTCTACGGCCGGTTGCCAGTATAAAAACGAGCAGCAGGGCAAAAATAACGAAAGTAATTGAAAAGTACATATAATAAATTCCTGTGTATTTTATATTAGGATATGTAAGGAAACCGTCAGAGGTGATGCTTGAAAAAAAGAATGAATGCAGTATAATGAATAGTATGAGGGGATAACAGGAGACAGGTCATAAGAATTGATGGGGTTACAAATGAAACAGGTGGGAATTTTGATAGAAGGCGGAGCCATGAGGAGTGTTTTTGCGGCCGGAGTACTGGACTTTTTCCTGGAAAAGGGGATTGAAGTGCCGAATGTGCTGGCTGTTTCCGCAGGCGCCTATGCAGCCATGAATTATGTGTCGGGGCAGAAGGGCAGAGCGGTGGATGTGGTGATCAAACCGCTGGAAAAAGAAAAATACATGGGGCCGGGAATTTTTTTCAGGAAGGGAACCTTTTTTGATATGGATTTTCTCTTTGAGGAGGTCCCTAAAAGGCTTTCCCCTTTTGATTTTGAGACTTTTAAAGCATCAGCCAAGCGGTTTATTGTCAATACCACGGACTGCCGGACGGGAAAGAGCATCTATCACGAGAATTTCGAGTCGGAGGAGCAGTTCTGGAAAATCTGCAGAGCGGCCAACTCTCTTCCGTTTATTTCCAGGATCAGCAAAATCAACAATATCCCGATGCTTGACGGCGGAATGGCGGATGCATTGCCCATTGCCAAGGCTTTGGAGGAGGGATGGGACAAACTTCTGGTGATACTCACCCGCAAGGCGGACTACCGGAAGAGGTACCGGCATATTTATATGTTGATGATCAGGCTCCTGTATCACCGCTATCCTGAATTTGTGAAGACGGTGGCAAGAAGGGCGGGGAAGTACAATTACTGCTTAATGGAGCTGGAGAAGATGGAGAGGGACGGAAAGGCCCTGATCCTCAGACCCTCCAGGCTTGCCGTAAATAATAATGAGTCTGATGTAAATGTTTTAATGGATTATTATCATCATGGATATGAGGAGGCCAGCGGACGGGAGGCGGAAATTATGGATTTTCTGGCCGTATAAATATTTTCAGGGATAAAAGCAGGGAGGAAGAAAACAGTATCCTTCCTTACAGAACGCGTGAAGGGCACGCAGATAGGAGCAGATATGGTAATTGAAGAGGTATTAAAACAATTGGATGAATTGTTTGCACAGCGTCATGTGGATCAGGTGGAACCTTTTTTGCTTCAAAAAATGGATGAGGCGGACGCGGAAGGGGATGTGGGTTCCATGATCACGCTTTTAAATGAGCTGATCGGACATTACAGAGAAACAGGAGAGTTTGAGAAATCCATTTCCTGCTGTAAGCAGGTATTGATTCTCACAGAGCAGGCAGGGTTAAAGGGGACGGTGGTTTACGCCACCACACTGCTTAACGTGGCCAATGCCTGCAGGGCGGCCGGGCTTTTGCGGGAATCCATGATCTATTATCAGGAGGTTAAGGCGATTTATGAGAAGGAGCTGGAGCATGGCGATTTCAGGTATGCAAGTCTGTACAACAATATGAGCCTTTTATTCCAGGAAATGGGCGACTTTGAAAGTGCCTGCGACTGTCTGGAAAGGGCGCTGTCCATTGCCACCATGCATGCGGATGCAAGGATTGAGGTGGCGGTGACCTATACCAATCTGGCGGCTTCCCAGCTGAAGCTGGGGCGGTATCAGGATGCCATTGACAACCTGCAGAGAGCCTTCGCCATTTTTGAGGCGGATGAGGATAAGGACTATCATTACAGTGGAGCGCTTTCCGCCATGGGAGAAGCCCAGTATCTGGCGGGGAATCTGGAAGAATCGGCCCGCTATTACAGGCTGGCACTCCACGAAATCGAGAGAAATGTGGGAAGAAACAAGGCTTATGAGATCACTCTGCAGAATTTAAACACGGTAACTGAGAAGATTAAGGAGCTTCCTGTAAAAAACAGGCAGTTTGGAAGCGGAATGGAGCTGTGTCAGGCTTTTTATGAGGAATACGGCAAACCCATGATCAAGGAGAAGTTCCCCATGTATGAGGACGTGATTGCCGCGGGGCTTGTGGGGGAAGGCTCGGAGTGCTTTGGCTTTGACGATCAGGTCTCCAGGGACCACGATTTCGGGCCGGGCTTTTGCCTGTGGCTGACGGATCAGGTGTATGACGAAATCGGAGAAGAACTGCAGAGAGCCTATGAGGAGCTTCCTTCCACCTATATGGGAATCCCGCGCTTCACCACTCTGAAGGCGCAGAAAAGGGTGGGGGTGTTCAAAATCGGAGACTTCTATGAAAATCTGATTGGGCTGCGGGACGTTCCCAGCACTCAGAATCAATGGCTGTTCCTGGAGGATTACAGGCTGGCAACAGCCACAAACGGAAAGGTTTTCCGGGATGATTTGGGCGAATTTACCCGAATCAGGCGGGGGATTCTGGCTTATTACCCTGAGGATGTGCGAATCAGGAAAATCGCAAGGGAAGCGGCTCTGATGGCGCAGTCCGGGCAGTACAACTATTCCAGAATGTTCGGAAGGGGCGAGCGGGTCACGGCGGTAATCGCCCTGTCAGAGTTTATGAAGCATACCATGTCCATGGTTTATCTTTTAAACCGAGCCTATGCGCCTTTTTACAAATGGATGCACAGGGGGATGGAAGGGCTTCGGGTTTTGCCGGAAATCAGGGATATTTTAACCTCTCTGGTGGACTTTCCGGCGGGAGACGAGAGGATTCCCCAGACCATAGAGATGATTGTGGCGCTGATTATTGCGGAGATGAAAAAACAGGGGCTTACCAGCGGCGAGGACAATTATCTGGACAATCATACGGATAAGATATTAAGAAGCATTCCCGAGAAGGAAAGGAAGGACGATTCCTTCAAGGCGGCCCTTGTAAACGAGCTGGTTTCCCTGGAATGGGCGGCCTTTGACAAGGTGGAAAACGAAGGCGGAAGGGCCGAGTGCCAGGACGACTGGAACACCTTTTCCATTATGAGAAAGAGCCAGTACCTTGCATGGACGGAGGAAATGCTGAAAAGCTATATCCATGATTTCCATAAGGCAAATGAAAGGGGCTGGAATCTGATTACGGAGAAATACGGGCGTATGATGGCAAGCACGGCGCCGCTTCGCTATGAGCAGATAAAGGATTCCCTTTTGCCTCTTCCCGAGATGAAGAAGGAAATTATCGAAGAAATTGTAAAGATTCAGGTGGGATGGATGGAGGAATTCGCGGAAAGCTATCCAAAGGCGGCAGGCAATGCGAGGAGCATCCACACGTCGGAGGATACGCCCTTTAACACCTCCTATGAAACCTATCTGCGGGGAGAGCTGTCCACCTATTCGGATGCCACGCTGGATTTATACGGAAGGTTTATCGCCCGTCTTTATAAGGAGGGGGAAAACCTTGCCAGAATCATTATGACAAACACGGCGCATCTTTACGGGTACGAATCCCTTGAGGTGCTGGAGGAGAAGCTGTAGCAGATGGAAAAGAAAATACAAAAGTCCTACGAGATTGACATGTGTAACGGGCCTCTTTTGGGCAAAATCATGCTGTTTACGCTGCCGCTCATGCTTTCGGGGATTTTGCAGCTCCTTTTTAACGCCGCCGACGTGGTGGTGGTGGGAAGGTTCGCCGGAAACGAGGCGCTTGCGGCGGTGGGCTCTACGGGAGCCCTCACCAATCTGCTGGTAAACCTGTTTATCGGGATGTCCGTGGGGGCAAATGTGCTGGTGGCGAGATATTACGGGGGAAAGCAGGAGGAGGAGGTGAGCCGCACCGTCCACACCTCCATGCTGGTCAGCGCGGCAGGCGGGGTAATCCTTGCGGTTCTTGGAATCGTTCTGGCAAAGCCGCTCCTGCTTCTCATGGATACGCCGGATAATGTAATTAACCATTCGGTGCTTTATATGCGCATTTACTTTCTGGGGATGCCGGTGATGCTGATATTCAACTTTGGCAGCGCCATCCTGCGGGCGGTAGGCGATACCAGAACACCGCTGTTTTACTTAATAATAGCAGGTGTTATTAATGTGGCGCTGAACCTCTGGTTCGTAATCGGATTTCACATGGGGGTAGCAGGCGTGGCGCTTGCCACGGTGATTTCCCAGTGTGTGTCCACGGCGCTGATAGTAAGGAGCCTTTTGAAAAGCGAGGGGTGTCTCAGGCTCCGCCCCGAGAGGCTTCGTATGGATTGGGAGAAGTTTGGAAAGATTGCGGCAATCGGTCTGCCGGCGGGACTGCAGGGCTCTTTGTTTTCCATTTCCAATGTGCTGATTCAGTCCTCCGTGAATTCCTTCGGCTCTGTGGCCATGGCGGGAAATACGGCGGCAAGCAATATCGAGAGCTTTGTCTATGTGGCAATGAATTCGGTTCACCAGACGGCGGTGAGCTTTACCGGCCAGAATCTGGGCGGAAGACAGTACGACAGAATCAGAAAAATCTTAATTGAATGCCTGCTCTTTGTGACGGCTATCGGACTTGTGCTGGGAAACGGGGCGTTTCTCCTTGGCAGGCAGTTCCTTGGATTTTATTCCACTGACCCGGAGGTGATTTCCTACGGACTGCTGAGAATGGGAATCATCTGTACCTGGTACTTCTGGTGCGGTATCATGGACGTGCTGGTGGGCAGCATTCGCGGCCTTGGCTATGCGGTGATGCCCATGATAGTTTCGCTCTTAGGCGCCTGCGCCTTCCGTGTGGTCTGGATTTACACCTTTTTTGCCTGGGACAGGACGCTTCGGACCCTTTACATATCCTACCCCATATCCTGGGCGCTGACAGCCGGGGTTCACCTGATTTGCTTCATTGTGGTGTACCGGAAAGTCAAAGTGAAAAATTAACTACCCTAAACGCTCTCCGAAAGGAGGGCGTTTTTCATGCGCGGAAAAGACGCCCGCTAAAAATATATATTGACAATAGTGAGTATATATGATATATACAATATATACCCATTGAAAAAGGAATTCCTTTCAGTAAAGAGGTGACGAATGAATATCATAATCAGTAATTCCAGCGACAAGCCGATTTACGAGCAGATTACCGCGCAAATCAAGGCTCTTGTCATGAACGGAGAGTTAAAGGAGGGCGACTTGCTCCCTTCTATGAGAACCCTTGCAAAAGAGCTCCGAATCAGCGTGATTACGACGAAGCGCGCCTATGAGGATTTGGAGCGGGACGGCTTTATCACCACGGTGGTGGGGAAGGGAAGCTTTATCCGGGCGGCGGATATCCGGCTGGTGCGGGAGGAAAAGCTAAAGCAGATAGAGGATTTGCTCTCCAAAGCGATTTTTCTGGCGCGGCAGAGCGCCATAGGCAGGGAAGAGATAGAGGAAATGATTGAAATCATTTATCAGGAGGAGTAAAGGCCCGTTACAGGGCGGAAGGCAGGCAGAAGGATGGAAAATGCGATTGTAGTTAAAAATCTTACGAAAAAATATGAGGGATTTACCTTAAACAATATCAGCTTTAAGGTTCCCACCGGCTCTGTTGTCGGCTTTATCGGGGAGAACGGCGCCGGGAAAAGCACCACCATACAGGCGCTTCTGGGAATTATTGTGCCTGACGGCGGCGAGGCATGGCTGTTGGGCCATAAGGTCGGCAGGAAAGAGAGTGACGAATCCTGGCGGGAACAGGTGGGAGTGGTGTTCGACGAGTGCAATTTCCACTGGGAGCTGAAAATCAGACAGGTTCAGAAGATTCTGGGGGATATTTACAGGACGTGGGACGATGAGAAATTTTTGAGGTATGCGGAAAAATTTGCGCTTCCTCTGGATAAAAAGGTGAAGGAACTGTCCAAAGGGATGAGGATGAAGCTTTCCATAGCGGCGGCTTTATCCCATGACAGCAGGGTATTGATTCTGGACGAAGCCACCAGCGGGCTCGACCCGGTTGTGAGAAGTGAAATTCTTGATATTTTCAGGGAGCTGATTGAGGA
>ERZ808046.739-NODE-739-length-21548-cov-9.508267_pt1 | contig 21548 bp, 27 predicted proteins | sample MGYA00380196_ERZ808046 | MGnify/ENA primary metagenome ERZ808046 (study PRJEB31490, sample SAMN06133421) | mouse gut metagenome | isolation source: Z6_2 | host: mice | place: China: Chengdu | collected 2015-05 ...
ATCGTACTATCAGGCAAAAGTATACTTTCACGCAAAAGTCAGGGGTTTCCGTGATAGTATAAAACGGAAAGGTAAAATGGTGTAGGGTATTGTCGGTTTTGGCTGAAAGGTGTATTGGCTTGACGGAAAATGCTGTTGAAAAACGGGGGATATGATACAAACACGGAAACTGCTCGGAGTTTTCGTGTTTGTATATGAGTTTCCGTGATAGTTTGGAGTTTTGCGTGATAGTATACAGAAAAATTGAAAAATATTAGCGGGAGGGCAAGGGCTGTTTGGCAGTCCTTTTTCTCATGTCTTAAGTTTTCACAATTCATTTCTCTACATTTCAAATTTCACAGATATTTTTATATTTGGTTCAGAAAATAATAAGTTGGAAAGCGGGGAAATCAGGTAATATGCTTACACGGCGGTTTGCGTTTGTGCCATATCGGACGAATGGCGAAAAACTTTAGAGCTGTTTTGGGCGTTCCTGTTTTGGGCGTTTGAAAATAAAAAATCTGCGATTCACGTAGCCAGATTAACCATTCACGAAGTAGGCGTTAGAAATCGCCCTTATTTTTCCGATAAGTTAGTTGAGGACTGGAGGTGGCAGAAACGATAAAAATTGCGGTGTGTGATGATGAAAAAAACATAAGGTCTTACCTCGTTTCGCTCATCAAAAAGCAGGGCGGGGAATACGGCATCACGGAATATGCCTCTGCCGATGCGTACCTTTCGGACGGTAAGGAGCATGACATTATATTTCTGGACATAGAGATGGGCGGCTCCGGCGCAGGCATGGACGGCATGGGGCTGGCAAGGCATATCCGGGGCATGGAGGCGCAGAAACAGCCTATCATCATTTTTGTGACAGGGTATGAAAAATATGTGTATGACGCATTTGACGTAGGGGCGTTCCAGTATCTGGTAAAGCCCGTGGACGAACAGAAATTCGCAGAGGTGTTCGGACGGGCGGCGGGGCAGGTTTTATCCGAGGCGGAGCAGCGGAAGAAAAAACTTGTGATCCAGTATGGCGGCGAGGGAAAGGCAATACCGCTGAATGACATTTATTACATGGAAAGCCGGAACCACAATATCATCCTGTACCTGAAAGACGGAAGTATGGAATACTATGCGAAAATCGGGGATTTGGAGGAGGAGCTGGCGGGGCAGTTCTACCGCATCCACCGGGGATACCTTATCAACCTTTTCCATGTGGAGGGTTACGATAAGACGGAGGTAAGGATGGCGAACGGGGATAAGCTGCTGCTTTCAAGGTATAAATATGACGGCTTTGTGCAGGCATACATGGATTACATTTCGGAGGAAAGCCTATGAGCCAGCCAGCGTTTGAAATAGTGAATAGCATCTTGGATATATGGAAGATTGCCGTACAAGCCATCATGTTCCTTGTTTTGTGGACGGCGGCTTTCAGAGGGAAAAAAGGAAAAAGGGATGGCATTGCGGCAGTGCTGTTTATCCTTGCCAATATAGGGATAGGATTCCTTCCGTGTGCCGCTTGGGTGCGGTATGGCGTTTCAGCTTTCGCAATAATGGGCTTTACCGGGATATGTTATAAAAAGCAGATTGGAAAAGCAGTATTTGTGATGCTCGCTTTTTATAACATCCATTGTCTTGGCTATTTGATGGCAAGCAGTATTTATGAAAAAGTGATGAGCGTCAAGATGAAAAGTATTGATTTTCTGCAGGATAGTTATCTGCAGGAAGTGAATTGTTGCATGGCAGTTGGGATGATCTGCCTGACATTTTCTTATTCCGTATTATTTGTTGCAATGACGCTTATTTTGTACAGACTTATGAAGGATGTAACCATAATGGCGTGGCAGGATGTTATCCTGCTTTCCATCCTGAATTTTGTCGGGAGCATGATTGCAAACGTGGTCAACGGCCTGCTTATTGTAAGAATAAATACAGATGCTTTTGTGCTGTTTGATGAAAAGCCAGACCTGCTTTGGAAGATTCCCATGATAGCATTATGTATTTTTGCGGGAGAGGCCGCCCTGATTTATTTCTGGCAGAGATACCGCATCCTGCTTGCTGAGAGGCAGAAACATTTCGTGGAGGAACAGCAGGTCAAGGCCATGAAGATGCGTCTGGAGGAAGCGGAGAATTTTTATGGAAGCATCCGGAAGGTGCGCCACGAGATGAAGAACCATATGGCGAACATTAAAGGACTGGCAGGAGCCGGGGAGTATGGGGAAATAGAGGATTATATACGGCGGATGGATGAGACCATGCAGGAACTGGAATATAAGTATGTGACGGGGAATGCAGTGACGGATGTCATCATCAATGACAAATGCCGCAGGGCGGAAAAGGCGGGAATCCGGTTTGATGCAGATTTCCGGTATGGCGGGGAAATTCCCGTGTTTGATATGGGGATCATATTGAACAACCTTTTGGATAATGCCATAGAAGCCTGCGAAAAACTGGAAACAGGTAAAGGATTTATACGCCTTTCATTAAAGCGGAAAAAGCAGTTTTTGATACTGTATGTAGAAAATAGCTTTGACGGTGCTGTCCCTGTAAGCAAAGGCAGTCCACTCCCGCCTACAACGAAACAGAGTATCCTGCCGGGAATCATTACGGAGCATGGGATAGGGCTTGAAAATGTGCGGGATATTGCAGAGAGGTATTTCGGCGGTGTAAACATAAAAGTGAAAGGGGATGTGTTCCATGTGACGGTAATGCTGCAGCAGGGGGAGGTGGGGAAGGTAAGTAAATGACCTTGCACTAAATGAAACTCAAAAACAGATTAAAACGGAGGAATAAAAATGGCTATCAATGGAATAGGACAGAATTATTATCAGAACAATGTGGAAACAAAGAGAAATACGAAAAATGTGAACGGTACGGAAAAATTCGCACTGGAAAAAACAGGCAGTACACAGGAACTATCGGAAGCGGAAGAAATGGAACTGTTCAAGAAGGAATTTTATGAAGACCTTTCTAAAGTCACCAATCATAGGACGGTGAGCAATGCGGCTGTCAATATCTCGGAGGCGGCATTCAAGGCAATGAAGGAAGACCCGCAATACAGGGAGAAGGTTCTTTCACTGATTCAGAGGGATTGGGGGGATTCCTATGCGCCGAGGAACTGTTCCGTGCTGATAACTGTCGGTGCGACCCTGAATGAGTACAGGGCGGATTCATGGCCCGTTGGCTATGATTCGGAATTTGATGTGCGTTCACAGAACAGTTTCTATAAAAGGACGAGTGACAAAAAAGACAGGCAGAAGGAACTGTTGGAAGAATATCTGGAAAAGCGGGCACAGACTAAGAGACAGCAGCAGGAGCTGTTGGATGAAAAGATTGCAAAGGCGGAGCAGGAGAGAAGCAGGCTGGCAAAGGCGTGGGCTGGTGAAAGGCAGATGGCGGCGGCATCCAATGCTTATGATGCAAATGTCATGACGGAGATAGCGGCAGGCGGTGATTCGCTGCTTGGTTAATGAAGGGCATCATGCCCGGACTTACCGCAAGAGGGCATGGGCGGCTCCGAATGACAGAGGGGCTGTAGGTAAGATTTTTTGAAGGAGGATGAAAATTATGTCAATGGAGATCACAAACAATTACAGTAACTATGGGGCAAATTATACTGATGCCGTGAAAAAGCCGGATGTCAGGGCGGCAACAGAGGTAAAGACAAGCAAATCAACAAACAGCAAAGACAAGGTGCAGGCGTATTATGAACAGCTATGCAAAAAATTTCCACAGATAAATTTCAACACAAATGGCGGCGTATTACCGAGCAATAGCAGCAGAGTCACGGTAAATCTTTCGTATGACTGTTTGAAGAAAATGGCAAATGATCCTGAATTCGCAAAAGAAATCGAATGGAATCTGTCGGGAGAAGTTGCTGCAAACTCAATGGTTTATGGATGGGCGCAGAGAGATGGTGTCGTGCTTGGCGGAAGAACTATTACATATGATGCCAATGGCAACAGGCAGTCATCCTGTGGCGGCATGAGGACAGCAAATACGGGAAACGGAAATAACAATACTAAAATACAGAAGAAGTATAAGGAAGAGGAAGAACGCCTGTTAAAAGCCAGAAAGAAACGCGAAGAAAAGGAAAAGTTCGCTGAAAAAGTAGCTGAAAAGCGGGCAGAGAGAAAAGCCCAAATGGAAAGGGTGATGCGGGAACATACAGAAAAGAGCGCAATTAGAAGAGAACAGATAGAAAAGGAGAATGCCGTGCAGACACCTGTAGGGTTTTCCACAGGTATGGACAGATCTGCATCGACAGGTTTTGATATAAAGGCGTAAGGAATATTCCGCAGCAGACGGCTCAGATATGGCCCTGACTGACATGGAGCTGTTACATAACCGGACTTACCATAATGTTAGACAGCATTTTAAAAGGAGTGACGACTGCACAGTCGCCGCAAAATAAAATCTCCATATGAAAGCAGTAACTCTTACAGCGTGCGGTAAAAAACAGCACGCTTTTTTCTTGCATCGCGGCCCTTGAGAAAAAGCCCGCCGACTTTGCCGCGTTCCTCCGGCTGATGGAGGAGTCCGGCTTTTCCGTCAAGCGCGGGCGGGGCGGCGTGGTGTCGTTCCTCACTCCGGGGCAGGATAAATACACCCGGCTTCGGGCATCCACCCTCGACGCGGGCTTTGACCCCGAGGATATCCGGGCAGTGATCGCCGGGGAGCGGCCCCTCCCGGTGCTCCCCAAGGACGTGCAGCCCCCGGCAGGTGGGCCTTATCGTTGACATTCAAAAGCGCATGGCCGAGGGCAAGGGCCCCGCTTATGAACGCTGGGCCAAGGTCTATAATCTGAAACAGATGGCTGCCGCCCTCCAGTTCCTGCAGGAGAACAATCTGACCGACTATGACGCACTGGCGGCAAAAACCACGGCAACGGTTGACTTCCTAATGATGTTAGGATATAATATTCCTAATACTATTAGAAATGGAGAATGGTTATGCCAAGGCAAGGTCTTAATACTGAAAAGGTTGTAAAAACGGCGGCCTTATTGGTAGAGGAAAATGGATATGAAAGTCTGACTTTACATAAGCTGGCATCAAAATTAAACGTAAAGCCAGCCTCGCTATATACGCATATTAAGGGAATTGATGAGCTGTATGTATTCCTCGCTAACATGGCACTAAAACAGTTAAGTGCTATGATGTTAGATGCCGCTGAGGGGAAAAAACGAGGAGATGCACTTCGGGCAGTATCTGTTGCTTATTCTAATTATGTAAGACAGAACCCTGAAATGTATCAAATGATTATGAAAATTCCCCATAGTAATTCAGAAGAGCTAATTAAAACGGGGCGGATAGTTAAATCAGTTTTATTTAAGATATTATCACAGTACACAGCAGATAATTCAAAAATTATTTTTTATTCCCGCTATTATCACAGTATTTTACATGGGTTTGTTTCGTTGGATCGAGCCGGATTTTTTGATGACAAGTTTTCTACAGATGTAAGTTTATTGAATCTCGTAGATAAATTTATTGAACAACTTGAAGAGCTTTGGACTATTTCATAGGGAGGTCTCAAACAAGAATGGACATCTTAATATTTGAATGTAAAAACATGAAAGATGGAGGAAAATTCCCCATAGTAAATACAGGGAGGGGCCAAGATATTTCACCCGAATTTTTGATAAAGAATTTATCTCCATATGCAAAAACACTTGCTATCACTCTTGAAGATATAAAGCATCCGCTTTTTAAGAATTTTACACATTGGCTTATTTGGAATATACCGGCTGGCGAAAAAGTAAGTGAGGCAATTCCAGGAGGAAAGACTGTTCCATGTTTAAGAAATGCCAGGCAAGGAATTGGTTATGGAGTGTATAAGTATGCTGGACCTAAACCTCCAAAGGGCAAACAACATCTATATCGTTTTACTGTTTACGCTCTTGACAGTGAGATAGAATTAAAATTTTTGCCAACGAAAAGCAGCTTTATCAAGAAGGCGAAAGAACATATCATTCAACAAGGCAGTATTGTCGGTAGTTTTGAATAGAATGATCTCAAAACAGATAGTCATGGCTACTTTTTGGGGACAATTTGACCCAAGGTGCTATCCGAAAAATCAATAGTTGGAGATTAAGCATGAGGCAAGAAAACTGGTTACTATGCCCTGTCTGTGGTAGTAAAACCCGTGACAGGATAAGAAAAGATACTGTTTTGAAAATTGCGGACGAGTTCCGCAAGATTGCCGTACATTGAAATTAACACCACTGACACCGCCGAGGCGGGCTGCCCCCCGCCAAAGCAAAAATCCCTTTGACAGTGTGTTTTCCTAATAGGAGCTAATCATATTCATAGCCGTACTTGATCCCATTTAGGAGCATTCCTGTTAAGTAACAAATAGCGGGTTTGCAAAAAATGAGTGCCTACCATAGAATAATGATTGTTAACTTGGCGGTTAAAAAAATCATTGTTCAGAGGAGACACCCACAAATGAATTATAAGCAGAATGAGAAAATCAATCAAGTAAAAGAATCAACTTTGGTAGTTGGAATTGATATCGGAAGTACTACACATTACGCCAGGGCTTTTGACTGGCGGGGCATTGAACTCGGGAAAGTCTTTCCATTCAGCAACAGCAGGGAAGGATTTGAGAACTTCAAAGGCTGGATGCAGCGTTTACAGGACAAGTACAAGAAGTCAGATGTGATTGTCGGTATCGAGCCAACAGGTCATTACTGGTTTGATCTTGGCGCTTATCTTGAGGATGAGGGCATCCTCCTGGTTATGGTTAACCCCTATGCGGTAAAGCAGACCAAGGAACTGGATGATAACAGCCAAAGTAAGAATGACAGAAAAGATCCCAAGGTAATAGCAAAACTTGTTACCGAAGGTCGGTATTGTGCACCATATACACCAGATGGTGTGTATGCTGATTTAAGAATTATGGTGGCCAATCGTAAGAGACTCATCAGGGAACTTACCCAGATCAAAAACAGATTTGCCAGATGGTTCGCCATATATTTCCCTGAATATAAAGAAGTGTTTGGGGATTATGAAGCACAAAGCAGCATGATGCTTCTAAAGAAAGCCTGTACTCCGGAAGCGATAGTGGAACTTGGAGCCAAGAAAATCAATCAAATCTGGCGTGATGCAAAGTTAAGAGCTGTTGGAATGAAAAGGGCAACGACCCTGTGTGAAACAGCGAAACGAAGCATTGGCTTAAAGAAAGGCTCTTCGGCTGCCGAGTATGAAATGAAACTTTTGCTTGCGGATTACGAATATAAGAAGGCACAGCTTGATTCCATTATGGAAGAGATAGAAAGTTTGTGTAAAAAGATACCCGAAAGCGAGCAGATGCTTGCCATCAAAGGTATAGGAATAATCACGATAGCGGGATTTCTGGCTGAGGTGGGTGATGTGAGACGTTTTGAATCGCCCAGGCAGATACAAAAGCTGGCCGGACTCTCATTAAGGGAAAACAGCTCAGGAAAGCATAAAGGACAGACGACCATTAGTAAAAGAGGTCGGAGTAAGCTACGAGCAGTACTGTTCAATGCAGCGATTCCACTGATAGCAAAGAACCCGGAGTTTCGGTCATTGCATGAGTATTATACAACCAGGGCAAACAATCCGTTAAAGAAAAAGCAATCCGTGATTGCCATCAGCTGTAAGCTGATACGAGTCTTCTATGCCATTCTGGCCAATGGAGTAACCTATGATCCGGAGAAGATGATATCTGATATTCATAGGCCGCCACAGGCAGCATAAGAATGACAACTGTGAGATTCAGTAAGACGTCCACCAGAAGGTGCTGAAAGGAACAGAAAGAATTACAAAAACATAGAGAGCCGAAGTCAGATTTTTCACCATCAGAGCACAGACTCAGTTTAGGAGCATCATGACGCCCCTTTATGGATAAGCAGAACGAAGGAATTAAGGACCCAGAAGTGAAGGTGATCCCGTATGACATGGGAGGTTAGGCTGCCGTAAGGAGTTGGGGATAAGAAAGGCCAATCATAGCAAAATAAGATGACGTCTTGTTTTGTGTACCCCAAACATCCTAATATCCATGATTTTTGGTCTAGGGGAATGGCATAGACGTAGATAGCATCTCTATAAAAAATGAAAAAGTGAGAAAAAGCGAGTTAACAAGAGAAAAATAAAGATTATTATGGGAGGTGAAGTTATGAGCAACAATGAAGTGCGTATTCCAAAACAAAAACGTTCCATTGAAAAAAAGGAAGCAATAATTAAGGCAAGTTATACCTTGTTTTGTGAAAGAGGATATTATAAGACCAATACTGCTGAAATTGCTAAAATGGCAGGGGTATCTACTGGAATAGTGTATAGTTATTTTCAAGATAAAAAGGACATTCTTATAGAGGTTGTGAAACTTTACATTAGCAGATTGAACGAACAATTTCAGCCAATTTTAGCGTTTCTGGATCATGAAAGAGATTTAGTTTTTGCAATAACTAAATTCATAGATGCCGCTATTTCGTCACATCAAATGAACCGTGACGCACATAATGAGTTTTTGGCATTAGCTTTACTCAATGCGGATATTCAAAACTTGTTCAATTTATTTGAAGAAGAAATATTAAGCATTCTTTTTGTGAAAATAAAAAAATCTTCATCAACGACAGATGAATTACTACTTGAAAAGCTCCGAATTAGTTATGGGATTATTGAAAACATATGCCATAGTTATATTTTTTCCAAAATACGAAAGGATGAATTGGAGCAAATGAAAACCATCTGTATCTCTCTAATTGTAGAATTGCTCCAAAATCCTTAATCATAAAATTATTGATGTTGAAACACTCTCTGATGAGCTTAGCAAAAATTCGCAAATCTTTTTTTCTGAAAGTCCCAATTCGACTTTTTACAGCAAAGAGCTATGAAAAATCAAGGGCTGGCATTTGAAAGACAAAAGAAAGCTATTTTAGCAAATTTTGATTGCGGCTGAAGGGAGGCCTTGATAGTTTAATATCTGGCCAACTGAACAAACTGATAATCATGGCTCAAGCAAAGAGGTCGGAAAGTAAAAGAACACAGGAACTTAAAGGTCAATGGAAGATGAAATATGGCTTTCAAAAAAACTTCCACCAGAGTACATTTTAGACCCACCTAAAGAAGAAAAAATTGTAGATTTACTTTTTCAAAATATGAAAGATATTCGGAGTGACATTCATTCCCATGTTGTAGCCAATATGATAAAAATAATGGCAATAACAGTAGAGAACCGCAATTTTCTACACGAAGATGCGATAGCTGAAAACATGAATATTTTGAAAGATTCACTTTTAGATTATTTATTTGGGAGGGAATGAGTATGTGTGAGGTTAATGAAATGATTTTATTTATTCAGTGTGCGGTGTGCTGTTTGCTTTTTACATTAGCAATTCTACCAGCACAATATAAAGACCCTATCAATATGATTATGTCTTATCCGCCTTAGATTAGACAAAGAGTGGAAGAATTGCCACAATACAAAGGAATGATTAAGCAAAGAGAAAAAGTTCATATAGGTAAAAAAATATTTGGATTAATATTTTTTGTCATTGTTTTATCCAGCGTTGCCTATTTATCTGGATGTAAGAGTTTTAACACAACCTTTATTCATGTATTTATCATATTTTTCATTGTGAATATCTATGATTTGATTGTTTTAGATTGGGGGATTTTCTGTCATAGTAAGAAGTTGAGAATATCTGGCACAGAAGATATGGAAAAAGAATATAAAGATTATATGTTCCATGTGAGAGGTGCTTGTATTGGAATTGTTTTGGGGTTAATAGTAGCATTGTTATCGGGATGTATAGTACACTTTTGTTTATCATACAATAATTAGGTTGTTGATAAAGGGTTATTGTCCAAAAGAAAGGCTGAACCAAACAAATAGCAAAAACAGCCGATCCAATCAACAGTAAAATGAACGGGCTACACCCGCTGTTGACAGCCCCGCCTGTTTTTGCAGGTAAAGTAATCAAGGGACGACAGCAAAGAGTGCTGCCGCCCCTCTAAATTATAAGAGAGCAGCTATCAACCATGCACCGCCCTATTGGGAGAAAGGGGGAATTTCCATGACTTGCACAGAAGCATACAAGGAGCATATTGAATACATATTTTGATTTTGTCAAGATTAGTTGACACATTTTCTGTGGTGTAAGAGCAATGATTTTGAAATGGATCAGAAACTGCTCTGGCCTATTTTTGATACTGCTATGTAGGCAGTATGATATAATAAGAAAAAATTTTCGAATTGAGTGTCAGATTTTTGCTTAGAAGTTGTGTATATAGGTGAAAGGGGGATTTGTATGGATGATACTGGTATAATCCAGCTCTATTGGGATAGGGATGAACAAGCCATAACAATAACATCTGATAAATACGGTCATTACTGCAAAGCCATAGCAAGGAACATATTAAATAGTGAAGAAGATGCAGAGGAATGTGTCAATGATACCTATCTAAATGCTTGGAACTCCATGCCAACCCATTGGCCTGAGCAGTTAGCAACATTCCTTGGTAAAATCACACGGAACCTGGCTTTTAACAGGTACAAATACAATCACACCGAAAAACGCGGTGGGGGTGAAATAACATTTGTTTTAGACGAATTGGCCGATTCTATATCAGATACTGATGATGTGGAACAAATCATTGATCGTCAAGAACTGATAAAGGTTATCAATTCATTTGTAAGAAGTCTTTCAGCAAACAAGCGAAATATATTTGTGCGACGCTATTGGTATGCGGATTCAGTCGCAGAAATTGCACATGACAATGGAATGTTGCAGGGAACCGTATCAAAGACACTAGAGCGGACAAGAAAACAGCTAAAAGCATATTTAACAGAAAGGGGCTTTGAATTATGAAGAAGGAAGATTTCTTTGAAGTCCTTGGTGAACTTGACGACGACATCGTGAAAGGGGCTAAAACAATTATGAAGAAGAAAATGAATTGGAGGACCTGGGGCGCAATGGCGGCCTGCCTATGCCTTGTTGTGGTGGCCGCTGCTCTTTTGGCATCCAGCGATATTCCATTGGCTATTACTGGCGGAGGTGGAATGGACCTTGGAAATGATGGAATGACATACAACTACAGCGTTGCGGTATATCCGGCAACTGAGAGTGAAGACAATGTAGATACAGCAGATGTTGTAAGTCTTACCGAACAAGAGGCTTTAGACAATCCGCTGGCGGATTATCTTCCAAAACAACTGCCAGAGGGGTTTCATTATGGACGTGGAAGTATCTACAATACAGTAATGAAAGACGGAACCCAGTATAATATGTTGAGAATTGAATACATTACCGGCGGGATACCAAAACCACAATTTGCAGAGGACGGCGGAGAGGCTGTGCCCAATCCGGAACTACTCGGAGACACTTTTACTGTTTGCGTTATGAACTATGAACCGGAAACTGATATAAGTATTTATTCCAGCCAGGAGGATATAACCGTATCGCTTCTTGAAGAAGATGGGGCGGTTTATATTCATTCTGGAGATTGCTATATTGGTGTTTTTACTGATACAGCAGAACCGGCAAATGTTTTAGACGCTTTGAGAAATATTAAGTAACTTCATGTCCCTATTTTGAAGGAAAGCTACTCCGATCTTGGGGCAGCTTTCTTCTTAAAATTTGCACACTCATTATGGACAAAATAATTTAAATAATTTTGTAAAATAAAAGCTTATACACTAGAAAATCGGATTTTAGTCACCGGGAACACAAAAGCGAATTGGGATTTCTGAAAAAGGAATCTATTTCGGATGAAACTCCTTTGGCTGGCAGTTCCGTGTTGGCGGAAAGTATGGGTAAAAGTATTGACAATACCGGGGAATGGTACTATGTTTCGGGAGATTCAGACCTGCTATGGGAGCGGAGTGATTACGGAGATGTGGAAGCGGCAAGTGATGGGCAGACACAATCCCATGAGGCGGTGAGGCTTGGGCGGTATTTGTCAATAACTACAAATTATGGGAACATAATAGATGGCTGAAAATACAAATGCAGAAGAGGATTTACAAAGGTTGCGGGATTTGGACACTATGGACGGGGGTATGGAAATAGAGTATATTCCTGAAAAACCAACAGTCGACATGATCTGCAATTCATTTCTTTGCATTTAAAATATCACAGATATTTTTATAGTAGTTCAGAAAATAATAGATTGGAAAACGGGGGAATCAGAGGTAATGTGCTTACACGGCGGTTTGCGTTTGCGTCGTCTTGCGGAGCATCTGCTCCTATATTGGACTAATTTTGTGTCTTGAATTGTCGGTTCGTGCTTTGGGAGGAGGTGGGAGTTTTTGCTTAATGGGATATTTTATAAGAGAACTGACGGAGCAGTCCGGCATTCTCCCATACCTTCTTTTGAAGTCGGCATTGGCATAGACGGAAAGGTGGAAGTAAAGGGAATTGAAGATGTGGCTGTGAAGGAAAAAGTGGAGGATGTCCTGAACGGTTTACGGGCGGCAAAGTGGCACTGGCAGACGTCACAGTAGAGAATGGCAGGATAAAAGGGCTGGATGCGCCTCTTGGTAAACTGCTCAATTTGTGATTCGGTAAATTATGGTGTAGAGGAACCTTTTTAATACATATCGGGAGATAAAGAAAAAATGGAGGTTTATCACTTTGTAAATCGGCTGACAGGATATGATATAAGGGAACTGGAAAACAGGGATGGAAAGTTTTATACTCCCTATGGACAAAATTTATGGGAAGTGTGTCCGGCTCGCAGAGGGCAGAAGTTCAGTTGGGTTTAGGACTGTCTGCGTAGTCCTATTGTGCTTTTCATTTCCGAAAAATAGTCATTTCATGCCATCGGATGAAAAATAGTAAACTTATATGGTATAATCCAGAGGACGTTTTTACTTTAGCAGGAACGGCTTTCTGCCGAAGTAAAAGGAAACAGCAGAAAGGGTGATATGCAGATGTATGATGTGATAGTGGTCGGTGCAGGGCCTGCAGGATGTACGGCATCTAAAGTATTAGCGGAAAAGGGCTATAAGGTTCTTCTGGTAGAGAAGTTCAAAATGCCAAGGTATAAGTCCTGTTCGGGCGTTCTGATAAAGAAATCAATGGAGCTTGTAAAGACTTATTTCGGGGAGGCGGTGCCGGAATCTGCCATGTGTACCCCGACAGAGAACAGGGGCATGATCTTCACAAATGATATGGGAAAGGAATACCGCTTCGAGCAGGAAGGGCTGAATGTATGGCGCAGCCATTTTGACGGGTGGCTTGCGGAAAAAGCAAAGGAGAGCGGCGCAGAGGTCAGGGATGGCGTGTCAGCCCTCTCATGCACGGAGCAGGACGGATTTGTGGATGTCAGTCTGTATGAGGAAAATAAGTATACGGAAAATGCAAGGTATGTTCTGGACTGTGAGGGCGTTGTCGGAACATTGAAGAGAAAGATCACCAAGGAGGTTCCCGGATACATAACTACATATCAGACATTCAACGAAGGCAGCATTGATTTAGACCCACATTACTTTTATGCATATCTGCAGCCGGAGCTTTCGGAGTATGATGCGTGGTTCAACGTGAAGGATGACCTGCTGGTATTAGGAGTTTCTGTGAAGGATATGGATAAGATCGGTCATTATTATAAACGCTTTATTTCTTACATGGAAGAAAATCATCACCTGCATATCAGCAGGCGGACGAAAGAAGAAAAGTGGCTGATGCTGCATATCCGTCCGGGATGCCATGTAGACTACGGTGTGGGGCGTATCCTTTTCGCCGGGGAGATTGCCGGTTTTCTGAATCCTATGGGTGAGGGTATATCTGCCGGGATGGAGAGCGGGTACGGTGCAGCCTGTGCGATTATGAAGCGTTTTGATAATCCGTCAATGGTTTGGGAGGCATATCGGCAAAACACGGAAAATCTGAAATCCTATATGCAGCGCCAGTGGAGCCTTGTCGGAGGAATGGCTGGCACGTTCAGGGAGATGGAATAAATGGGAGGGGCATTAGCCTATGAAAATACGGACAGAAAAATACCTGCACTTTGGAACTTATGCATCCCCCTTATCTTATATTAGTTTGAATGCAGCCGCAAAAATACAAACAGAAACAATTAAAATTGATATGGCTATTCGTGATATGGAAAAGCTATACAGTTTTTCAGGATGAAACTTGTCATAGCGTATTCTGACAGTTGATCCCACTTGTAAAGCCATAGGCACTTTGGACGAGGAAACGGCATGGATAATCAAGCGGATTTTCGAGTATGCCAACGTTGGCATGGGGCCGCACAAAATTGCTTCTACTTTACGGAAAGAACAAGTACCCTGCCCCTCCTGGTGGTAGTACACCCGTGGCGAAAAGGACTACTCCCAGCGGTTTTCCGACCCGTCAAATAAATATGAGTGGTCGCACACTGTGATCCGGGGTATCATCGGGAACCCGGTCTATCTCGGCCACACCATCATGTGTAAGCATGAAACCGTGTTCAAGGTAGAGCTTTTGAAGAAAACCCCTGACGCCGACCGCATACGGGTGGACAACACCCACGAGCCGTTAGTATCGCAGGAGATATTTGACAATGCCAACGCCAAAATCCTGAGCAGGAAGCGGGAGGACACCAGCGGGAACGTATCTATTTTCTATGATGATTTGTACGATGCGGTTTTGGCCGATATTCAGTATCACGCCCAGCTTGCCTATGAGGACAGGGACAAGGCCGTTGCTCTGGCAATCAGGATGAACGACAAAGCGGAGGGCAGCAGAGCGAAAAGCAGCGAGGGCAAGCTGAAACAGGCCCGGAAACGCTATGATGAAGTGACCAGGATGTTCGACCGGTTGTATGAGGATCCCCTGTCCGGGCGTATCTCCAACGACAACTTCACCCGGCTGGTGGACAAGTATCAGGCGGAGCAGGCCCAGCTTTTGGAGCAGATCGACGCGCTGGAACGGGCCATGCAAGAGGTCAGGGACACCCGGCAGAACGCCGTACAGTGGGCCGACCTGATGGCGGGATACGCCGGTATCCGGGAATTGACCGCCGAAAACCTCAATCTCCTTGTGGAGCGCATTGAGGTTTTTGACCGGGCGGCGACAGATGACGGAGTGGCGGCGGTTGGTGTTCTATCTGAATGAGTTCCGCAACAACCTGATCGCCCAGGGCCGCTACACCGCCCTCTGGATGGGGTGGCAGGCTGAATGATTATCTTGCCGATATTGACCGGCAGGCGGAAGAAATGCTTTTTCAGTTGGTAAAAGATTACGCCCAGCGGCAGGGCATAACAGAGAGGTTAAAGGCTGAAAATCAGATGGAATGGGTGGGGCGGATGAATAACTGTAAAGCCCAGGCGGAGGAAGTCATTCTGTCGGAATTGATTTATGTTTAGGGGGGATTATTATGATGACATTTGAAAAGGTGTTAGAGGTTTTCGGGGACTATCTCAAGCAAGACCCGCTCTATGAGGTCATCACCACCAGCCACGGCTATACGCTGATGGCCTGGGAACCGAAAAGGGACGACTGGTACAAGGCCAGATATATGGCAACCCCGAAAATTTTGATGAATAGCCTGTTGGACACCTACGCAAACTTTATGGAAGATCAGGTAACTGACAATGAGCGGGATTTGACCGAACAGGAAACCGCCGAGATAAAAAGACAGTGTGATTTGCTCCGGGTCAAGTGCATGGGGCAATAGCGGCAGAGCGGGGCAGGAGGGCGCGGTCAAGCGTCCTCCTGTCCGTTTGGTTGGGCCTGTTCAATCTGCACGATTTCTTTTGCTGTTGCGGTCACGATCCGCAACCCGTTATCGCCCATACCATCCAGCAGAACGTCAAGCTGTCGGCGCTGGGTGTTCTTCCCCGTGGGCCGCTCCAAAAGGAATTGGTCAACGGATATGTTGTAGCGCAGCATTAGCTCAAAGAAGTTTTGCAGGCTTGGGTGCTGGCCCTTGTTCTCAATATTGGCAAGATAGCGCGGGGATAAATACATCTCATCACATACTTTTTTCCGGCTCTCCTTACGCTCCAGCCGCGCCGCCTTGATTGCCGCCCCAAAAGCCTTAAAATCATATCGTGTTACGGGCCTTTTGTCATATTCATATCACGCCATTACATTTTACTGTTCATCTCCCGGTTTGGATATGTCTATATAATTCTATTCTTTAGCTTTAATAATTCCTATTACTGGGAGAATGATTTAATCACATTTAATTGACCGTACATATTTTTGCTGTTAGAATTTCATATACATTCCACATTTGTGTGCTACACTGCGTCCAAAAGGAGGTGCGCTGATGGCAACACTACTAATTGTTGAGGACGACCGTAAGACCAACGATGCAATCTGCGAATATCTAAAGCCAGCAGGCCACAAAGTTATCCCAGCTTACGACGGTGTGGAGGCGTTACAGCTTTTCCGTGAGAACAACATCGACCTTGTTGTGCTGGACATTATGCTGCCCCATGTCAGCGGTCTGTCCATTTTGCATGAGATACGGCGGTCAAGCACAACGCCCATTCTGATGCTTACAGCCCTTGAGGATGAATATACCCAAGTTAGAAGTTTTGACGAGCAGGCCGACGATTATATGACAAAGCCCTTTTCTATGGTATTGCTGGGGAGGCGGATCACCGCTCTCTTGCGGCGAAGCGGACAGGCCCCGTTACCCCAAACGATCACCTTTGGCGATGTGACCGTCGATTTCTCCGGCTACACCGCCAGCGACAGCGCCGGGAAAATCGACATTATGCCCAAGGAAATTGATTTGCTCCGACTGCTGGTGGAGCATAGGGGGCTGGTGCTGACCCGTTCGCAGATTTTGGACGAACTGTGGGGCGCTGACTATCCGATCATCGACCGAACCGTGGACACCTACATCAAAAATCTGCGGAAGAAACTGCGGCTTGACTGTATCGTGACAGTCAAGGGCATCGGCTACAAATACGAGGTACAGCCATGAAACGATTAAAACTGTTTCCGAAAATATTTCTCTATACCATGAGCATCATGCTCTTTGTCGTTGTTGTCACGCATGGGCTGATCTATCTGCTTGCCCCACAGATGCAGCTTGCATTGAGTACCCAAGATGATGTTGTTGTCAGCCTCAGACAGGAGCAGTTTGTGACCGAGGCAGTAGAAAAAGCTCTGCCCATCTCGTTATGCTGTTCCCTGCTGATCTCTGTTGTCTGTTCCCTCCTGTTTTCCAAAGCGATTGCCGACCCTATCAAGAAAATTTCTGCGTCAACCGAGCAGATGATGAAATTAGACCACGGAGCAAGCTGCCCTATCCATACAAAGGATGAAATTGGTACACTGGCGCAGAACGTCAATGATTTGTATGCTAATCTGCTGTCCATGATTGAACATTTAGAACGGGAAAAAGACGCTGTGCGTGATATGGAGCGGGCCAAGGTGGACTTCCTGCGGGCGGCGTCCCATGAACTGAAAACACCTGTGACCGCATTGAACGCCACACTGGAAAACATGATTTTAGGCGTTGGAAAGTATCAGGACTACGCAATATACCTCCCGGAGTGCAAGGAAATGGTAGAACAGCTTTCCGGGATGATACATGAAATATTGGAAACCTCCAAGCTGAATTTGACTGCCGAAGCGCCAAAACAGGTTGATGTGTCTGAACTGCTGGCGGAACTGTGCGAACCCTACCAACTGATTGCGGCGGCACATCAAATTACGTTCTCTCTTGACCTGCCGGAACAATTCCCCGCGACACTTCCGGCTGGCCCGTTCAGTAAGGCGGTATCAAATGTTCTCGCAAACGCTGTTGCCTATACGGAGGCCGGGAAAGTGGTTTCCGTCTACATGGAGGGGCGTAGCCTCGTGGTAGAAAATGAGTGCCAGCCTATCCCTGACGATGAAATTCGCCGTCTGTTTGAGCCGTTCTACCGTACAGATTTCTCCCGGAGCCGGGAGAGCGGCGGCAACGGTTTGGGCCTCTATATCGTGGACACGCTTTTGACCTCTATGGATGTTCTCTATTCTTTTAAGCCGATGAAATCCCCGCCTGGGATGTGTTTTATCATTCAACTATAAATGCGGAAAACTCCCCGACTGGGGAGTTTTTTCGCATTTAATTTCGCTGATCCCACAGCAGCATTATTTATGATATGTCTTATGCTTCAATCGTGTCAAAATATTAGTCTATATATAGTAATTGAAATTACTATTGACGTAGTCGATTAAGCGTAGTAAGATATGTATAGGAGGTGTTTGGTATGAGTACTGTTAAAGAAAAAATCCAATCTCGGCTGATGGAGCCAGAACAAAAGGAGCGGCGCCAAATCGCATTGTCTATTCAAGAGGAAAAGTTGATTCAACTGGAACGCATTGCAAAGGCGATGACAGAACATTCTGGGCAAAATGTAACCCGAAATATGTTGATTGAGGATGCCATTGAGGCCTATATTGACGAGGCATCAGGGATATTAACTCAAGGCGGACTGTGGTCTATCCCCCGTGAGCTCAACGAGCCCTTTGACACCGTAGTATTGCCCACTAATGAGGACGGCTTCCGTGAAGTGTTTTTAGGTGAACGCCGGTGGTATTATGTAAAACTGGACAAAAAGAAAATACCCAACATTCAATATCTGGCTCTGTATGTCAAAAAGCCTGTGTCTGCCATAACCCACTATGGAAAAGTTGCAGAAAATGGTTTTCAATTGGATGAGGAAAAAGGCAAGTATCTCATTCAATTGGAGGGTGAACCGCTTAAATTGGCACACGAGATCAAGCTCGGAGAAACGGTACCAATGGCGACACGCAGTCCTAAATACACTACATTAGAAAAGCTGAAAACAGTCCAGTATTACAATCAACTGTAAAGAAAAAACTCCCCGGCTGGGGAGTTTTTCTTTTCTGCTCAAATTCCATATACGTTTCATACCCATTCCACATTGGGATGCTATTCTGCGAGTGCGTTCAGAAGAACAGCATAACGATATGGAGGTATCAACCATGAGCATTTTCAAAAGGGCGTTTCTATACGTCACACGAAAGCGGGGGAAAACCATTCTCCTGTTCGCCATCCTGCTGATTATGGCAACCTTTGTCCTGACGGGCCTTTCCATCTGGAAAGCGTCGGAGGCCGCACAGCTTGACCTGCGGCAGAGCCTGGGCGGCAAATTTGACGTTTTCGTGGATTGGAGCAACAGTCCCTATGTCGTGAAAGAACCCGTCAAAGATGTCGTGGACGAGGAAACCGGCAAAACATCAAGCAGCTTTCTCATGTATTCCACCGTACAATTTACCCCGGATAACATTGCGGCAATCAAAGGTGTTCCCGGCGTCAAGTATTGCGGCGCAAGGCAGGATAATCTTCTCCCATTTGACGGACTTTCCCTGTTCCCTGGAACGATCTCAACCGATGCGAAGTATCGGGGCTACACAAAGGCCCTGGGCGTCTACAACACGGAGGACGATGAACTTTTCACCACTGGCACACTGACGCTGACAGAGGGGCGGCATATCTCCGCCGACGATACCCATGTAGCGATCATCAGCCAGGACTTGGCGGAGAGAAACGAGTTGAAGATCGGGGACTATCTCACCGCCCATCGGTACAGCGTGGAAGATCAGGGCTTTACCGGGCCGGAAATCAGGGTACAAATTATTGGACTGTTTACCCCTCATGCGGTGGAGCAGTTTGGGGAAACCGTTACCACCTATGACAAAATCCAGAACCGTGTATTTGTGGATTTGCAGACCTCAAAGGAATTGGACGGCGGGGAGATCAACTACGGCTTTTCCGCCCTCCATGTCAATATAGACGACCCGCAGGATATGGCGCGGGTGGTGGCCGATGTCAAGGCCCTGCCGGGTATCGACTGGAAAGCCTTTACTATGGAAGTAGACAATGAAACCTACGAGAACGCCGCTGCTCCGCTGGCTACGCTGAATGAATTGGTCGTGACCCTGCTGGTGGTGATTATCGTTGTCAGCGCCATCATTCTGGCCCTGATCCTGACCCTTTGGACAAAGACCCGCATCCATGAAATCGGCGTGTTCCTGTCCGTGGGTATCAGGAAATCGGCTATTATCGGGCAGTATTTGATTGAGGTGCTGCTGATTGCCGTCCTCGCCTTTGGCCTGTCCTACTTCACCAGCAGCGCCATAGCGGGGCAGATCGGCAACCACCTGTTGGAGCAGAGTATGCAGACCGGGCCGGAGGACGACAACGATGTTGTAGCTGCCGCCGCTGCGGTCGATGTGGGGGCGGACAACCTCATTCAAAAGCCCATGCCCACAGAAAACGGCATCCAGGTGTCCGTTGGGCTGGACAACCTCGCCCAACTCTATTTGATTGGCCTTGCTATTATCATTGTAGCGGTCAGCGCATCGTCCATCACGGTCATGCGGCTGAAACCCCGTGAAATCCTGTCGAAAATGAGCTGAAGGAGGTACGATCATGCCTACACTGGAATTGAAAAATGTTTCTTACGCCTACGAAAAGGGCAAGGCGGTTTTGCAGAACGTCAGCGCGGAACTGGAAACCGGGAAGATGTACGCCATCCTCGGCCCGTCCGGGTCTGGCAAGACCACGCTGCTGTCCCTGCTGGGCGGGCTGGATGTGCCGACACAGGGCAACGTCTTGTTCGACAGCGAGGACATTACGACAAAGGGTCTGGAACACCACCGCAGGAACCATATCTCGCTGATTTTCCAGAGCTACAACCTGATCGACTACATGACGCCCGTTGAAAATGTGCGGCTTACTGCCAAGCTGGACGCCGCCCCCATTCTGGAACGGCTGGGGCTGGAACAAGATGAAATCGCCCGGAATGTGCTGAAACTGTCCGGCGGACAACAGCAACGGGTGGCGATTGCGCGTGCACTGGCCTCCAATGCCCCAGTCATTCTGGCGGACGAGCCAACCGGGAACCTGGACGCCGGCACGGCCGAGGAAATCACGGCAATTTTGAAAGAGAGCGCCCATGCGTTCGGGAAGTGTGTAGTGGTCGTCACGCACGACCGCGAGGTGGCAAAACAGGCGGATGTGGTGTTGGAAATCAAACGAGGACATTTGAAAGAGAGGGAAATGTGATGAAGAAAATTGCTATTATTTTGGCGTGTATGCTGGCCTGCTTTTCGCTGTTCACCGGCTGTACAAATCAGAAAGACGGCGGCGATCAGGACACGAATTTGGGGAACTCCGTGGAAATTGATGATACGGATATTGAAATCGACACTGAACCGGGGTTGGACACCGAGGGCAATTCCGACGATGTAACTTTACCTGATGGCTTTACTTACAGCTTCCGCGACCCGGATAATGCAGACGGCATTGTAGTCACACCGAGGAAGTAAAAAAATTCCCGTTTCACACAGGCTCCATATTGGCTTTATATAGGTTCCACATGGCGGCGGTACTTTGGTAAAAAGTGCCGCCGCTGTGATTTTGGTGGCTTTGGGAGGTAGCCGCTATGTGGGTATTACACTGTAGACAACTAGGAAAGCAGTTGTCAAAAAAAGCCCGGCCTCCACCGGGGACTATTGCGACCACGAGTATGTACTATACAGTGTAGGTTCTATACATTATTGTTCATCTTTTGCCCGGCGGGTTTCTGACCTGCCGGGCAATTTTTGTCGTTTCCTGCGGCCCGGAAATTTTTCTTT
>ERZ808046.742-NODE-742-length-21527-cov-6.320420_pt1 | contig 21527 bp, 17 predicted proteins | sample MGYA00380196_ERZ808046 | MGnify/ENA primary metagenome ERZ808046 (study PRJEB31490, sample SAMN06133421) | mouse gut metagenome | isolation source: Z6_2 | host: mice | place: China: Chengdu | collected 2015-05 ...
AGGTAGAATCTGCGTTTACACGCAGCAAAAATCGGCGCGGTGAACGCCAAAAACAAAAATTTTTGTCGTTCACTATAACTTATGCTAACTCAGAGAAGTATTTGATTGTTCTTACCATCTGGCTTGTGTAAGAATTCTCATTGTCATACCAGGAAACAACCTGTACCTGGGTATTGCCGTCTTCCATAGGAGCAACCATTGTCTGGGTAGCATCAAAGATGGAACCATAGGTGCTTCCGATTACGTCAGAAGATACGATCTCGTCTGTGTTGTAACCGAAGGACTCTGTGGAAGCTGCCTTCATAGCGTCGTTGATCTGCTCTTTGGTAACCTGACCCTTAACAACTGCAACCAGGATTGTGGTTGAACCTGTAGGGGTGGGAACACGCTGTGCGGAACCGATCAGCTTGCCGTTCAGTTCAGGAATAACAAGGCCGATTGCCTTGGCAGCGCCTGTTGAGTTGGGAACAATGTTCTGAGCGCCTGCACGGCTTCTTCTCTTGTCGCCCTTTCTCTGAGGTCCGTCAAGGATCATCTGATCACCGGTATAAGCATGAACTGTGGTCATGATACCGCTCATGATAGGACAAAGGTCATTTAATGCCTTAGCCATAGGAGCCAAGCAGTTTGTTGTACAGGAAGCAGCGGAGATAACGGTATCTTCCGGCTTCAATGTGGTATGGTTTACATTGTAAACGATGGTAGGAAGATCATTTCCAGCAGGTGCGGAAATAACTACCTTACGGGCGCCGGCTTCGATATGTGCGCTGGCTTTTGCCTTGGATGTATAGAAACCTGTACACTCAAGAACTACGTCTACCTTCAGGTCTCCCCAGGGAAGATTCTTGGCATCTGCCTCTTTGTAGATAGTGATCTCCTTTCCGTTTACGGTAATGGAGCTCTCACCATAGGATACGCTGTCCGCATATTTGTACTTACCCTGTGCGGTATCGTACTTAAGCAGGTGTGCAAGCATCTCAGGGCTTGTCAGATCGTTGATCGCTACTACTTCGTAACCCTCTGCATCAAACATCTGTCTGAAAGCAAGACGGCCGATACGGCCAAAACCATTAATTGCAACTCTTACTGCCATTTTGATTCCTCCTAAAATTAATAATTATTTTATATTATTTTGCAATCCCATAAAAAATCTCACAGAGATTGACAAAATTTTATCAGCAGATTTATTTTACCCAATTTGTCCCAAAAGTGCAAGATGTATTTGAAAAATAATTGTAGTTTTTCAGGTAATCTGATAGACTAAGAACCATCACACAAAAAAGAAGGGGGAACAGCCGGTAGCGTTTAACACCGTCCGGCAGACAAACTATGGCAATCAAAGCAGATTATCACTTACACAGCTCTTTTTCCGGAGATTCCGATACGCCCATGGAGGAAATGATCTTAAAGGGGATTTCCTCAGGGCTTACCAGCATGTGCTTTACAGAGCACATGGATATGGATTATGTCTATTCCAATCCTGAGGACCAGGGAATTTTTGAGTTGAACACAGACTCTTATCTCTATGATTTTATTAAATACAAAGAAAAATATGCCGGGCAGATCAAACTCCTCTTCGGCGTGGAGCTTGGCCTGCAGCCCCATCTGAAACGGCGGCTGGCAGTCTACGCCAAAAGCTATGACTTTGATTTTATTATCGGTTCTTCCCATCTCTGCAACGGAAAGGACCCCTACTATCCCGCTTTCTTTGAAGGCCGCACGGATGAGGAGGGGTATCGGGAATACTTCTCTTCGATTCTGGAAAATATCAGGACATTTCAGAATTTTGACGTTTACGGCCATCTGGATTATGTGGTGCGCTACGGAAAAACAAAGGATGCCGAATACTGCTATGACAAATATAAGGACATTCTTGACCCGATTCTTGACGCCATCCTGGAAGCGGAAAAAGGCATTGAAATCAATACCGGCGCTATCAATTACGGTCTTCGCGATTTGAATCCCTGCACCGAAATTCTGAAAAGATACCGGCAACTCGGGGGCGAAATCATCACCGTAGGCTCTGACGCCCACAGACCGGATGCCCTGGCAAAGGGATTTCACCGGGCAGCGGAAATCTTAACCGAGTGCGGGTTTAGGTACTACACTGTTTTTGAAAAGCGGATGCCTGAGTTCTGCCGCATATAAAAAAGTATGCGTTCTTTAAAAAACTTCCACCCGTGCGGCTTTATACTTTTGGGAGTATCCAGCCCACAGATGGAAATTTTTTTATCGGATGGTGCCGCCTGCCATCACATATTCCCCGTCATAAAAGACCACAGCCTGGCCCGGGGTCACTGCCCGGACCGGCTCCTCAAAAACCGCGCGGATTTCATCCTCCGCCCTGCGCTGCGCCACGCACCACTGTCCCTGATGGGCATATCTCACCTTGGCCCACAGCCTTGTAGGCTCTTCCAGGTCTTCCAATCCCATAAAATTGATCCTGTCACAGACAAGCTCCCTGGCAAACACGTCCCTCTCACTGATCACTACCTCGTTGGACTCATGCCTTAACTGTGAGACAAATACGGGGTGTCCCATGGAGAGCCCCAGACCCTTTCGCTGTCCTATGGTATAATGGGTAATGCCTTTGTGGGTTCCCAGCACTTTTCCGTCTTCCGATACAAAATTCCCTTCCCCCGGTACCCGCCCCGGCGCTTCTTTCTCAATAAATCCTGCGTAGTCCCCGTCCGGCACAAAACAGATATCCTGGCTGTCCGGCTTGCCTGCCACGGGAAGCCCTAAGCGCTCTGCCATCTCCCGGATTTCTTCCTTCCGGTAATCTCCCACCGGCATCAGGGTGTGGGCAAGCTGAAACTGGGTCAGGTTATAAAGCGCATAAGTCTGGTCTTTTTTGGCGGTGACGGAATTACGGACGGCAAACCTGCCGTTTGGGAGCCTTTCCACTCTGGCGTAATGTCCCGTGGCTATATAGTCCGCTCCGATCTCCATGCTCCTTTTGAGCAAAGACTCCCACTTCACGTATCTGTTGCAGGCGATACAGGGATTGGGGGTTCTGCCCAGAAGATATTCCGAGACAAAATAATCCACCACCTTCTCCCTGAATTCCCTGCGGAAATTCATCACATAGTGAGGGATTCCGAGAACCTGTGCAACTCTCCGGGCATCTTCCGCCGCACTGATGTTGCAGCATCCATCCTCCTCTTTGCGGCGAAGATTGTCCTCCTCCCGCCAGGTCTGCATGGTGACTCCGATCACTTCATAGCCCTGTTCTTTCAAAAGATAAGCCGCCACCGAGGAGTCCACCCCTCCCGACATGCCCACTACTACTTTCTTTTTCATCAAATCAGTACTCTTCCTCCGGCTCGTCCTCGTGGATATCGTTTTTGGGTTTTTTCAGCCCCTTGATCTCAATACCGTTCTTCTGGGCATAGTCCCAGAGTGCCGCATGGATCGCCTCCTCCGCCAGAAGGGAACAGTGTACCTTCACCGGTGGCAGGCCGTCAAGGGCCTCCATCACGGCCTGATTGGTCACCTCCATGGCCTCCTCTATGGTCTTTCCTTTCACAAGCTCGGTTGCCATACTGCTGGTGGCAACCGCAGCCCCGCAGCCGAAGGTCTTAAATTTGCATTCGCGAATCACATGGTTTTCGTCAATATCCAGATAAATCCGCATGATATCGCCGCATTTGGCGTTTCCAACGGTTCCCACACCGCTGGCATTCTCTATTTCCCCCATATTTCTGGGGTTGCTGAAATGATCCATTACTTTTTCACTGTACATTATCTGTTCCTGCTCCTTTCAAAGTCTGAATACTTTGCTTATTTCCTGATAAAATCTTCATAAAGAGGTGACATTTGCCTGAGCCTTGCCACGATTTCCTTAAGAGAATCCACCACATAGTCCAGCTCTTCCTTTGTATTTTCCTCGCTCAGCGTAAGCCGCAGTGAGCCGTGGGCGATCTCATGGGGAAGTCCGATTGCCAGAAGCACATGAGAAGGATCCAGAGAGCCCGAAGTACAGGCGGAGCCGCTGGAAGCGCAAATTCCCTTCATATCCAGCATAATAAGCAGAGATTCCCCTTCTATGAACTGAAAGCTGTAATTCACATTATTAGGCAGTCTCTTCGTCCTGTGGCCGTTTAAGCGGCAATAAGGGATTTCCCTTTCAATTCTCTCTATCAGATAATCCCGAAGCTCACTTATCTTTTCCGTGCGCTCATTCATATTGTCAAAAGCAATTTTTACGGCCGCTCCCAGCCCTGCAACTGCGGGAACATTCTCGGTTCCGGCCCGCCTTCCTCTCTCCTGGGCGCCACCGTGTATCAGAGAGCGTATTTTCACTCCCTGCCGGATATAAAGAAAGCCAATTCCCTTGGGGCCTCCCAGCTTGTGCCCGCTGGCGCTGAGCATATCAATGTGGAGCGCTTCCACATCGATGGGCACATGCCCGTAGGCCTGCACCGCGTCGGTGTGAAACAGGATTCCCTTTTCATGGGCAATATTCCCGATTTCTTCTATCGGCTGAATCGTCCCGATCTCGTTGTTTGCAAACATAATTGAGATCAGAATCGTGTCCGGCCGGATTGCCTTTTTCAGCTCGTCCACCTTAAGGATTCCCTCTTCGTCCACGTCCACATAGGTGGTCTCATAACCCCTCTTTTCCAGATACCGGCAGGTGTGAAGAATGGCATGATGCTCAATCCGGGAGGTGATGATATGTCTGCCTTTGTCCGCATAAGCCTCTGCCGCCGCAATAAGCGCCCAGTTGTCCGACTCGGAACCTCCTGCGGTAAAGTAGATTTCCTTAGAACCGGCGTTCAGAGACTGTGCTATCAGCTCCCTGACATCCGTGAGCTCCTTCTTACTCTCCGCACCCAGACGGTAAATGCTGCTGGCATTTCCATAATGGTCAGAAAACCAGGGAAGCATGGCATTTACTGCCTCAGGCAGGGTTCTTGTGGTAGCAGCATTATCCAAATATATGATTTTATCTGTTTGATCCATAAAATTCCTGCGCCTTTCTATATTCCTATCATTTTACTAGGTTTTGCACATCCTACTATAGCATTTCCCATTTGTTCTGTCAATGAATGGAATCGCATATATTTATCAATAAATAATTATGAACGGTATTCTATGTTTCCTATTCGCAAAAACAATCCTCTGATAACAGGAACAATCATCCTGACAGCCACCGGTTTCTTAAGCCGTTTCATCGGATTTTTCTATCGGATATTTTTGTCACGTGTTTTTGGTGCGGAAGGCATGGGCATTTATCAGCTCATCTCTCCTGTCCTTGCCCTGTCCTTTTCTCTGACGGTGGCCGGTATACAGACCGCTATTTCCAAATATGTGGCCGGTGAAACCGCCACAAAAAACTACAAATGGTCGGTTTTGCATCTGTCCGCCGGTTTTGTTCTGTCCATGGCATTGTCCATTTTGTGTACCATAGGCATCTACTGCTATGCCGATGAGATTGCCGTCTTTTTCCTCATGGAAAAGAGGACTGCCCCGCTTCTTCGGATCATTGCCCTCTCCATTCCCATGGCTACGGTTCACTCCTGCATCAACGGCTATTTTTACGGCATCCGCAAAACCACCGTCCCCTCCCTCTGTCAATTATCCGAGCAGATCATAAGGGTCGGCAGCGTTTATCTGATCTATTATTTTTGCTTAAAACGCGGCATGACGCCTACGATCAGTTTTGCCGTGGTGGGGCTTGTCATCGGGGAGGGCGCGTCCATGATCGTTTCCCTGATTGCAGTCCGGGCTCATTTTTACCATGTTGTTCCCAAAAACTACGGCTTCCTTTTTACCAGAAATTTACCGGACTTTTTAAACGCCTGCAAAAGGCTCCTTCAGCTCGCCGTACCTTTATCCCTGAACCGGGTAGTCATCAATTTCCTTCAAAGCGTGGAGGCTATTTTTATCCCCAACCGGCTGATGACCTACGGTTATGACAACGCCACTGCCCTGAGCGTTTACGGGATTCTCACCGGGATGTCCCTGCCCCTGATCCTTTTTCCCGGCGCGATCACCAACTCCATATGCGTCCTTTTGCTGCCCATCGTCTCTGAGGCCGATGCCGCCTCCAATACGGGAACCATCAAAAAGGCTGTTCACAAGTCCATCCGCTACGGTTTCCTTCTGGGGATTCTGTTTACGGGAGTCTTTTTGTGTATGGGAAGATTTCTCGGGAACTTTCTTTACCAGAGCAGCCTTGCAGGAAATTTCATCATCGTCCTGAGCTTTCTGTGCCCTCTTATGTATATTGCAAGCACATTGAACAGCATTTTAAACGGTCTTGGAAAAACAGGGCTCACCTTTCTTTTCAGTATGCTGAGTCTCTTCGTTCGGCTGGGTTTTGTTTTCTTTGGGATTCCCCTTTGGGGCATTCACGGATATCTGTGGGGGCTTTTGGCCAGCCAAGCCGTCCAGACACTGCTGTGCATGTTTGCGGTGCGGAAGTATCGATAATAAAAAAGCAGGCAGACTTTGATCTTTTTGCGCTTTTTCTCTGTCCTTTTTGTCCCTTTGAAGCTATACTGTTTCTAATGGATGAAAAAAGATACGAAAGGAGCAAGCAAAATGAAAATACTTTTTATCGGCGGAACAGGTACCATCAGCATGGCAATCTCCAAGCTGCTTTTGTCTCAGGGCCACACCTTATACCTGATTAACAGAGGAAACCGAAAGCTTTCCCTGTCAGGAGATCTTGTGGAGCTGAAAGCAGATATCGGTGATGAAGATACTGTCAGGGAATTAATTAAAGATCTGCATTTTGACGCGGTGGCAGATTTCATTGCCTTTGTACCGGAGGCGCTTGAACGGGATTACAGGCTTTTTAAGGATAAAACCAGCCAGTTTATCTATATCAGCTCCGCTTCCGCCTATCAGAAGCCGCTGTCCGATTACCGCATTAACGAAGGGACGCCCCTTGCCAATCCCTATTGGGAATATTCCCGGAATAAAATTGCGGGGGAAGATTATCTGATGAAGCTCTACCGGGAGGAAGGATTTCCCGTTACCATTGTCCGCCCAAGCCACACCTACGACGAACGCTCCGTCCCCATGGGAGCCCACGGTGCAAACGGGAGCTACGCCATTATCAAACGGATGCAGGAGGGGAAACCTGTCATTATCCACGGCGACGGTACCTCCCTCTGGACGCTCACCCACAATTCGGATTTCGCCGTTGCTTTCGCAGGTCTGATCGGAAATATCCACGCCATCGGCGAGGCGGTACAGATTACCTCCGACGAGTCGGTTACCTGGAACCAGATCTATCAGATCGTCGCGGATGCTCTTGGAGTTAAACTGAATGCCATCCATGTGGCTTCCGAATTTCTGGATGCCTGCAGCGAATATGATTTCAGGGGAAGCCTGCTGGGAGATAAGGCCAACACAGTGGTTTTTGACAATAGCAAATTAAAACGGCTGGTGCCCGGCTTCACCGCAAAAGTCCGGGCCGATCAGGGCATAAGAGACACGGTTGCCTACGTGCTCTCCCATCCGGAGTGCCAGAAGGAAGACCCTGAGTTTGACGCCTGGTGCGACCGGGTAGCCAATGTCATGAAGCTGGCCGCCGAAATGGTAAAAAAGGACAATCCTCTCACCTGATGACGCCGTCTCTTTGCAGTTTTTCCAGGAAAGCCTCACAGCCCTCTAAGATATCGTCATAGGTCTCATCAAAATTTCCGGTGTACCAGGGATCCGCAATGTCTCTGGTACTTCCGGCAAATTCCAGCAGCTTGCAGATTTTGCAGTCGGGATCGCCGCCTGCAATCCGGCACATATTTCTGATGTTGGCATCATCCATTCCAATCAGATAGTCATAAAAATCATAATCCCGCTTTTGCATGCGGACAGCTGTTTTGCCGGCTACGCTGATGCCGTACTGCGCCAGCTTGCGCCTGGTTCCGTAGTGAACCGGGTTGCCGATCTCTTCCGTGCTGGTGGCGGCGGAGTCGATTTGGAACTGGCCGGCCATGCCTTTTTCTTTTACCATGTGTTTTAGCAGGAACTCGGCCATTGGGGAGCGGCAGATGTTGCCGTGGCAGATAAAAAGCACTTTTATCATAATCTCTATATTCCTCCAGAAGTCTTCAAGCCCTTGATTTTACTGGGCTTTTCGGACTTTCGGTTTTTCTTCAATCTTTCATAAGTCTCTATAAATCTATGTAACTACACCACTTGGTGGTGTAGTAAATGGTGTAGTAAGCTTAAGATACTACCGCCATATTTGCTGCTTATCCAACAGCAAAATCCCTGTCTTTTTTCATTTCAGGGGACTGGCGAAACTGTGAAATTTTCGCCATCTGCTCCGCAGCGTGTGCGTAGCTTGCATGGGTGTAAACATTGAGTGTCACGCCAGCATCAGAGTGACCCATCAGGTACTGAAGGTTCTTAATGTCCATACCATTGTTTGCATAGTTCGTGCAGAAGGTGTGCCGGAACACATGAGGGGTAATGTGCGGCAGAGGGCTGTCGGGATGAAGTTTCTTGTACTTCTTCATAGCCCAGCGCATCTCGTTCTCGATGTGAAGTGCGACCTTGGGATTGCCATTCTTGTCCAACATGATAAATCCGCTGTAGCCATCTACCATAGGCTCTGTCTTGACCTTCGGACGGCGTTCCAACATCTTTTTCAAAGAGTCATAAATCGCATCGGTCATCGGCAGAAAACGACAACCACTGCTGGTCTTGGTTTCCTCAACGTAATATTTACCACCACGCTCACGAACCAACTGGTGATCCACACGGATTCTCCGATTCTTGAAGTCCAGATCCTTTCGGGTCAGACCGCAGAACTCTGCTTTTGTCAAGCAAAATCTAAAAAATATTTTTCTGAAAAGAAAAACACCAGCAAAGCCTAACACTGATGCTTTTCACTTTCTATATTCTCTTTCTCAACTTCTGTTTACTTCATTCTCCTTCTTTATTTCACCTTAAAGTTTCTTTTGCACTTATTATATAATTTGATAACTTATTTGACACTACCTTTAATCTAACACCTATTTCTCAAATTACATCAGGAACCAATGTAGCATAACCCCAATGCATATTTTAACTATATATGATCAGGCTTGCGTACATGATACACTTCATGATTCATCTTTATCTTTTCTTGATCCAAATAATAACTATAACTGAATTCACTCCTTCCTGGAAAATCTTGGAATCCCATACCACTAAGCTTCTGCTTTTCTCCCAAAATCGTCCACACAATATCCTGTTCTGACCGTTCCAGATAATCTGTCAGTACTTCTTTATCTATATAAAGTGCTTCGTCTGCACTTTCTGAAAGATATATTACAGGTTTTCCTTTTGACCAAAACCCATTTTTCCCATCCCAGTTCAAATCCAATGTTTCATACAGATCCTTACATGGAAACATAAATTTCCCAGCAATCTTGGATGGGCAAAATTCAGAATCCTTCTCATTATTGTATTCATTAACCGTTGGATCAATATAACAAGGCGCTGGTGAGTTCCCTCTAAAATTCTGTTCTTCTTCCATTTCCCTTAAGTACTGAATTATATATGAAGTCCATGGATATTCTCCAATACTTATCTCATATAAACTGCTTGTTCCTTCCGGCATCCACCTCCCCTCAAAATCCTTTTCTTCCAACCACTCTAAAAATTGGGACTTATACTTTTTACTATAAAAATAAGATCGTATCTGTCCCCATACTTCTCTATAGTTTGGCGACTTTTTTTCTCTATCATGAAAATATCCTTGTAAAATTATATAATTCCCTCCCTCATATTGTTGTAAAAACAAGGTTTCAAAATAGTGTTTGACATCCTTTTTTTGAAACCATATTTCATCAGAAAAATCTCGATATCTAGAAAATGGATAATTAATCTGTCCCGACTTAAATACATCTTTTTCTAATTCATACGGTAATGCTGTCAGATCAATAGTTCGGAAAGCAGTTCCTTGTTCTCCGATTATCGGATCATTGTTCTCACTGTAAGAATATCGTGGCTTACACTCATAATTATCATAAAGTCTCCCCATACACCTATACAAAAAAATTTTCTGATATTTTTTCCCAATTCTTTCGACCGAAGTGTCCCTGCTACGTAAAGAACCATACTTATAATCAATCATTTGGTCATACTTTTCCAGATTGTCATCATATCCACTATCAAGAATATTTTTCATAATTATCCCGCCAATTTCCTTTTTTGAAAATCCATAATCTTTAACCTCCGATGGAATTGTGTATGTGGAAAAATCACTTTCAATACAATTAAAATATAGCCTTCTCTTTTCTTTTTTCCATTCGTCTAATATTTCCTCCGGAATTATTTCCAGCTTTTGACTTCCATAAGGTGGTTGATACTCTTCTAATTCATTTTTAAACAATACATCTCTCTTTACCGCATATTCAACAATTTTATACAGATAATCACGAATCAAAACATTTTCTGGCCAATCTCCATTCTTGACAAAATGTGTGTTAATATAAATAACAATCTCTTTTAATACAGCTTCCTCTCTAGTCAAAAGCATTGCTGCATATGCCGCTTGCCAAATACGTTCTTGAATATAATCTTCTTCTATATCTTCAAATTTCCGAATCACTTCTAATATAATATGCGTATTTTGACGAAACAAATTAGCCAATCCCTTGCTGGCATTATCTCGTATTCTTATATCATTTAAAGAGCACAACCATGCAAGCATTATTCCCCACAACACAGCCCCATTTTTTGTAACTTCATGATTGGCCAGTTTCTGACTACGTACACATATATCATATACTATTTTCTCATTTTCAAAATTCCCTAAGAGAAAATAGCTTAAATAATAATCACGCCATAATGGTGATTTTTGCATTAAAAATGTATGTAAATACTCAGCATTCAGATCGAAATCCACTTTTGTGGAACACCCTAATACAGCTAATAATATAATGCGTACCTTTTCTTCCTGGTTATTTTTCAAAAATATTTCTACTAGTCTCTTAGTTACATATGTAACTTCTGCATTGGTTCTCCAATACAAACTTTGTCCAAATGATTCAACCCATCTATTGTTCCACTCTTCTGGAGCAAAATATTCCAACATTTCCTGCTGAAACTGACGCATGAATAATATTTGAATCAATTCCAGTGTTCCAAGTGTCATTAATTCCTTTTCCTGCACTTTAGAAATTCTTTGTATTGTTTCGTCCACCGTATCTGCAAGAACACTCTGCGCCATTATTATCTCATAAAAACGTTCATATCCAAAAACTATTCTTTCATCATCATTATCCGATTCTTTAAAAAGATTTTCTGAAAGTAACTTCTTCAATACTAACTGAGTCTTCCATTCACAATTATATTCTGAAAGCTGTTTTTTGACAATTTCTCGCAACTCCTTCCAACAAATATAATTTACTCTCTGTTGAAGCATTTTGTTAACAACCATATCCAAAATTTGCTGGACAACATGTTCTCTTACAGAAATAGAAATCTCTTTGGAAATCTTTTTATCTTTTATCTCAAAAAAATCTTTCATTAATATCATTAAATCTTCAACTTTTGCATAAATACTCCCTTGCGCTTGTGCCACCTCACACAACATTTTTAAATACAATGGATTCCGATATTCTTGATGCATCATATAATCAAAATTCAATTGGATTCCATAGTATTCTCCAAATTGGCGCATTGCTTCGATTTCAACCTTCTCAAACCCTTTTTGTTCTACGATTGCCATACCACTTACTTTATCTTCATCTAGTACTTCCTTCAAATAAATACTCCGACAGCTTACAAGAAGCTTAACATTCCTGCAATTTTCAACTGATGCAATTAAAGACAAAAGTTGCGAATTCCAATAATCATTTTGCGTCGTTTCATTGAGTGCATCAATGCAAATCGGAATATAACATTGTCTTCTCTCTGCTTCTTCATCTATAAAACTTAGGAATTCATCAAATGAAATTTGTTCCAAACCTAATCGCTTCAATATCTCCTCTGATACATTATTTTTGCCAAATTGTTCTCCAAAAAAAAGAAATGCTGGTATTTGATTTGTAATCCATTGATTTATAATATCGCAAAGCAAATGCGTTTTCCCCATCCCTCCCCTGCCTTTTAATAGCACAGTTTTCTTCTGATATAAATGAAGAGCTTTGCTATTCATCTGCTTTATTAATTCCATACACAGCTCAATAGAATTCTCTAACTCATTCAAATGATAAGTCGGGAATGTAAGCATATATGATGCCATGTACCCTATCCAGTTACGATTCTTATATTTTCCCTCCCCATGTTTTTTTTCAAATCTCTTCAACTCTACTTCAAAAATATCTTCTAATTCTTTTTCAGAAAAATATAATTGTTCTCGAAACATATCCATATCTATCTCTCTGTTTCTGAAAGAATTCCAAGCCACTTGAAGTTTATCTATATTTTTTTTAATATTCTCTATATTTTCATTTAAAAAATCCTGCTCTGTATTCCTTGCATTCCCTATACTGTTACAAAGTTTTCCCTCAAGTTCGTTCCATTTTCTCTCTGCTTCCAATATCTCCTTTTCAATACTTTCTCTATCGAGGATTTTATTGATTGTTACAAAAGTTTCGTTTTCTACATTTAACTCCTGCACATATCTCGGACCAGCTATTTTTAATACCTGCTTCAAATGTTTTTCAAAAAATTCTACATTACACTTTTCCATAAGCGATGAGGAATGTAGCATGGTTGCTTTCCTAATGCATGTTACAACTATTTTATTGGAATATACTTCTGGGAAGAATTTCCTTAAGCCTTTCAAAGATATCCCTGCAATTCTATTATCTTGTAACTGCCTCACTGCAAACCCAATCACATCACCACATACTATTATAGGACCACCTGAAATTCCTTCATAGTTTTGTAGTTTATCCTGTTTTTCAATACTTACAATCATATCATACGATTCATTACCTGTTATTTCCCATATCATAATCTGACCATCTAATTCTATTAATGTTCCTAATTCTTTAGGATAACCAACTACCTTACATTCATAATCCTGTAGATTATTTTCAGGTGCTCTCAATCGAATATTTTCGGCTTCTTCAAACACCTCCTCTGCACTCAGTAAAACACAATCTATCCTTTTGTCAATTGCGTCTATTAGATTCAAACTCGTTGCTTGTATAATATCAGACTCATATAGGCACAGCTCTACAGTTTTCTCCTTTTTTAATTTTATATCTTCCATCCCTGGCGCTACTACATGTTTAGCAGTAAGGATTGTTTTACTATCAAGGAAGAAACCAGTTCCTACCACCTCATCATGACACATTATTTTCCCTAAAAGAACATCTGGGTTCTTCATCATTTATTCATATCTCCTCTCCACAACTTCATTCCCATTTCCAACAATTATATCGTAATGGTACTTCTGCTTCCAATCACTTCGGTCAAATCGTTTTATCACTTCCAATGGATAATTGAAAATTAACTTTTTGTTATACTCTCCTGTATAATATATAATGTCCGCAATAACATCTATATCTGGATGCCCAAAGTGCTCTGAATTCGTACTAAAATAGTATTCATCTGCCGTATATCTTTTAATAAAATCTACAGAAACATTATATCTGCTTCCGTGATGTGGCAACTTAATTGCAGAAAAATGAAAAGTCTTCCCATATTTTTTTTCTAATTGTTCCATAATGTCTCCGTTATCACAAATCACAGCATCTCCCAAAAAAAGAATTTTATATTTTCTCTCTTCTATTACGAAGCATATAGAACTACGATTTGTTACAGAAACGTCTTCCTCCTCTAAATTACTCAAATATTGCTCTAAAGAATCTGTACCACTTATTTTAATTTCTAATGGAGCATAATAATTATTCACAGCAGACATCTGAAATTCAAACGCTTGCATTAATTTTATTTTATTTGTTACTTGAAATCGATAATTTCTTGCTATCATTTCTTTCTGCCAATACTTGTCCATTGCGCTAATTGATTCTTTCTTTGGACCCAGCATCACAATTTTCGTTAATTTATCTATAACATAATCTTCTGTTTTATCACAAATAGCGCTACCTTCATTTTCTAAATTTCTAAATATACTTTTCTCCTGAATCAAAACATCTAATGCAAAACTTTCTGATATTCCAATATTTTGAGACTCTCCTGTCAAATGCCCCTTTTTAATAATTGAATCCAAAATCTTTTCATCCCATTCCGCATCCTGATCTATATGTTTTAAAAACTTCTCACCTACAATTTGAAATAACCCATTGTGCCAAATTTCTTTCACTCCCATGCCATGGTTATTATCACAATCTTTCAAAAGAGCAATAATGCCTCCTATATGGTCGCAATCAATATGTGTAACGATAACTAAGTCAAAGATAGTTTTTCTTCTATCCTCTAGAGATACCAAAGGTTTTATCCATTTATTATAAGTGGTCTTTAATCCTCCATCTATCAAAATATTAAAATTATTGTTCGTATTAATCCAAAAGCAATCACCATATTGAGCTGGTATCATTTTAACTTTCATTTATTCTTTCCCCTAAACTTATACGCATAAAAAATTATATTCAACTTTGACAAGTCAATTTTTGTTCCACAATAACTACATCTTCGTACTATAAATACATTATTACTTAAAATATCTTCCCAAGTTTATCATAATCATCACAAAGATTCTACCATATCCAAAAGACACCACAGAACCAGCTCCATGATGTCTTTCCTACATTACTTTATTATAGCGTAACCACTTCTTTTTTCCCAGCTATTTCAGAAAAGAACCAGTCATCCATCTTCCAGACTATTTCTATCCGTTCTTCGCTGTAAACCAGCACCCTGTCAATCACAGCCGCCAGTCTTCCCTTATCGAAAGTTTCAAGAGATGCCAGCCCTTCCAGTTCTGCCTCCCTCTCTTTCATATGCAGCATCTGTTCCCTGATCTGTATAACCTCGTCCTTTAGCTCCGGTATCCTTTTTTCTATTTCCAGAATCCGGCTGGCTGTACTTTCATATTCCCTGCGGTACTGTTCCTTTGAGAACTTTCCGGAACGGTAATCTTCATACAGCCTGAGTTTTCTTGAAGAAAGTCTTTTTCCCTCCGCTTCCAGCTTCCTTATTTCTTCCTCAACAGCCACTGTCTTTTCCCATTCCTTTTTCTTTCTGGACACCTCTGCCGACACCATGCCCGCCATCGTGCGGGTACAGGACAATACAGCATTCTCCAGCCGTTCTCTGTCCACATGGATCGTCCTGCATTCCGCAATACCGGAAGTTGCCGCCTCCCCGCACCGGTAGGCATTTCCCCAGCTGGTCAGCGTAAGCCGCCTCCCACAGTGCGGGCAGAAAAGGATCGGCTGTGGCTTCCGCCCTGCCGGGACAATTTTCTTCTCATGCGTGAACGCCTTTGCATTTGCTGTATCAAACAGTTCCTGCGTCACAAGGGGTTCATGTGTCCCCTCAATAATGATCCATTCAGACCTGTCATTTTTAACCTGACGCTTCGAGCCGACTTCCGCCTGCCTTGTTTTCCTCCAGACAGTCTTTCCAAGATAAACCTCTTTCTTTAGCATGTCGCCAATGGTGGTAACGGTCCACAGCTTTTTTTCTTTTTCTTTATAACTTTTTCTTTTCAGCCCCAGCGCCTGAAAATGTTCCATGCAGGTAGGCGTACCCCGCTCGTTAAGGAGCCGTGCAATCTCCGGTTTTTTCTTCCCCTCTGCCGCCATGGTGAATACAAGCCGCACCACCTCTGCCGCTTCTTTATCGGGGATAAGCTGGTGTACATTATCCGGGTTCTTTACATATCCGTAAGGCGCAAATGCGCCCATGTATTCACCGTGGGCGGCCCTTGTCCCCATTGCGCTCCTTACCTTTTTTGATAAATCCCGGCTGTACATGGAATTGATGATATTTTTCAGCGCAACGCTCATTCCCCCTGTCATTCCCATACAGTCCTCACTGTCAAACTGGTCATTTACCGAAATGAACCGAATGCCAAGCAGCGGGAAAATCCGTTCAAGGTAGTTCCCTGTCTCCAAATGGTCCCGCCCGAATCTTGAAAAATCCTTGACGATAATGCAGCCTATTTCCCCATGCTTTGCGTCATCCATCATTCTTCGGAAAGCCGGTCTTTGGAAATTTGTGCCGGAAAAGCCGTCATCCACATACTCCAATATGTCTGCCGGAGTGGAGAAATTATTCCTCTGCATATAATCCCTAATTAAAATTCTCTGCGCCGCCACGCTGTTGCTCTCCGGCTTTACAATACCGTCAACATTGTTATCTTCATCAGAAAGGCGGATATAGATTGCAGTCTTTCTATTGCCCATGATCCGCCGCCTCCCTTTCCTTTGTATATGCCACCAGCTCATCCAGCATATCGTCATAAACCAGATGTACAGTCACTTTCCCTGCCGAAAATATTTCAATCTTTTCCAAAAATGCGTCCACCATCTTTTTTGTCAGGTGCCGGATATTCCGGTATTTTTCAATAGCTGCTTCCCAATCCACATTGGCACAGTAATTCCGGTCATATTTTCTCTGGTATTCTGTAACCTCATTTATCCTTTTCCTCAGTTCCGCTTCTTCGGCTGCGTCTTTGTCTGCAAAAGAAGCATACTGTTCCGCATCAACCAGCCGTTCTGCATAATCTTCATATAACTGCTGCCTGTGTGCCGCCACCTTTTCCATTTCGTGGTGCAGGCTCCGGATTTCTTTCGCCAGCACGTCATATTTTTTTATGCTTTCTGCCTTCCGGTTCATCCGCCTTAACATTTCCATGCTGTCCACATATACATTCATATGGGCACGGATTACACGCAGGACTTCATCATTGACAGCACCCTCAGAGACGCTTTTCCTGCTGCACCCTTTTTTTGTCTGGTGTCCACCGCATACAAAATCCGCTGCCCCATTTGGGTTCTTTATCAGGTACATGGTTGCACCGCAATCGCCGCACACGATCTTCTTTTTATAGAAATTCCGGCAGGCAAGCTCACCCTCATTTTTCTTCCCGTACTTCGGGGAGTTTTCATGTATCCCCTTTAACCTTTCCTGTGCTTTGAGGTACAGCACCCTCGGCACGATTGGTTCATGGGTGTCCTCCACGATGATCCAGTTTTCTTCCGGCTCCCTCCACTGCTTTTTTTCCGCGAAACCGTCCCTGCCATGCTCGTTATGCCTGCTGTCCCCTGCATAATAAGGGTTGCAGAGCATCCGTGCGATGGTATGTCCTTTCCAGACGGCATCATAATTCCGGGGCAGCTCTTTTGTCCTTTTAAAATGCTTGTAAGCTTTCGGTCCGATCACCCCGTCATCATTCAGAATTTTTGCTATCTGTGCATATCCCATTTCCTGATCCACAAACATTTCAAAGATACGCAGCACCACTGGGGCAGCATCCGGGTCAGCTATGATATGGTGCTTGTCCAGCGGGTCGCCCATAAGCCCGTAGGCAAGGTTTCCGCTGACATTGCTGCCCTTTTTCCAGTTAGCGCGATAGGATGCCCTGATCTTTTTCGCCAGGTCCCTTGAATAAAATTCGTTGAAGATATTGGCCATGCATACGGAAAGGTCCGCACCTTCCCTGACGGAATCGTAACCGTCCGTCACGGAAATAAACCGCACTTCAAAGAACGGGAACACCCGCTCCACATAATTGCCGGCCTCCACATAGTTCCTCCCAAGCCGGGACAGATCCTTCACGATCACGCAGTTGATGCGCCCGTCCCTGATGTCGCGCATCATTTCCTCAAACCCGTCCCTCTCAAAATTCGTCCCGGTCTTGGAGACGTCCATATATTCACGTTCCACCACAATATCATCTACGCCCTCCACAAATTTTTTCAGGAGCCCCATCTGGTTCTCTATGGTCCCGCGTTCCCTGTTTGCCTCACTTTCAAGGGAAAGTCGTGCATACAGCCCCGCCCTGAATACAGGCTTTTCTTCCTTTACAGCCGCAGTTTCCGTAGCTTTTCCCATATTGACAAAACCAGCTTTCCTGGATTTCCTTGCCATATCACACGACCTCCCTTTCCTCTATGTTTATCCTTCCAGCTTCGTCCATGCATACTGTGCAGCCAGCAGACTGTATCTGGCGGAGCGCCGACTGGAAGCAGTCCTGAAAATTGAAGTCGATCTCAATATGGTCCTTGTCAGATACCCTTACCTTGTCGATCAGCTCCACTGCCGCCATCCTGCTTAACCTGCTGATGTTCTGGTACTCCTTAAAATAGCGGAGCCATTCATATTTATCCGTTTTGGCATCCATCACATCCTGTATTTCTTGGCCAAGTTTCCTGACTGCCTCCTCCGCTTTTTTTCTCCTGCTGTTATAGCCTTCGTACAGTTCTGTATAATCTTCCTTGGAAACAATCCCATCCTTCAGGTCCTCATACAGCATATCCCGCAGTTCCCGGCACCGCTGTACCTCCTGCTCCTTTGCCTCTTTCTGCCGCTCCAGTTCCCTGATCTCCAGCTCCTGGAACGGTACTGTATCGATATACTCAAGGATTCTCCCGATATCAAGGACGTTCGCAATATGCGTCTTGAGCACCTCGAAAACAAGGCTTTCCAGCTTCTCCTTTGGGATACGGTGTGCCCCGCATTCCTTTGTCGCCGCATTTTTTGAGCAGATATAATAGGAATAGACCTTCCCGCCTGCCGGGACATTCCGCTTGACCATGGGCGCACCGCAGCCTGCACACACCGCAAGCCCCGCCAGCACATAGACTTCAGCTTCATTGGGTGACGTCCTTGTGTCCATCCCAAGGAGCCTCTGGACAATGGAAAATTCCCTTTTGCTGATGATGGGCTCATGGCTGTCCTCTATCCTTACCCATTCCTCTTTGGGCTTATCCACAATCTTCTTTATCTTGTGGTTCGGCGTGGAATGCCTGCCCTGTACCAGCGTTCCAGTATATACCTCATTTTCAAGTATCCTTCGGACGGATACCGGGCTCCACTCTGCCTGTTCATGCGTCTTAAAATGATCCTGTATGCGGATGCCGAGGCTGTGCTTGTATTCCATCGGCGACAATACCCCCTGACCGTTCAGGCTCTCCGCAATGGCAGACTGGCTCATCCCATTAAGCTTCATCCGGAATATGCCCCTGACCACGCCTGCCGCATATAAATCCGGCACCAGCCTGTTCCGGTCATTTTCATCCTTTTTGTAGCCATAGGGCGTAAATGCGCCAGTGTACTCGCCGTTTTTCCGTTTCACTTCCAGATGGCTGCGTATCTTTATGGAAATATCCCGGCAGTAGGCGTCATTCATCAGGTTTTTGAATGGGACTACAATGTCATCCCTGCCGCTTTCCTCCCTGCTGTCAATATGGTCATTAACTGCAATAAAACGCACGCCAAGGGCCGGGAACAGCCTTTCGATATACTTCCCGGAATCAATATATTCCCTCCCGAAACGTGACAGGTCTTTCACGACTACACAGTCAATTTTGCCCCTTTTAATGTCCTCCATCATCATCTGGAAGCCGGGACGCTCAAAATTGGAGCCGCTGTAACCGTCGTCCACGTATTCGGAAACCACTATAATATCGTCTTTTTCTTGCAGGAAATCTTTAATGAGATTCTTCTGGTTGGAAATGCTGTTGCTCTCTGCCTTTGCAGCACTGGCAACATCGCCATCCTCTTTGGAAAGCCTCACATAGATGGCGGCGTGGTAGATTCTGTCTACTGTTTTACCCATATGCGTTATCCTCCTTAAACCTTAAACTGTTAAGCAGGACAAACGCCAGTAAACTTTTATTAGATTTGATGCTGATATGGGTGCGCCTTTCCCACAGGACACCCCCTCTGCCTTCCTCAATTCAAATCTTACCATAAACTTTTGCATTTTTCCACTGCTTTTTAATAAAATTATGTATATTTTATTTCTTAATGCCGTTATCCCATGAGGAGCAGGCCCTCAAAGGCATCCTCGAAGCTCACACCGTTATTGGCAAACCGTATCTTAACCATGGTACCGCCTACCTTTACAAGATATGGGTTCCCGACTTTTCTAAGGTACTGCTTCTTTTTTTCCTCCACTGTTCCGCCCTGGTCAATCCTTATTCTGCTTATGTCCTTTAATTCCTCTATCTCCACGTCACCAAAATCCTGCTCCAGAAATCTCCTGTGCTCCTCCACGGTCATGCAGACACCTCCTGATCATAAAAAGTAAAATCCAGCCCTCAATGCCGTGTCATATCTGACACGGTATTTTCTCTCCTGTCTGGTATATGCTTTTATCTGGAGTTTCCTGCCGGATGCCTGATACCCTTTCTGATGCTATAAAAATATGTATGCATCCTGCCTTTTTCTATAAACCTGTATCTGAATCTTTCTTTATCCACAAAATAACCCCACACGCCATGCCGGATGCCATTCTGCGAATACGCACAGCATATCATCTAACATGGTTTTTCATTTCCCCTCCCCCGGTGTGGGCCGGAATATGCAGAACCGCCCGGCAAGGCTGCCTGATACCTTACAGCTCCCTTTCCTGCTGCAACATACCCCGGACGCCGCTCCGGCTGCCGTGTTCTCCGGCAGAGGTATCATTATCACCCGGATTTCAGGGCAGAATGCCACTGCTGCCCCATGCCGGGGATGCCGCTCCTATTTTTCCTTCTCCTGTTACGGTTCCTTGGTTTAACCCCACAAAAGTGCTACCACTCCCTTTTCTATGGGTAAACATCTCTTCGCGTAGCTCTCCCCCCATCACCCCGTAGGTGTTCCGGATGGATTGTGTCCTAGCATACTATATTTCGTTCCTGAACATACAAAAAAATACAGAAACATTTATTATCAAGGTACACTGCCTGCCTATGGAACTTATATTCTTCAAGTTTTCGTCCACAGCATTTATCCCCATTGTAAAAATTTTCATCTTACGGTCCACAGTTACAGGCCTACCCATGAATATCTTAAGCAGCTATCCCTAGGCAGACCGGCACCAGCCAGTCTACTTTAATGTTTTTAACCCCTCCGCCATACATTCTAATACTTTCACTAAATACAGCGCCTGTGCCTCCGTACTTTCCATAAACACTTTCTGTGCCCTTTCGGTACAGTCACCCTTCACTGTGCCTGCGATGCCCTTTATGACAATATCTACTCTCAGCACTGCCATTACCCTTTGGTATGTCCCCATGCCTGGCCGTCTTATCCCGGTCTCTATCTTCTTTAAATGGGATTCACTGATACCCACCGCTTCTGACAGCTCCACTCTGCTTATCCCCCTTGCCTTACGCAATTTTTTTATTGTAAGCCCTATGTCTATATCTTCCCCGTTTATCATCCTGTACCTCCCAATTGGTATGTTTATTATAAAATTGTCCCCTTTTTTTGGGAAGTGACTGGTTGTGTCCTTTTTTTCGTAAAAGGGGCGCTTCAAGCTTTCCTACAAATTCCGCTCTTTTCCGTCAGCACAATCCGCCTTTTCCCAACATTCTTTTTCCTTTTCCGTTTGAGTTTCCCTGATTATGTCGAACGATTTTTACGTAAATCACTCCGTCTACTTCTACCTACGCAAAATCCCTTACACAATCCGTTTCATGCAAATATCTTTCCCTGTA
>ERZ808046.744-NODE-744-length-21489-cov-7.248365_pt1 | contig 21489 bp, 17 predicted proteins | sample MGYA00380196_ERZ808046 | MGnify/ENA primary metagenome ERZ808046 (study PRJEB31490, sample SAMN06133421) | mouse gut metagenome | isolation source: Z6_2 | host: mice | place: China: Chengdu | collected 2015-05 ...
GCACTTGGTTTCCCGGTTGTGACCAACGAGACCGAGAATATCTTCCGCGTACCGAAGAGCCTGATCGTTCAGGAAGATGTGGACAAATTCAACGCTACTTCTCTCGAAGCGCGTGATATCAAGATCAAGATCACGAAGATCGACATCCCGGTATCCTTCGCATCTGCATTTGAGGGCGAGATCATCCGTAAGGGCGACATGCAGGTTGAGTTTGACGGTTCCAGAAAAGACTGCTTCGAGCTGGTGCAGACCAAAGAGCTGACCGCAATCGAAGATCACAAGTTTACTCTGATCGGAAAAGACTTCGATGAGTTCGAGGTTGGAAGCAAGAATGCGATTTCTTATATTGTAGACGTGGCTGGAAAGAACATGCAGTCCGACTTTGAGCCGGTATTTGAGCGTAAGTTCCACAGCTATGTAAACTGCATCGAGGGCGTAATGCATACCGGACAGCGTGACATGATCCGCGTGCGTATCAGCAAAGCTACCTTTGAGGCAGGTTTCCGTGCAAAAGACCTTGCAGAAGTACTGTATGCGAATATCAAGAACGAGTTCGACGCAGTGGTAGATAAATGTGCAGTGACCATCATCACGGATGAGGCTGAGTGTTCGAAACTTCGCCATGAGATGGCAATTCCGGCTTATGACCGCCGTGACGAGCGTCTGACGACTTTGACCGACGAGGCAGTTCCGGTATACTACAGCTGTATCATGTGCCAGGCATTCTCCCCGAGCCACGTATGTGTGGTAACTCCGGAGAGGCTTGGACTCTGCGGTGCAGTGTCATGGCTGGATGCGAAAGCAACCAACGAGCTGGATCCCCAGGGACCGTGTCAGGTAATCACAAAAGAGAGAGTCATCGATGAGAACCTCGGACGTTATGAGGACGTGGATGAAGCAGTAGCGAAATTCTCTCAGGGTGCTTTAGAGCATGTTACGCTGTACTCCATCATGGAAGATCCCATGACTTCCTGCGGATGCTTCGAGTGTATCTGTGGTATTGAGCCCTGCTCTAACGGTGTGGCAATCACCAACCGTGAGTATGCAGGCATGACTCCTCTTGGAATGACCTTTGGCGAGCTGGCTTCCATGACCGGCGGCGGTGTGCAGACACCTGGCTTCATGGGACACGGCAAACACTTCATCGCTTCCAAGAAGTTCATGAAGGCAGAGGGCGGCTTCGAGCGTATCGTATGGATGCCGAAGGATCTGAAAGAGACCGTTGCAGAGAGACTGAACAAGGCTGCAAAAGAAGTCTATGATATCGACAACTTTACAGATATGATCGGTGACGAGACCATCGCAACAGATCCGGAGACTCTGCTTACGTTCCTGACCGAGAAGGGACATCCGGCACTGAAATTAGAGCCGCTTATGTAAGTTTTTCCAGACTGCGCAGCAGGTTTTTTGCAGCATACATTGTAAGCTGCAGACGAAAGAACCATGCTCCGGAAAATGCTGCAGCTTTTCTGAGGCATGCTGCGTCAGATTGATCCATCAGGGCACCCTGTTTTCTGCAGGGTTGCCCTTTTGGAATGCATAAAAGCTTTTCTTATGGAAGATTTTATGGTATAATATTACTGTTCGGAAGTGCCGGCGGCCAGGCTGGCGCCAACCGGATAGACTTTACATATTTAAGGAGGATATAACCAATGCCATTCAATGGAAAATCAGGAAAATTCAATGCTTCCATCAACGCAGTTGAAGTTGGCTGTGGCGAGAAAGCGATCAAGATCGGCGGCGAGAATGTATTACCGTTCTATACTTTTGATGCTCCGATCGAGAATTCACCCAAAGTCGGCGTTATGATCTCTGACCTCGGTCTCGAGGGAGACCCGGCAGGCGTGAAAGCGTATTACGAAGGATGCACCACCATGGCTGATATTGCGAAGAAAGCAGCAGCTATGCCGGGAGCAGATTTCGTATGTCTGAAGCTGGAGGGAGCAGATCCCAACGGTCAGGACAAGTCCGTAGAGGACTGCATGGCAGTCGTAAAAGAAGTCGTTGACGCCATCGACGTACCTCTTGTAATTGCCGGCTGCAAGAACGTTGCAAAAGATGCAGATCTTCTTACCAAGGCTTCTGAAGTTGCGCAGGGCAAGAACGCCATCATCCTTGCAGCAAAAGAAGAAGATTACAAGGGCATCGGTGCAGCTGCAGGTCTTGCTTACAACCAGAAGGTTGGTGCAGAGTCTGCAGTAGATATCAACCTTGCAAAACAGCTCAATGTATTGATCTCCCAGCTGGGTGTGGCTCCGTCCAATATTGTAATGAATGTTGGTACTGCTACCGTTGGTTACGGTTTTGAGTATGTGGTATCCACCATGGACCGCATCAAAGCAGCAGCTCTTTCCCAGGACGACAAACAGTTACAGATGCCGATCATTACCCCGGTCGCTGACGAGGCATGGAATGTAAAAGAGGCTATGGCTTCTGAAGATGATATGCCGGAGTGGGGTGATCAGGAAGCACGCGGCGTAGGCATGGAAGTATCCACAGCAGCGTCCGTACTGGCATCCGGTTCCAACGCAGTCATTCTGAAACATCCGACTTCCGTTGCAACCATTTCTAAAATGATCAAAGAACTGATGTAATCGCGGGAAGGAGGAAAATACAATGGCATTAAAAGGTTTAGATATTTTTAAATTAACACCGAAAACAAACTGTAAAGAGTGCGGAAGCCCGACCTGTATGGCTTTCTCCATGAAAGTGGCTCAGGGTGCAGTTGACATTTCAAAATGTCCGCACATGTCCGAGGAGGCAATGGCGACCTTATCTGAGGCAACCGCTCCGCCTATGAAGACCATCAAAGTTGGTACCGGTGATGCTGAGTACACACTGGGCGGCGAGACCGTACTGGCAAGACATGAGAAGACCTTCGTGAGCAAGCCGAGATTCGCAGTGCGCGTGACTCCGGATATGGATGTGGATGCTGCACTTGCTGAGGCTAACAAGGTTGATTACGACCGTATCGGTGAGAGAATGCATGCAGAGATGGTGTACGTAGAGTGCAACGGCGATGCAGCGGCATTCGTAGAGGCAGTGAAGAAAGTAGCTGGAAAAGGCAAGACTCTCGTTCTGGCATGCAAGGATGCAGATGCTGTAAAAGCAGCTCTGGACGTATGCAAAGGTGAGAAGCCGATCGTAAATGGTGCAGACGCTTCCAATTACGAGAAGATGGTTGAGATCGCAAAAGAAGCAGGTGTGGTTCTTGGCGTATCCGGAGCTGATATCAATGAACTGTATGATACAACAGCTGCCATCGAGAAACTTGGTTACAAAGATCTGGTTCTGGATACTACCGGTGCTACGATCAAAGAGACTTTTGCAACGACCGTACAGGTAAGACGTGCATGTCTGGCAAAAGAGCCGGACAGAACCTTTGGTTATCCGTCCATCGTCAACCTGTCTAAGGTTGCTCCGGATGATGAGGCAATGCAGATTGCACTGGCATCTGTATTTATCCTGAAATATGGTTCCATCATTGTTATGGACACCATGAACTATGCAAGGGGACTTGCTCTCTACGGACTGAGACAGAACGTTTACACCGATCCGCAGAAACCGATGAAAGTGGAGCCGGGTATCTACCCGCTGAACGGCGGAGATGAGAACTCTGTGGTTCTTACTACCGTTGACTTTGCACTTACCTACTTCGTAGTATCCGGTGAGCTGGAGCGTTCCGGTGTTCCGTGTAACCTGGTTATCAGCGATGCAGGCGGACTTTCCGTACTGACTGCATGGGCTGCAGGCAAATTGTCTTCCTCGACGGTTGCTAAGTTTATCAAGGAAGAAGTTGAGCCGAAGATCAAGAGCAGAAAACTGATCATTCCTGGAAAGGTTGCTGTCCTGAAGGGCGATATCGAAGCAAAACTGGAAGGATGGCAGGTAATCGTTGCTCCGAACGAGGCAGTACAGCTTGTGAAATTCCTGAAAGATCTGCAGGCAAGCGGCGAGATTTAAAAAATTAGGAAGGCATATTTTTGCCGAATAAAACATAAAGGAGAATAGTAGTATGGGAAAATTCATTGTTATTGGGGAGAGATTATCAGCAACAGCTCCGTCCGTGAACAAAGCTTTTACTGAGAGAGATCCGCAGCCGATCATCCAGCGTGCAAAACAGCAGCTGGACGCTGGTGCATATTATCTTGATGTAAATATCGGACCGGCTGAGAACGATGGACCGGAACTGATGAAATGGGCAGTTCAGCTGCTTCAGAGCGAGTTTGACAATGTGCCGCTGGCTCTTGATACAGCGAACAAAGCAGCCATCGAAGCAGGTATCTCTGTTTACAACCGTTCCAAAGGAAAACCGATCGTAAACTCTGCAGATGCGGCAGGCAGAATCGAGTACATCGATCTTGCAGCAGCAAATGATGCAATCGTTATTGCACTCTGCAACGGTGAGGGTATCGCAAAAGATAATGACGAGCGTATGATGTACTGCCAGACCATGCTGGAGAGAGGTCTGGAGCATGGCATGGATGCTTCTGATCTGTGGTTTGATCCGCTGTTCCTGGTTATCAAAGGTATGCAGGATAAGCAGATGCAGATCCTTGAGTGCATCAAGATGCTTTCCGATATGGAACTGAATTCTACCGGCGGACTTTCCAACAATTCCAATGGTATGCCGAAGCATATCCGTCCGATTATGGATTCCGCTATGGTCGCTATGTGTATGATGTGCGGTCTGACTTCCGCAATCGTTAACCCGAACGACCTGCGTCTCATGGAGACCATCAAGTCCTGTGATATCATCAAGGACAACACCCTGTATGCAGACTCCTATCTGGAGATCTAATACATATCATGATGCAGGGGTCAAAAGCTATTTTTGACCCTATCCTCTGGTATCACATCATACAGATAAGTAAGACCATATACTGCCGGCATTTTTATTATGCTGGCAGTATTTATAATGAAGTGTAAGGAGCGTGGATTGGAATGAAGAAGAGTTGGTCTTTTACGGATATGTACGGAAAAGAGCACAGCATCGTATATAAAGCTGGTTTTGGTTTGAAATTGATTGTAGATGGGACAGCATACAAACTGAAATCACAGAATTGGTTTGTTAACGTGATTGATTATTCCATTGAGATTGCCGGAAGCGATATTCGTCTGGTTGCCATCGGCACCAAAGTGGATGTGGCGATCAACGGAACTTATATCGGGAGCGGTGAACCTTATGTGCCGATCCAGGCCAATACACCTTCCTGGGTATGGGTGCTTGTGGGAATCAGCGCGGTGGTGGGCCTTCTGCTGAATTCTGCATTGGGAGTGCTAATCGGTGTATGTTTTGGTACATTCTATATCAATTATGCTGTTTCCAGGAAAAACAAGATGGTGATTGCGTGCTTTTTAGCCTGGGTGGTTGTGCAGGCAATTTTGGGATACTTGGCATATACGCTGTCAGCGGCTGTAAACTATATATAACAAGAGGAGAGCTTGTATGGATTACAATAATAATGATTCCAGATGGCGCGAGAATGATCTCGGACAGCCCGGCGGGCAAGCGTCTTATCCGCCGCCTTATCAGCCGGGAGGTCAGCCGCCTTATCCGTCCCAGTACCCTCCCGGAAATTCCCAGGTGGTGCTGCGGGAAGTGGGTCAGCGAAATGAAAATAAACTGGCAGTTGCCGCGCTGGTCCTGGGGATTGTGACGTTGCTTTTCTTCTGGGCACCCTTTATATCTGTCATCACCGGTATCATCGGAATCGTGATGGCGATCATCAGCCTGGTAAAAGAAGAACGGAAGGCGATGCCGATCATCGGGATGGTCCTGTCCATCATCGGTCTGGCGTTGGCATCCCTTATGATTCTGGGCTACATCGTGCAGTATTTGATTTATGTATAGCGATTATGAGCAGCCTGGATTCTCAGATGGGATCCGCTGAATGAAATGTAACTTGGTCTGCCGGTGTATGTGAAGACATCCGCAGTTAACCGACTGTATGAGAAAATAAATATGGAGATTAACAACTATGCCAAATGTAACATTCAGATTTGAAGACGGAACAGCAGCAGTGGTTGCAGTGACTGCCGGTGAAAACTTGTTGGAGGTGGCGCGCAAAGCAAATGTGGCTATTGACGCACCTTGTTCAGGCAACGGTTCCTGCGGAAAATGCAAAGTAAAATATATCAGTGGCCAATTAGACAGTGAAAAGACACGGCATATCTCGGATCAGGACTATGCAGAAGGATGGAGGCTTTCCTGTGTCAGTACCATCACCGGAGATGTGGAGGTGATGGTTCCGGACATTGCATCCGCGTATAAGAGCCGGATGAAGGTAGCGGACCTGAGTTCAAAAGAAGAGATTGCCATTTTTGATAAAGCAAAGAAGGATGTGGAAGAGTCCGGGATTACCTTTGAGAATGATTTTTCTGTGGTGGAGCTTCAGATGGAGGCGCCGTCTCTGGATGATACCATGCCGGACAACGAACGGCTGGTCTGGGCTGTTCAGGCAGCTGCAGGCGTAGAAAAAGTAAAACTGACTTATCAGGTATTGAAGAAGCTGCCGGATGTCCTTCGGGATAACCAGTTCCAGGTGAATGTGGTATTAAAAAAGAGCGGACATGGTGTTCTGGTATTTGATGTACTGCCGCCGGAAGAGAAAAGAATCTGTGCCGCTGCCATTGATATCGGTACGACGACAGTATCTGCAGTGATCCTTGATATGGAAAGCGGGGAACTGCTGGCAAAGGCTTCCGCAGGAAATGGTCAGATCCGATATGGGGCGGATGTCATCAATCGGATCATCGAGTCCACCAAAGAGGGCGGACAGGAAAAACTGCAGAAGGCGATTATTCAGGAGACCATCAATCCCATGCTTCAGAATATGTGTCGTGCAGCAAAGATTCCGGGAAGCCGGATCTATCACATGTGTGTGGCTGCCAATACGACCATGAATCATCTGTTTGCCGGTGTAAATGCAGATCCGCTCCGTATGGAGCCCTATATTCCGGCATTTTTTGAGACAGACAATCTGCATGCCTATGATCTTGGAATCTCGGTACATCCTGATGCGAAAATTGTGATTGCACCGAACATCGGAAGCTATGTGGGCGGCGATATTACGGCAGGAACCCTGGTCAGTATGATCTGGAACAAACCAGAATTTAATTTGTTTATTGACCTGGGAACCAACGGAGAGATTGTGTTCGGAAACTCTGACTTTATGATGAGCTGCGCCTGCTCGGCAGGCCCTGCTTTTGAGGGAGGAGATATCAGCTGTGGTATGCGTGCCACCGATGGTGCCATTGAGGCCTGTACCATCGATGCCAAGACCATGGAACCCAGTTTTAAGATTGTGGGTGAGGAAGGGCAGAAGCCAGTGGGTCTTTGCGGTTCCGGTATTATTGATGTGATTGCGGAGCTGTTCCGCTGTCAGATCATAAGCCCCAAGGGCAAATTTGTCCGGGAAGGCGAGCGGGTACGTCATGATGAATATGGAATCGGAAGTTATGTGCTGGCATTCAAAGAGGATGCGGCAGGTCATAAAGATGTAGTGATCAATGAAGTGGACATTGACAACTTTATCCGTGCCAAAGGAGCGATTTTCTCTGCGATCTGTACGATGATCCGCTCTCTGGACTTTGATGTGTCCATGATTGAGAATGTCTATGTGGCAGGCGGTATCGGAAGCGGCATCAATATGAAAAATGCTGTGACCATCGGTATGTTCCCGGATATTGAGATTGAGAAATTCCATTATATCGGTAACTCTTCCCTGACGGGCGCTTACAATATGGTGCTCTCCAAGCAGGCGGAAGAAAAAGTGTATGATCTGTCTCACAATATGACCTATATGGAGCTGAGCACCGATCCGGGATATATGGATGAATTTGTGGCAGCCTGCTTCCTGCCTCATACGGATACGTCTCTGTTTCCGAGTGTAGTGCAGGAGGAGATTTAGATGGAAATAGAAAATCACAAAGAAGAAGTGCCTTTTGAGCACTATCTTGAAAAATATAAGTCTTTGGATCCGCAAGAAGCGGCACAAAGATTGAACATATTGTATGATGCAAAAACACAGAGGTTTCGCTTCCATTTTATGGGGCATGAATATGAGGCAGATTATCCGGTGTTTCAGGTCCGGCTTTTGGATGCAGAGGATGATGGTAAGGATCTTCTGATGCATCATCTGCCTGCCAGGACTTTTTTGCTGCGCTACCTTTTGGAAGGGCAGTATATCAAAAGCAGCGGCAAATTTATGACGTTCCGGGAAGTTCCGACCTACGGAGAACTGTATATCCAGCCGTTCACCGGGCGATGCCTGAAGCGTCTGACCTATGGTTTCGGCTACAAACTGAAAGCCTTTTCGGAGGCCATGGAGCGGGTACCAGGGGTGAAAAAGTGCTCTATGGGAGATGTGTCCTATGAATTTGAACTGATTGACGGCTACCGGATGCAGTTTATTTTCTGGGAAGGAGATGAGGAATTTCCACCCTCGGCACAGATTCTCTACAGCGACAACTTTCAGTTCGGATTCCATGCGGAGGACATGGTGGTGGCAGGGGATTTGTCCATCACAACCGTGAAGAATCTGTGCAATTGACGCTTTGTTGAATATTGCCAAAGACGGGCGAAACACATTTGTCTATCTGGACAATGTTGCACATAGTACAATCTGTATGATGCTAAGAAATTAGCAATACTATATAATGTTGCTATGTTCAAAGGACCGATAATCCTTTGTTAAAAATTAAACAATCACGCAGAATGCGTGCCCTGAAGGGAGAAGGTAAGCCCAAAGGGAAGAAAGGAGTAATTCTTATGGGATTCAAAACTGACATCGAGATTGCACAGGAATGCGAGATGAGACCAATTACCGAGATCGCAGCCAAAGCAGGTATCGACGACAAGTATCTGGAGCAGTACGGCAAGTACAAAGCAAAGATTGACTACAATCTGTTAAAAGCATCGGATGCTCCCAACGGAAAGTTGATCCTTGTGACCGCAATCAACCCGACTCCGGCAGGAGAAGGCAAGACCACCACGACCGTAGGTCTGGCAGACGGTATGCAGAAGCTTGGCAAGAAGGTTATGGTAGCTCTTCGCGAGCCGTCCCTTGGACCGGTCTTTGGTGTAAAAGGCGGCGCTGCAGGCGGCGGATATGCACAGGTTGTTCCTATGGAAGATATCAACCTTCACTTCACCGGTGACTTCCATGCAATCGGCGCAGCTAACAACCTGCTGGCAGCTATGATTGACAATCATATTTTCCAGGGCAATGATCTGAACATCGACCCAAGAAAGATCACTTGGAGAAGATGCGTGGATATGAATGACCGTCAGCTTCGTAATGTGGTAGACGGCCTTGGCGGAAAGACCAATGGTATGCCCAGAGAAGATGGCTATGACATCACGGTTGCATCCGAGATCATGGCAGTTCTGTGTCTGGCAAGCGATATCCTTGATCTGAAGAAGAGACTGGCAAGAATCATCATTGGTTATACAAGAGGCAAAGTAGCAGAGCAGAAACCGGTTACCGCAGGTGATCTGCATGCAGAAGGTGCTATGGCAGCTCTTCTGAAAGATGCTCTGAAACCGAACCTGGTGCAGACTCTGGAAGGCGTTCCGGCAATCGTTCACGGCGGACCGTTCGCGAACATCGCTCATGGATGTAACTCCGTAACCGCTACCAAGATGGCTCTGAAGTTATCCGATTACACCATCACAGAGGCAGGTTTTGGTGCTGACCTCGGTGCTGAGAAATTCCTGGATATCAAGTGCCGTATGGCTGGCCTGAAGCCCAACGCAGTTGTTGTTGTGGCTACTGTGCGCGCTCTGAAATACAACGGCGGCGTTCCGAAAGCAGATCTCAACAATGAGAACCTGGATGCGCTTGAGAAAGGTCTTCCGAACCTTCTGAAACATGTAAGCAACATCACCAACGTATACAAACTTCCGTGTGTGGTTGCAATCAACGCATTCCCGACCGATACCAAGGCAGAGCTTGATCTGGTAGAGGCAAAATGTAAAGAACTGGGCGTTAACGTTGCTCTGTCCGAGGTTTGGGCAAAAGGCGGCGAAGGCGGCGTGAAACTGGCAGAAGAAGTACTTCGTCTGGTAGAGCAGCCCAACGACTTCACCTTCTCCTATGAGCTGGAAGGTACCTCCATCGAAGATAAGCTGAATGCAATCGTTCAGAAGATCTACGGCGGAAGCAAAGTGGTCCTGACTGCAAACGCTCAGAAGCAGGCAAAAGAGTTGGAGGCACTTGGATTCGGCAACTGCCCGATCTGTGTGGCTAAGACTCAGTACAGCCTGACTGATGATCAGACCAAACTCGGTGCTCCGACCGGATTTGAAGTAACCGTACGTAACCTGAAGATTTCCGCAGGTGCAGGCTTTATCGTAGCTCTGACCGGCGAGATCATGACCATGCCTGGTCTTCCGAAGGTTCCGGCTGCTGAGAGAATCGATGTGGATGAGACTGGTAAGATTACCGGATTGTTCTAAGACATAGGTTTACAGGCAGTAACCTGTAATTTACGACAGAAAGCAGGGAACATATGTGCCCTGCTCGCTGTCGTGTATCCATATCTGGTATTTAGAAATTGCCGGAAAATATGATAAACGGCACATGGACCCCGAGTTCTTTGGGGATAAGAATATTAGGATCGTTTCTTGCAGATCACAATTTTGGAGGGAAAATATGGGATTCACAAAAGGAACCTGTGAAGAATTTGTAGATGTACTTGCATCGAAGGCTCCGGTTCCGGGCGGCGGCGGCGCTTCCGCTCTGGTAGGTGCTATCGGAATGGCTCTTGGCAACATGGTTGGAAGCCTGACCGTGGGCAAGAAAAAATATGCGGACGTGGAAGCGGACATCATCGCCATGAAAGAGAAGGCGACGGCACTTCAGGCAGATTTTCTTCGTCTGGTAGAGGCGGATGCGGAAGCTTTTGAGCCTCTTTCCAAAGCATATGGTATGCCAAGAGAGACAGAAGAGGAGAAGGCTGAGAAGGCCCGCGTTATGGCAATTGTGCTGAAAGATGCATGTGCGGTACCCATGGAGATCATGGAGAAATGCTGTGAGGCCATTGACGTAATCGAGGAGTTTGCGGCAAAAGGATCTGCACTTGCCATCTCGGATGCAGGTGTGGGAGTGGTATTTTGCAAGGCTGCACTTCTGGGTGCATCTCTGAATGTGTTCATCAATACCAAATCCATGGCGGATAAAGAGTATGCGGCATCTCTGAATGAGAAAGCAGACAAGATGATTGCAGATTACAGCAAGAAAGCAGATGAGATCTTCGCTGCAGTCAATGCAAGGCTGAGATAATCATTTGTCGTGCTGATTGGGACGCCTGTCTTGGGTGGCAGGCGGGAAGTTGGCATGTCTGCGAAAAGTAACATATAGCAAATGGAAAATAGGAGAACGAACATGGCAAAACAGTTATTAGGCAAAGAAGTAACGGCTGCACTGAATGAAAGAATCAAGGCAGATGTGGCTGCTCTGAATGCAAAAGGGATCAAGCCGACTCTCGGCATCATCCGCGTAGGCGAGAGACCGGATGATCTATCCTATGAGAGAGGTGCGACCAAGCGTTGCGAGACTCTTGGAGTAGAGTACAAAAAGTATCTGCTCCCTGCAGATATCAGCCAGGAAGAGCTCTTAAAAGTAGTGGACGAAGTGAACAAAGATGACAACATTCACGGTGTGCTGATGTTCCGTCCGCTTCCGAAGCATATTGATCAGACACTGGTGGAGAATGCGCTGGCTGCAGAAAAGGATGTGGACTGCCAGACAGATGCATCTCTGGGCGGTGTGTTCACCGGCAAGAAAGTGGGCTTCCCGCCCTGTACACCTCAGGCTTGTATGGAGATTCTGGATCACTACGGAATCGACTGCACCGGTAAAAAAGCAGTGGTGATCGGCCGTTCGCTGGTAGTTGGAAAGCCGGCAGCACAGATGCTCATCAAAAAGAATGCAACGGTAACCACCTGCCATACCAGAACCATTGATATGCCGTCTGTGGCAAGAGAGGGAGAGATTCTGATCGTGGCTGCAGGAAGAGCAGGCGTGGTAGGAGCAGAGTATGTATCGCCGGGGCAGATCGTCATTGATGTAGGAATCAATGTCAATGAAGAAGGAAAACTTTGCGGTGATGTGGATTACGCAGCGGTTGAGCCGATCGTGGATGCAATCACTCCGGTTCCGGGCGGTGTTGGAAGTGTGACAACTTCTGTACTGGTTGGACACGTGGTGGAAGCTGCCATGAGAAAATTTGCATAGAATCAAACAGTATAAAAGCATTCTCCGGAAGGAGGATGCTTTTTTTACGTGTGGTTATTGACAGAAACTGCCGGTTTTCGTACAATGTGTAGTAGAGATTTTGTCACTGTTTCCCATAAGACCAGCTATTTTTCCATATTTGCACGGCAGCGAGTCACAGAAGGAACAGGAACAGAGTTTCCGTTATTGCTCGAAGTATTGAACAATGACAGGATATACAAATGAGGTGAATGCATGAGAATCAGTATGCAGATTCTGTCGGACCGACTGAGGCAGAACTATCCGGACTGCTGCATGGGTGAGATGTCAGATGAGATGAATCTGAAGCGTCCGCTGTTTTACCAGAGTGGAACCGATTTTAGAAAAAATAAAGTATATGTTGCGAGAGTCTGTGATGTGACAGAACATGGACTTGTCCATCACGGAGATAACCTGGTGCTGGTGGTGGGAATGGAGCTCTGGTCTAAAGACCATTCCATCCAGGGCGTTTGCTTTTTTCCAAAAAGAGTGAATCCGGAAGAGCTGTTCAACACGGTGCAGCGTATTTTTGATACCTATGATGCCTGGGATGAACGGATGCAGAATCTGGCACTGTCTGAGCGGACGCTGAAAAATCTGCTGGACGGTTCGCACCGCATCTTTCACAATCCGATCATGGTCAGCACCACAGATGGATTTGTGATTGATTACAGCAGCTTGATGGATACCATGCCAGAGTTTCAGGAGATTCTGCAGCACAATCAGGTAACGGTCTGCGGGGAAGGAGAAAAGGACTGTTTCACGGAGGTATGTCATTATCAGGATCCGGTAACTCAAAAGAACAATCTTTTTCTGGACATCTATGACAAGAACCGCAATGCATACCGGGTGATACTGGTGGAGGCCACCAGAAAACTGAAAATCTACGATGAATATCTGCTTACCCATCTGGCCAAATATATTCAGCAGATGCTGGAAAAATACACGGTCCTTCAGGCAGACATCAGCTATACGCTGGACCGGCTGCTGTCGAATATCCTGGCGGATGAAAGTATGGATCCGGTATCCCTGGCACCCAGATTTGAGACCTTTCACTGGAAGGCGAATCATTCGTACTTCTGTATGAACATCCATGTGTCCATGCTGGACCGGCAGAATCTGACCGTGGTCCGCTTTATCTGCAATCGGATTGAAGGGCTGATCAAGGGAAGCTGTGCGTTTCTTCTGGACGAGAACATCGTGGTCTTTGTGAACCTGCAGTACAACGGCAGATCTTTGAACGAGGCAGTACAGGCGGTGGAAGGTTTTTTGCAGGACAGCTATCTAAAAGCAGGCATCAGCTATGAATTTACCGGATTTCTTTCCTTGAAGCAATATTATCTGCAGTCCAGGATTGCTCTGGAGGAGGGGATGAAACGTTATCCCCTGCGCTGGGTGGTCCGGTTTGAAGATATCGCCCTTGACTATCTTCTGGGCAAATGTACCGAACAGTTAAAGCCGGTGCTGGTGTGCAGTCCGGCGGTTTTGACCTTGAAGGATTATGATCAGGAACACAAGACGGAATATTATGATACGCTCCGTACCTATTTGACGTGTCAGATGAATGCGGTCAAGGCGGCGAAAAAACTGTTTATTCACCGAAGTACTTTTCTGTATCGGATGGCGCACATCAAGGAACTGGTGAACATGGATCTGGAGAATCCCAATCAGCTTTTGTACCTTCTGCTTACCTGCAAGCTTTTGGATCAGCAGGAAAAGACGGGGGAATCCGGTGAGGAATCAAACAATGATCATGCCTGACAGAATAAATATAAGGACCCAAATGGCAGTGCGCTGTTTCTGCCTGGCGCTTTTCTTTTTTGTTCTGTGGATTCCGCTTTGCAGCAGGGCGGCCGATGACGGGGAGGAGATGCTCCTTTTGTATCAGGAGTATGAAAGCCGTTTTCAAAAGATGCAGGAGATTGAGGAGCTTTCTGAGAATGGTTATGAGATCTTTGAAGAGCAGGTGTTTCCGGTGACTTTCGAGTCTTTTGGAGAGCATGAACTGTATCTGGTTCCTGCTCTGGAAAAAAACTGGCGCAGACTGGCACTTTTTGTGGCGGATGAACAGGGAAAAATTTTAAGCCGCTGCAATCAGTTGGAGACCAATCATTACATTCCGGGAGAGATGAAGCAATCGGTACTGGATATCGCATCGGTAGCTTTTGCAGATGTAAACCGGGACGGGCGGACAGATATCATCCTGATTACCCGCTGTGTCAACAACAGCGGCGAATACGCAGGGATTCCCTATAAAGTAGGAGATGTGCTGTTCCAGGGAGAACAGTATTTTTATCAGGATTGGCGGATCTCTGATAAGATCAACCGGTTCAGCATGAACAAAAGCGCTAATTTTATCATCTCTTTTGTGCGGGACGGCGAGTCGGCGGAGTTTTTGTATACGGCGACGACTCTGGATGAACTTTTGTCCCATGGTTTTGTGATTGAAGAGGAACAGTGCTATACCAGAGATTTTGAGAAACTTGGGCGCCTTCGGGTGGTGCCGGGCACGGTAAAAATCTCCGCCTATAATCTTTTCATGATTTATCTGGTGAATGAGCAGGGGGACATTGTATGGAGCTTTCAGCCCATGGGAGATTACGACAGTCTGTATTCTCTGCGCAGCATTATGGGAAGAGATGTGGACGGAGACGGAATGAAAGATCTGGTGGTGCTGGCACGGTACAGCATCGAGACCGAAGATGGGGAGGCACTGGTGGAAGACCGGTGTAAAATCTATTATCAAAGAACCGGAGGCTTTGAAATGGATACCGAATTTGAGAAGCAATACCGGTGTAAAGAAGAGGATACCATGGAAGAATTGATTTATAAAATACGGGAATATTGGGGGTGGCAGGCAGAGTTATGATTCGGATACTGATTGTGGATGATGAAAAACCAATTTGTGATTTGATTGATATCAACCTGTCAGCGGCAGGCTATTACTGCAGAAGTGTACAGGATGGCCTTGGAGCCATTGATTTGATTGAGAAAGAAGATTTTGACCTGATTCTTCTGGATATCATGCTGCCGGGGGCTGACGGATTCGACATTATGGAGTACATCAGACCTTTAAAAGTGCCGGTGATCTTTATCACGGCGAAGAGTGATGTGCGGGACAAGGTGCGGGGGCTGAAACTTGGCGCTGAAGATTATCTGGTCAAGCCTTTTGATGTGCTGGAGCTGGTGGCCAGGGTGGAAGTCGTTCTTCGAAGGTTCCACAAGACGGACAACATGCTCACTGCCGGGGATGTGACGGTAGATTTGGAAGCTCTTAAAGTAACCAGGGCCGGACGTCCCATTGTGCTTACCAACAAGGAGTATGGGCTTTTAGTACTGTTTATGCAGAATAAAAATGTAGCGCTTTTCAAAGAAAATCTCTATGAAAAAGTCTGGAAAGATGAGTACATCTCGGACAGCCGTACCCTGGAGCTTCATGTGCAGAGGCTTCGCAGGAAGATGGGCTGGGAGAAAAATCTGGTGGCAGTCTATAAGGTCGGCTATCGGCTGGAGATTTAACGGAGACCATATGAAATTTTCTTATAAAATATTGTTGTGCAGTATTATCACCATAGCAGTTGCTTTTGCCATCGGCGGATATGTTTTCGTGAATGATGTGTTCAAGGCTTCTCTGGAACGGGAGACAGGACAGGCTATGGACGACAGCAGTATCTTAAAATTTGCCTTTGAGACGGCGGCTTTGAACAGCCCTTCCAAATACGGCGTGCTGCAGAATGCGGTCATCGAGGAGATCGGTGTCAATCTGGAGAACAGTGGTCAGGGGGCGGGAAGGCTTTTGCGTCTGTCGGATGAAGAACGGAAGGTCCTCTACGCCAGCGAGGGTTTTGTGGAGGATACAACGCTGCTTCTGGATATCACGGAGCAGACCAGAGCCTATCAGATTATCCATCCAAACAGGCGGTATTACATCCAGACGGGGATACAGGTCAATGCGCTGGACCGGATTTTGTATCTGGAGACCATGCGGGATGTGACGGAAGTGTACGCGGAGCGCACCAGAGGCTTTACGGTCTACCGCGGTCTGATCCTTTTGATTCTGGTGTGCAGTTCTGTGGTGATGTACGCCTTCTCCTGCTGGCTGACAAAGCCTGTCCGGCTTCTGACCCAGGCGACAAAAAAGATGACGGCAGGAGACTACGGCTACCGGGCAGAACAGATCAGCAATGATGAGATGGGGCAGCTGACCATGGATTTTAATCACATGGCCGGAGTGGTGGAGGAAACCATCAGAAAGCTGGAGGAAGAGATCCGTGCCAGAGAAGATTTTATCGCCGCGTTCTCCCACGAACTGAAGACGCCTCTGACTGCGGTGATTGGTTATGCAGATCTTCTTAGGTCACGGAAGCTGGATGACGAGAAGCATTTTCTGTCTGCCAATTATATCTATACCGAGGGAAAGCGCCTGGAAACCATGTCTCTTCGGCTTCTGGATATCATAGTCACCAAGAGATATGAACACGAACCTCAGGATACAGATGTGGCGGTGCTTTTTGATTATCTGGAAGATCTTTACCGGGAAAAGGATGAGATACCGGTGAGGGTTCAATATGAACCAGGGCGGATTCAGGCAGAAGTCAATCTGCTGAAAACGGTGCTTCTGAACCTGACGGACAACGCCTGCAAAGCGTCAGAACCGGGAAATGAAGTGGAAGTTGTGGGGGAACAGAAAGAAGACGGATATTTCTTTTCTGTCCGGGATCATGGAGTGGGGATATTGCCGGAGGAATGTCAGAAGATCACGGAAGCATTTTATATGGTGGATAAATCCAGATCCAGAAGCCATAACGGTGCCGGTCTTGGTCTGGCCCTCTGCGTGGAGATTCTGAAGCTGCACGGCAGTTTTCTCAGGATCGAAAGTACTCCCGGAGAGGGGAGCTGCTTTGGCTTTCTGATTCCAAAAAAGGAGGCGGGTGAGACATGATAAGACAAAGAAAGAGGCGGGATCTGACTATTGTGCTTCTCACAGCCCTGCTTTTGCTTGCCTCCATCTTCGGGCCGGAGCAGATGGCGCGGTATAAAGACCGGGGAATGCTTTATGAAATTACAGTGGAAGAGACAGAGAGCGGGAATGCCGGATACTATTATACACTGAGCAGCAATCAGAAGCTGTATCTGCTGTCAGAATGCCTGAGCCATCAAGTGCTTCCGGAAAGTGAGCTCAGCGCCATGACCCGGGGTACCTCTTTTGGCGTGGACTATGAGGAACTGATGGGCACATACGCGTTTGTGGTGAACCACCAGGGGCCGTCGGGCCAGGAGATCACAGATGAGCAGATCTATGAAATCTGCAACCGGGAACTGCAGGAATTAAAGAACCGCGAAGTGCTGCCGGAGGCAGTGCGGGACGTGGACGCTTCTTCTTACAATGCGGTTCTTTATTCTGCCATTGATGTGTTAGAGCCTAAGAACAATATGTCCGTGTGGAAGGTCAGTCTCTCCACCAGCCAGCAGAATGCGGATAAGACAAACCGTTTGATTGATACTTATATTGATGCGGAAACCGGCAAGATCTACGGCTTTTATGCCCGCACAGAGACTGCCTGGTCGAAACTGGATCCGGATCAGATCGTGGAGGAATGGGGCGGCTACCTTGGACTGACCGGAAGAGAAGATTATGAATCGGTCAATCCTCTCTTGGAGACGACGCCGAATTACCGAAAATATCGTTTTCCGGGAATGGAAGACCAAAGTACCGTTGTGACTGTGGGATTCTATGAAGGAATCAAGGAATTGTTTCTTAAGCTGACTTAAAAAAGATGATGCAATTATGATGCAGAATCGATGTAATTTTGATGGAGGGTACCGATATAGTATTATAAAAGGGTAACATACAAATGAGAAAGCAGGGGGTGTACATGTCAGAGGTCTGTGCAGGATACATGGAAGAAAGGGACAAGCGAAAAAGATGGGAGATCCGGAGAAGCAGGGGGATTCTGCGGGAGCTTTCTTTGCTTTTTCTGCTGGTTATCATGGCGGGAGGCTGGATCATCAGGGCTGGGGAAGAGAAAAATTATCTGATATCTGCCGTCCCGGATACTGTGTCAGAGACAGACTGGACACCAGTGCCTGTGCAGCCTCAAAGGCGGACAATCAGGCTGGATGGCATGGGCATTGCTGCCGGTTTTTTCCGGGAATCCGAAGATTCTTACTATGCCGGTCCCTTGGGAACTTTCAAAAAAGAGGAGGGTGAGATCTGTGTTGTGCTGGATCCAGGCCACGGCGGACGTGATGACGGATGTGTAAGAGGCGGGGTGCGGGAGAAAGAACTGAATCTTTCCATCGCGCTTCAGGTGCAGGAGCACCTGCAAGCGCTTGGTTATCAGGTACTGCTTACCAGAGACCAGGATGTGTCTCAGAGCCTGGGGGAGCGGGTACAGACTGCCCGGGAGGCTCAGGCGGATATTTACGTAAGCATCCATCAAAATTCCAGTGAGCTGTCAAAAGTGAATGGTCTGGAGATTTACTACAGTGCGCAGAATGCCGGAGGGGACAGCAGCCGTCTGGCAGGATTGATCTATGGATCTGCCCTCCAAAATACAGGTGCAAAGGCCAGATCTGTCTTTGAGTGGGAAGAGATTCTTGTGGTGAGAGAGTCTCAGATGCCGGCCTGTCTGATTGAAACCGGATTTTTGACCAACGCTTCTGAGCGAAGGCGGCTGACAGATCCTTCATACCAGGAACGCCTGGCAGAAGGGATTGCAGAAGGAATTGATCAGTATTTTCATCCCCGGACACTTTGTCTGACATTCACAGAAGATATACAAACAGATAAGATAAATACAGCTTTAAGTTTCTTGAAGGAACAGAATATAAAGGCCGTATTTTTTGGAACTGCAGAGCTGGCGGATACACACCCGGAGATGTTGAGCCGCATCATCGAAGAAGGACACCAAATCGGCATCTATGGAACCTGGGCGGATTACCGGGCGGTTTATGCGGATGCGGACCATTATCTGGAAGATTTGAAAGAAAGCTATGGAAAGATCAAAGAGGCAGCAGACGCATCCCCGAAGCTGTTTGCCTCTATGGAAGATCTTGGGGGGATGCAGAAAGAAGCAATCTCTCATGATCTGGAAGAAGAACTGAAAATAAAAGGAATGGTTCCTTATGACTGGACGCCCCGCCTGTAGGCCGGGGCGTTTCCGTTATTCCGAGAGAAGTTCCCAGCTTTCATAGAGTTCTTCTAAGGTTGTCTGGAGGTTTTCTTTTTCCCTGGAAAGTTCTGTGACCTTCGCCACATCGGTAAAGACTTCTTCAGAGGCAAGAAGGATATCGATCTCTTTGTCACGGGTTTCCAGCTCTTCAATCTGTGCTTCCACCCGCTTCAGCTCATTTTGCTTTTTGCGAAGCCTAGCCTGTTGTTCCTTCTGCTGCTTCCAGTCCAGCTTGGACTCTGACTCGGCCGAAGCCAAAGAGGACTCTTCGGATGCAGAAGATGCAGCGGTAAAATTGGTCATGGTTTCCTTTTTTTCTGCATAATAGTCATAGTTTCCCACGTAGTTGGTCAAATTCTGTTCTGACAGATCCAGAATTCTGGTGGCGGTGGTATTGATAAAATACCGGTCGTGGGAGACGAAAAGAACGGTACCGGTATAGTGGGTCAGCGCCTGCTCCAAAATCTCCTTGGAGACGATGTCCAGATGGTTGGTAGGTTCGTCCAGGATTAAAAAGTTGGCTTCCGAGAGCATCAGTTTGGCCAGGGATACCCGCCCCCGCTCACCGCCGCTTAAGTCTTTGATTCTTTTAAAGACATCATCGCCGGTGAAAAGAAAAGCAGCCAAAACGTTGCGGATTTTCGTGTTGGTCAGAGTGGGATAGGAGTCGCTCAGCTCCTCAAACACCGTTTTTTCCATATGCAGCACATGGTGCTCCTGATCATAATAACCAATCCGTACCCGGGCACCCAGGCGAAATTCGCCCCGGTCTGCGGGAAGTACACCATTCAAGATTTTCAGGATGGTGGTCTTGCCGGTTCCGTTGTTGCCGATCAGTGCCACCCGTTCTCCCCGTTTGATCTCAAAATTCAGATCGTTGAACAAGGTCCGGGGCGGAAAGGCTTTGGAAAGACCTTCCACTGCCAGCACATCGCTGCCGCTTGGAAAACGGGGTTCCAGCTCGATATGCATATCGGTGCGGGCTTCTGTGGGTTTTTCCAGTACTTCGATCTTGTCCAGCATCTTTTCCCGGCTTTCGGCCCGGCGAATGGATTTTTCCCGATTGAAGGATTTCAGGCGGGCGATGACTTCCTCCTGATGGCGGATTTCCTGCTGCTGGTTCAGGTAGGCCTGCATCTGGGCTTCCCGAAGCTGGGCTTTTTTCTGGGCGTAATCTGTGTAATTGCCCCGGAAAGTAGTGACGGTCCCCTGGTCGATCTCCACAATCTTTGTGACGACCCGGTTCAGAAAATACCGGTCGTGGGAGACGATGATGACCGCGCCCTGGTAGTTCATAAGGAAGGTTTCCAGCCAGGTGATGGAATTCATGTCCAGATGGTTGGTTGGCTCGTCCAGCATGATGATATCCGGGCGGGAGAGCAAAAGTTTTCCAAGAGAGACTCTTGTCTTTTGACCGCCGGACAGTGTATCTACTTTTTTTGCAAAATCTTCTTCTTCAAATCCCAGACCTTTCAGGACTCCGGTGATCTCGCTTTTCCAGGCATAGCCGTTTTGCTGTTCAAACTCATGGCTGAGTCTGGCGTAGCTGTCCATCAGCTCTGTGAGGGAATCTCCGTTGGCATGTTTCATGGACTGTTCGACTTCCCTCATGCGGGTCTCAAGAGAAAGGACTTCCTGCTTCACAGTCAAAAGTTCGTCGAAGATCGTGTTGCCGCTTGTCATCTCCTGGTGCTGGGCCAGGTAACCGATGGTTTTTCCTTTGGTGATGATGGTCTGACCCTCGTCAGCGGCCAGTTCTTTCATGATGATTTTTAAGAGGGTGGATTTGCCGGCGCCGTTGATGCCTACGATGGCTGTTTTTTCCCGTTCTTCTATATGAAAAGAGGCATTCTTCAGCACCAGGTGTTCTCCAAATGCCTTGGTAATATTTTGACATGCTAAAATCATCTGTTTTTCTCCGTTCGTCTGCGTACTGCTTCTTATTATAGCGGATGTCCCAAAAAAGGCAAGTGATTTTTCCTTGAGTTTCCGCAGTTCTATCCACAGAACTCCCAATCAGCCTTGCTGATTATGCACAACTTTCAAAAAATGCC
>ERZ808046.745-NODE-745-length-21420-cov-3.465492_pt1 | contig 21420 bp, 12 predicted proteins | sample MGYA00380196_ERZ808046 | MGnify/ENA primary metagenome ERZ808046 (study PRJEB31490, sample SAMN06133421) | mouse gut metagenome | isolation source: Z6_2 | host: mice | place: China: Chengdu | collected 2015-05 ...
TGACTTGAGTATACACCAGTTGGTTTCAAAGATCAAGGGACTTTCAATAAATATTTAAAATAAATATCCTTTTTTACTTGATGTAATCTTTATTATTAGAAGATCCTATTATCATTGGCAATATAGGATGAGCTTACAGGCCGGGAGGCAGGAAAGGGGCTGTCAGATGCTTAGGTAAGAGAAAAGACAAAAGCCGGGACGATTCGGCGTACAGCTTCTGATTTGTATCGAGGGAACAAGACGAGGCGAACCCTATGGTTGTATTCATCATTCTGATTTGAAAAGGTTGGTGCGATTTAGTGGATTATGGGGGTTGATATTACGAATAATGGATATTGACCAGCTGGTAAGAGAAGCGGATTCAGGAATTGGCGCCTGCTGTTGGGAGAAAGAAGTCTGTTCTCTGCCCATGGAGTATCGGGAGAAAGGAAGAACGGAGAAAAAGATAAGAGAAGATTTTCAAGTAAAATTTCAGGGAACCCAGATAAAAGAGATCCTGAACTTGCAGATTTTGGGAAGACAAGGGGCAAGTCTTCAAGGATGGATTCGCGGTGGACGGACAAATAGCAAACAGGTATTTTTTCGCAGTGCACTGGAGTTGATGTGCTGGTTGTCAGATGTTCCTATAAAGAAAAAAATCATTAATGGTGAAGATATAAGGCAACTGCAAATGCAAGAATAGAAAGATTGGGGAGAAAAGGGATGAAACAGGGTTTGAGGGAAAAATGTCGGCGATTGACGGCAGGCGTTTTGGCATTCGTAATGGTATCTATGCTGGCTCTCGGGGATGCTGGGGTGGCGTTTGCTTCCGAATATGGGGAACGGTTTTACCAGGATGAATCAGGAATGGTAGATGAGGACGCCTATTCGGATATGGTTTCCACAAAGGCTAAATTAAAAAATCATCGGGAAGATGGCGTAACTATCAGTGTTTCGGCCACGGATGATAGTGATTTCCGTGCCGGAGGTGAAGTGTATCTGGATGTTCATGTAAAAAATGAGGGAAACCATACTATTACAGAGGGAATTCTGAATTTTCAGGGTAAAAAGCTGATGGATTCAGGAGCGCATTTTGAAGAGATTTCGGAGGATGCCATTACTGAAGGAATTATGAGGAATGAGAAAGAGGACGAAGAAGGTTTTGGGAGCAATGGACTTGAATTGATCAATGATCTGGAGGGGACCGACGATTCTCCGATACATACAGAAGCAATGGAAAAAACCGAATCAGAGATTGCAGAAGTGAAGACAGAAATACCAACAGAGAAAAATTTGGAGAACGGAGAAGAGGACAAGGAAATAAAAGTAGAGAGTGCAGAAGCTGTCGAGACAGAAGAATTAGAAAGTGCAGAAGAAAATCAGATAGAAGAAATAACAAATAAAACAGAAGAAACTTCTGAAGTAGAGACAGTTTCGCAGGAAACCGAGGCAGTGGAAGAAACCTTCGAGGATACCTGGAAGGAAGAATATCCGGAATGGTCTGAGGATGAGGATGGAGAGCGTAAAAGTGAGATTGTCGCCGGCGATTCTCATAAGAGAAAAAAGAATAAAGAGGATGAAGAAAACGAAGAAGAGGATGGTCTGCTGCAGGAAATTACGGATATCCAGCTTGCACCTGGGCAGATTTATTCCGTTCGATTTGTCTATACCGTTGACGAAACTCTGGAAAGAGCAAAAAATCAGAAAGTAGTATTTCGTTTTGCCGGTAAGGATGAAAAGAATAAGAATATCAGTCAACATGAGATGTTCTATTATACTGCCAACTATTTGAATGCGGGGAAAGTGCGGTTCAAAGACGGAAACCGAGTATTGACCGGTGAAGAAGTAGTAATGGGGATCCATACGGAGGTCTATGACTTTGACATCTTGTTGGGAGATGAAGAAGTGGAGGCAGAGATTGCCTCTCGATCTAATGCAGAAGAAGCGAGTTCTTCCAATGCTCAAAAGGCAACGTCATCGGATTGGGAGGAGGAAGAAGAGCTGGAGGAAGAGGACGAAGAGGAAAAGGATCACTTCACGGTAGATCTGGGAGATACCAGTTATAAGATTGAAATGACAAATGCTAGGCTGAATGGTTTTAAGGCCAGGAAGGCATTGGTGGAAGACGCCAATGATAATATGCTGATTTGTACTTACCGGGTATCAAAAAATACAAAGCCAGGGATTTACTTTGGAAAGATTATTCAGGAAAGTAAAGTAAAAGGAAAGACATATAAATCTAGCCAGGGATTCACCTTGATTGTGACCGGAAACGGTGAAGTAGAACTGAAAGGCGGGATTAATGGGGCAGAGATTCAGGTAAAAGGTCCTGCTCAGTCCTTCCCGGACGGAGATGTGCTGAGTTTGAAAGTCAGCGAGGTTCCAGAGGAGAAGAAGGAACTGGTGGAGGCAGCTTTGGAACAGAAGGCGCAGGAAACGGGAATTTCTGTAAATAAGCTGCGGGCATTGGATATTAAAGTGATCTCTGACGGGGAAGAGATGGAACTGCAAGGAGATGTGTCAGTGACTTTCTCGAATATAAAGCTGCAACCGATGGAGGAATTTGCAGAGACGGCGGAGATGGCAGATGAAGTAGCGAAGGAAGAAGGATTTTCATTCTTTGGCTTGCGCCGGATGAGTAGGGCGAAAGCAGTAGGGATGGAGGAAGAAGCGGGCGATATTGCTTTGACGAGTGAGCCAGTCGAGGAAGAAAAGCTGACAGAAAATGCAGAAGTTGCAGATATAGAAAAAAATGACAATGAAGAAGAGTCAACAATAGCAGTATGGCATCTGGATGAAGAAGCTGGCGTTATGAATGAAATGAGTAGTGAAGTGAATGATGACGGCGATGTGGTGATGACTACGGATCATTTCTCCATCTATATTGTTGTGGATATGGGGCAACTTGGCGGAAATGTTACCCTAACAGTAGAACATTGGGGGAAAGATATCGAGACAATTGATGCCAACGAAACTACCGATCCTTATTTCATTAAAGTGGATAATAGAACGGATAAAAGGGGAAAAAGATACGGTTATCATACGGTAGATAATGTTTATAACCGAGAAAAAGAAGAAATTGTGACAACAAAGTATAACGGGCAGTTATATACTCCAGATACTATAATGATTCCAAATAAAACAAAGTATGACAGTATTGAGGAATTGAGTAAAGTATGTTTGGTTACGGCAAAAAAGGAATATGCCGATAAGAATTATCAACTGAGTGAGGTATGGATTTCTACTAATTTAAATAACGGTAATAAACCTACCGATCAATGGGCAAATCCGAAAACAAAATATACAGTACAAAGAGATGCTAACGGCACAATAACGAATAAGGAGACAGTAACTTTAGCCAAAAATTCTATTATTCGATTTGTTTATACAGAGAAAGGAGTAACCAGCCAATATTATCAGCCAGTGACATTTTATGATTATAATGTAACAAATGGCGGCTTAGGTGTAGAAACAAAATCAGTGCCAACAGGGAAGAATCAAGGAACCAATACGGCCAGTAATTTTACTGGCGGCAGTAAGAAAATGGGGGTGGGCCAGCAAAATTCCGGAAATACAAGTGACCCTTGGAATAATGCGCATACGAATGTCTCGGGGTTGAAAGGATATTTGAATAGAGGAAATAATGCAAAAGGCAATTCCGCAGGTATCACATATGACAAAAATGTGCCGGATAAGACGAATGGAAAAGATGAGAGTTTAATATCAGCAGTTGTAAGAAATGAAGTAGAAGAAACTTTAACTTCTGATTATAAATTACAATTTCATCCTAGCATCAAACAACCAGGGTTTTTTGAGGAAAAGAAGGGGACCAAAAAATTCACGAATTATAAGTTGGGCTTTCAACAAAAGGGTGATACGTATATTTTATCTACGGTACAAAGAGGAAAAACAACCGTACTTAAAAATTTACAAAAGATTAAGTATTCTGACCACAATGGCAAAAATGATAGTAATATTTATTCTAATGATTTTTGGCCGTTAGATAAAGAAAAATATCATGCAACCAACTATCCGAACGCAGATCCGCAAGTAGCTGGAACGAGTGACGGGGGAGGAACCCATAACTGGCATTTTGGTATGCATTATGCATTTACTTTCAGAGTCGGAGATTACACAGGCCCGATGAATTTCTATTTTCGAGGTGATGATGATTTCTGGTTGTTTGTGGATGGAGAACGAGTAATCGATCTGGGAGGTATCCATTTTGCAGTTGGTCAGGCAATAGATATGAGAAAATGGCTTGAGCAGAATGGAGGAGTAAATGGAGAGCACAGGATAGATATTTACTTTATGGAGAGAGGCGGTTTTGGTTCCTGTTGCTATATGCAGTTTACTTTACCAAATTGTATTCCGATAGACAGTCCGAAAGAGCCTCAGACGCAAGTGACTGTTAAGAAAGAATGGTCAGACTATAATAATCCAAACAGGCCAGACGATATTGATATCACACTATGGCAAATGCATAATGGAATGAAGGTTGATAAAGGAACTGTAACTTTAAGCAAAGATAATAATTGGCAATATACCTGGACAGAACTTCCGGTTTCGGATCCAAATGATAATACGCTGAAATATACGTATGAGGTGATCGAAAAGAATGTTCCGCCGGGATATGACAGTCAGACAATTCAAACGACGGGAAGTGACAAGAATGGCTGGGTAATAACACTGCAGAACAAATTGGATCCGGAAGTAAAGGTAAAAGTTACGAAAGAATGGGCAGATGACAACAATAATTGCGATAACAGACCCGATCAATTGCAGTTCCAGTTATATGCAGATGGCAAGGCGCTAGTGGGAACGATCCTGACATTAAGCAAGGAAAATCAGGTTGGCAATAACAACAATATGTGGTCTGGTGAATTTAACCACCTTCCCAAATATCGCTACGAAAAGGATAAAGACGGTAACTATGTGAAAAATCCAGACGGTACATATCAAGCAGTTGAGATTGTATATACCGTCAAGGAATTGAAAGGAAATACAGCTATTCAGGAAGGGGGAACTTTTGCCGGAAAGCATGGAGAATATACCGTATCCTATACGAATGCTTTATCAGAGAGTGAGAAGCAGAATGATTATGTGGCACACGTAAAGGTGAAAAATACACATATTTGTGAGACAGTAACCAGAAAGGCGGTAAAAGAATGGCAAGGGATTCCGACTGACACCGATATTACGGCTACAGCAAAGATTGGCCTTTACTGCAAATACGGATCGGATTGGGAAAAAGTCGTGAAAGATGCCAACAATCAGCCTTTGGAGAATCCCGTAGAAATATCCTGGCCGACAGGGACAGAAAATCAGGAAATTATTTGGAAAAATTTACCCAAATATGCCGGGAACAATGAACTGCAATACGGAATATTTGAAGTAGGCGCCGATAATAAACCAGTGATTCATTCTGGAACAGAAATAATCCTGGGCACTTATAAGTATAAAGTAACATTTATAGATCCGGAGGCAGCACAGGTAACGATAACCAATGAACTTATGAAAGCAAAGTTAAGAGTGGGCAAATGGATTGATAATGATGACGTGCCAGATGATGTCATGAAAGATGAATTCATTATTACTGTGATTGGCAATGATTCAAAATTTGAAACAGGTGTTGTTTTAAATCCTGCAGGTCATGGTGCTGTAGTAAATAGCGGTACTCTTACAGAGAGTAAGTTGAGTGGATATATCGAAGTTCCGGCAAAGGCAAATGGCAGTGAATATACGATTGGCGAAAAGACGGATTTAAAAGAGTATACGCCATCAACCCCGTTTGTTACCCAATATAGTGGTACTGGTATTCTTAATGGAACCGTTATCACAGTAAAGCCAGGAGGCGATGATGTAGTTCTGGTACACAATAGATTTGACCATAAGGATTATTTCCACAACGATCACAGTGTGACAAATAAGTTTGATGGGGAAGGAAAGAAACCTCAAAATCGGATGCCATCATCTCAGAGAGCCAGTCTGGATGCTGTAGTTCCGCAACAGATGGTAGATGGAAAAGTGGAGCCGTTAGATGACGATGTGAGATTAGCATAAAGGGGGAATTGCAATGAAATGGTTAATCAAAAAAATAAAAATGAAGGCAATTCTTCCGGCAGCCGCTTTTTTGGCAGCGGCTGCCATTGGAACCACTTTTGCCTGGCAGACTTGGGATTTAAGTGTGACCAATGAGCTGAAATCGCATACTACGGAAGTTGAGGTAGAGGAACCGGAATTTGATCCTTCTACAGGAACAAAACAGGTTCAGTTTACAAACACAGGGAATTCTTCGGTTTTTCTCAGAGTCAGCTATACAGAATATTGGGAAAAAGAAGAGAACAACACCAGTTATCTGATATCCAACACAGCAGCAGATGGAACGGAGATGGCGACAAAACATTGGACTGACGATTGGGCGTCTGAATGGACAAATGGAAACGATGGTTGGTATTACTATAACAAAGTTTTGGAACCAGGAACATCTACAAATTTAATTCTTGAGAAAGTTACTTTTGAGAATGTAACAACAGAGGAGTATCTTAATGCGCATTACCGTCTGTATTTTAAAGCAGAAGTAGTTCAGTGCAGTGATGGAAGTAATACTCTGAACAGTGAAGAAGTCAATAAGGATGCTACAAATAGTTTATTCGGAAAGATAGCCCAAGTAGTTGAAATGTCAGACGGCGACAAGATAGTAAAGACAGTAGTTTGGGATGAGAAATAGAGGAGGATGCAGAATGAAGCAGATGAATAAAAAAGTCACAAAGATTCTGATTGTCCTTGGTCTTCTGATTTTGGCTGCTGTTGGAATGACGATTGCCTATTACAACAATAGGAAAGAATTCGAAAATGAATTTCGGGTAAAGGCACCTGGAGTGGCAGTATACGAGAAATTTAATCCTACAGATTGGTGGGTTCCCGGCGAGGAAAAATCAAAGGAAGTTTGGTTCAAAAATACTGGTGAACAGGATATGCTTTTACGATTTTCCTATAGTGTTGAGTGGGTATCTGTGGATGGGAAAGAACTTCCGCCAAAACCGGCGTCAGATGTTATTAAGTTAAATTGGAATATTGCGGATAACAACGAAAAAGGTGAAGACAAGAAAGCAGAAGAATCCGGGCAGATAACCGATATTCCGAAAGACTTTATCAAACAGGAACAGACAGATTCTGAAGGAAAAGTTACTACTTATTACTACTATACAAAAATATTAAAGGCTGGTGAACCGACGGATCTGGTTTTGGAATCCGTAAAGTTTATAAAAGAGCTTTCAAATGACGAACATGGATTTGATTATTCGAATCAACAACTCAATCTGACGATAAAGGGCGAGACGGTGTTAGCGGTGGAAGGCGCAGTGGCTGAGCAATGGAAAGAAATACCAGAGATTACGGCAGAAATCAATCAAACAACCGGTGAAGTCAGATGGTCAACGCAGCAATCACAATAAGCATCCTTGGCCCTGGATGAAAATATGAAAAAGGGTTTGTAATAAAAGAATGAAGCAACGAAATAAGGGAACCGTTTTCGGTAATAGAGAACATGGCCCGAAGCAGAAAGAAAGGAAGGGAGAAGCAGTATGAACAAAAAGATCATGGGAGCGCTTGGTTTGGTTTCGGTTGCATTGGTAGGAGGGACGTTTGCTTATTTTACGCAGTCATCGACCATTGATAACCCGTTTGATACGGCGAGCTACAGTACGGTAATCACGGAGGATTTTAAGCCAGAAGAAGGAGAAGACTGGAAGCCAGGAGCAGAGGTAAATAAGGATCTGTATGTAGATAACACAGGTGACAGAGATGTGGTAGTTCGGGTTAAATTTGAGGATATCTGGAGCCGGACTGTAGATGGAGTTACCAAATATCTTAATTTCAGTGAAGGCAATGATGCCACAGGAATCTTGGACAGCAAGGTATCCGTAGCAGAACCTGGTCAGCTTAGTCCAGTGGACGGTTTGACACAGGGGGATGGTTCGGTAGTGCATAAGTATTTTGTTGAAGGTTGGGAACAAGACTGGGTGTATAATCAGCAAGATGGATATTACTATTATAAACATAATCTGTCGGCAGCAGGACAGGATGGCAGTACTACAGGAAAGTTCTTAGACAGCGTAAGGTTAAAATCCAATGTGGATATGGGTAAATTCATGACCCAGTTCTACTGGACGGATGCAACGGAAAAACCAGTCACTTCAAAAGTTCATGAGGAAATGCTGAAGGCTGGATGGCAGCCTTACGGGGATCCACAGCCGGCAGGCAGAGATGAGGATGGAAATATTATAAATGCCAGCGTAACTGCGAAGGAGGGCTCCTCTTTTACTGCTGCTGTTACAACCCCGGATAAAGATGCCTTGGGTTACAGCGATGCGAGTTATGTATTGCGCATAACGATAGAAACCGTTCAGGCTACGGATAAAGCAGTTGTGACTACCTTTGGCGAGAGCCTTGACGCCATTATGGGAGAGCTGAATTGGAATCTGGATGCCGAGGATCTGGAAGACAAACCATCCACAATGCCGCAAGAGTAATGGAAAAAATAGTTTCAGAAGGCGATAGAAATAATAAAACAAACTAAAATTATTTGCTGATAATAAAAGGATCAAAAAGGAGAATAAAAATGATGAAAAGCAAGAAATTTTTGGCATTAGCAGGAGTGGCAGCATTGGCAGTAGTCGGCGGATCTTTTGCTTATTATAGCTCATTTAATGAGTTTAACAATGAATTTGATACTACCAATTACAGCACTTCATCGACAGAGAAATTCAATCCTAATGGTGACAATAAGGATTGGAAGCCGGGAGTGGAAGTGGAGAAGAAGATTTTTGCGACGAATACCGGCGATGGTGATGTGTGGGTTCGTATTAAATTCAGTGAGAAATGGATGAAACAAGATGAAAACCATACGTTATTGACATTGGGAAGCGCTGATGTTACAGAACCAGATAATCCATATCACTTTACCTCCAAGGATGGTTTGGATAAGTTTGGGTTCAGAAGTTCGTTTGATAATTCCAAAGATTATCAGGGAATAGGAGACGATTATGATAAAGATGGTAATGTGTCACAAGATAGCGGTTCTGTTGTTGGTAAAACATTAGCAGCGGATTGGCAAAACAATTGGTATTTCAATGAAAAGGATGGTTATTTTTACTACAAAAAGGTATTAACGAATGAAGACGGTAAAAATACTACTGCAGATCTTCTGGAATCGGTAACACTTTGTGAAGATACGGATATGGGACGTTTTGATGAGCCAGTGTATTATATAGCGGTAGAGAAAGACGGAGAAAAACCGGTATTTAATGAAGCAAATTGGACAAAAGCTCAGATGAATCAGAATTATGATGGCTGGACATGGGGAATTCCGGATAAAGACGATGATACCCTCAAAGATAAAGATGTTTATACATATAAAGGAAAAATTTTAGATAAAGATTTGCCAGGATATGCAAATGCGGATTATCAGCTGGATATTAAAGTAGATTTCCTTCAGACCAATGAAGACGGTAAGATTGCAGATACAGCAGGTTGGGATACCGAAGCGATGAAAGAAGCAGGGGTTCTCACAGAAGCTTTCATTCCGGAAACATCGGCTGAAACGCCTGCGGAGAGTGAATAATTAAGCAGGAAATCAAGAAAATTAAAGGACATTAACCGATGAAAACAGTAAAATGTATCACGAATATTTTTAGCACCATCGTATATGTCTGCATCATAGGTTTTCTGGCTATTGCGGCGCCCATGGTTCTGGGCTACCATCCCGTCGTTGTTCTCAGCGGCAGTATGGAGCCCACATACCACGTGGGCAGTGTCATCTACTACAAAGCAGTCCCTTTTGAGCAGATCCACGTAGGAGATCCGATTACTTTTGTCGGCGCAAAAGGAGGAGCTATGGTGACTCATCGCGTGGTGGAGAAGGATGAGAATGCCAGAGCTTTTGGCACCGAGGGAGACGCTAATGACGGACGGGATCCGGGAATGGTTTCTTACGAAAATGTGGTAGGGAAAGCCAGTCGTATCTCGATCCCCTATGGCGGATATTTTGTTAATTATGGAAAACAACCAGTGGTCATTGTTCTGATGGTAGTGATTCTTCTGGCGGGGACAGTTGTAGATCATATGGTGGCAAAAGAAGACAGGAAAGAATCGAAAGAGGAAAACAAAAAATCAGAAGAAACAAAGACAACAGAAACGAAATAAAACAGTGTTAGAAAAAAGAAGTAAGATAGCCCGCAGGCCATATTGACAGGGAGAGCAAGAATATGAAAAAGAGCAAAATTTATATCGCAGGTTTGGCGGCTATGGCAGCAGCTGCAACGATAGGGGGGACCTGGGCAGTATGGACGCAGCAGCTACTGGCGAAGAATGAGTATATGACTGCTAAATATAGTACCCTTTTAGAAGAAGAATTCAAGTCGCCTCCCACGTGGCTGCCAGGGGAAGAGACGAAAAAGGCAGTCTGGGTGAAAAATGAGAGTACAATCCCCATTATAGCGAAAATTACCATGAATCAGGATTGGATACGTCGTGAGGATGTGACGGCGCTTGTACCACCGGATGACGGCGGTGAACCTCAATTGCAAGTGGTTGCTCCGAAAGGACAAATTCTTCCTGTAACTTTTCAAGGAGAAAAAGGAGAGGAATTTGCAGCAGTTTTAAATTTTACTGATGATGTGGTGGTTCTTTCTGACAGCCGGGCCAAAGAGCCAGGACTGCGTCTCGGCATCCGTGAAGTGAAGACTTTGGATGAGACGGTAGGGAAGTGGTTATTGCTGACGGAAGAACCGAATGAATTGGGAAATTTTACTTTTTACTATATGGGGCAGGTACAGCCAGGAGAGAGCACGCCGGTTTTACTTTCCAGTGTGACGATGAATCCTCAGCTGGAGACTACGGTTACTGGCACTTACACCTATTATGTCAAAAATGATGCGGCAGAAGGTGGTTATAAACAGGTAACGGTAGATACGGTGAATTCTAAATATGGCTATGACAGCAGTCATTTTTCTCTGGATGTCAATATGCAGACAGTACAGGCACAGCTTCCGCCAGATGATTTTCTTAATATTCTTCATTGGGATCGAGTCACGGAATATATTGCTGGTTATATTACGGATGAGGTGGATTATGAGGCTGAAACTACCAAAAAATTATTTTTTGAAGAAAGAAATGGCATTATGAGCTACACTCCCTATCGCATGGAAAATGGTGAAGTAGAGGGCGGAAATTGGTTCATGAGCTTTACTAATATGGTTCCCGGTGGGAAGTATCGGGATAAACTTGAAATTGAAAATTCCAGCCGGAAGAATTTCCGGGTGTTTATGCGGATTATTCCCAGAGACAATCAGACAGAACTTCAGGATGAGCTTCTGAAAAAGATTGCTATGAAGGTTTACTATCGAGATGAATTGATCTATGATGGCGATGTGACAGGATACCACTACTCGGAAGCGAACGGAACAGAGGATATGCAGGGGTTAGTTCCTCTGGGACTGTATGGCCATGGAGCTAAGGAGGAAATCCGGGTGGAGTTGCAGCTGGATCCAAATCTTGGACTTCAGGATGACGGAACTTACAAATATGCCGATGTGTTGACGAAGATTGATTGGGAGTTTATGGTACAGGAGGCTCCTGGCGGCGGAGGCAGAAATCCTGGCGGGGGAGGTGATGGCGGGGGCTCGGGTAATCCGGGAGATCCCGGAATCGTGATTCCAGACGAACCGGTTCCTCAGGGCGGTCTGACCAATATTGGCGAAGATCCGATTCCTTTGGCAGTACTACCAGAGGAGGATGTGCCTCTGGCGGCCCTCCTGCCAAAAACGGGGGATTCACGTCCGCTCAAGTTGCTAGGGATTTTGGCGGTAGCCAGCTTGTTGCTTTTGATTGGATTGGGAGTAGAGTTGAGGAAGGAAAAGCAAGAACGTAGATAAAAAAGGAAATATAAAGAAAAAGCTCTTGCCATGTGGAGACATGTGGCAGGAGCTTTTTTGTAAATGATACCATATCTTGTAGATGCATGTAACTGTACAACATTTTCGAGTGTAATATGATTCTTATAATATAAATTATAGGAATATAACGATAATAAAAAGATATATATTCTTAGAAAAAACGTAAAAATCAGTTGAAATTTATAACGGAACGAGTTATACTTAACACAGATAAACAGATTTGGCATAATTTAACATATATAATTTATATTATGTCATGGAGCAGGCATTAGGAGGTAATTTGTGTGTCGGCAGAGCAAGACAGATGGATGGCTGCAGAAAAAAGTGGCAAGAAGCCGGAGATCTGCAGCAGAGTGATGCTGGTGCGTATCCTGGGAACAGACCTGGGGGAGCCTTGGGGTGATATCATTCATCCAAACCTGCGGCGGCCTGTACCATATCATAGTCTGGCCGATTTAAGCTTTTCTATTGACAGGATTGCCCGGTTTTTAAATCTGTTGGGTGAGCAGGAAAAGTTGCGATCATCGGAAATCGATTCTGGTGAAAGAGAGATGATTTTACCAAAAGAATATCAGGAGAGAATTCCGGCAGAACAATGGCTCAGAGAAGGCTTTTACCAGGAGGTAAAGCCGAGAAAAATACAGATGGCTGTCTGTGTGGAGCTAATCGGGGGTCATTATAGGAGTCTTCAGGGACGGCTCTGGGGCGAAGTGACAAAAGGACATTATCGATATTTTCGCAGCGTACTAGAGTTGATGTATCTGTTTTTGGAGATGCAGCAAAAACCGTACGAAAGAGGGCAGCAGGACGAGAAAGGCTGGAAAAACAGGGAGAGGCAGCCAGGGAGGAAAGAACAACCGAGCAGAGATATACGGTTCCGTGAGGAAATCGCAGCCGGGGAGGTCAGCGGATAGCATGGAAAAAGAAGTATCGAAAAAGCCAGAGACGTTAAACGAGGCCGAACAATCTGAGACATCACGGCTTATGGGACTATCAGAAATGCCAGAGATCTCTCATCTGGAAGAAGAGTTAAAGCGGACGCGTCTTCAGAGTCAACGGAAAGCCACGACGCGGAATACGCTGTATACTTTGGCGGCAGTAGCATCGGCGGCAATACTGGCAGCGACTTTGTTTTTGCCAGTACTGCAGATCTATGGAACTTCGATGACGCCTACTTTGTGGGCGGGCAATATTGTGATTTCTTTGCAAGGAGCGGAATTTCAGGAAGGAGATATTGTAGCCTTCTATTATAATAACAAGATCCTGGTGAAACGCGTGATAGCCAGGGCGGGGGACTGGGTGGATATCCGTGAGGATGGAACGGTGTTTGTCAATGAGAAGGAACTGGAGGAACCGTATCTGACAGAAAAGGCTTTGGGAGAGTGTAATATTAAGCTTCCATACCAAGTGCCGGATAAGAAGTTTTTCCTCATGGGAGACCATCGAAGCGTATCCGTAGATTCGCGTAGCACCTCAATCGGGTGCGTGTCGGAGGAGCAGATTGTAGGAAAACTGGTATTTTGTGTGTGGCCGCTGGAACAGTTTGGGGCCATTCAATGAGGGAAGTGAGGGATAAGGCAATGAAAGGAAGCTTGGCGCCGTATAAGGAGAGACTCCTGAGGGAGAGAAAGAAATGGAAGCGCTGGCAGAAGGCAGTCAGCATTATGGGAACATTGGTGGTGTTTTGTACGGCCTATGCATTGATATTACCAGCGGTGACGATGGGGAAGGAGACTTATTGCGGTCAAGAGGAGCATCAACATAGTGAGGACTGTTATCTGTTGATGCGGCGGGGAGCCGCTACTCCGGGAAATGCGGTGCCGGTATTGCCAGGGGATATTCCTGTATCCACGCCATCCAATGCAGAAGAAGCAGATCCGGCGACTCCTTCCAATGCTGGAGGAGCAACGGGGAATTTGCCAGGACCAGGCGAAGGAAATAATATTTCTGGTGAGACGTCAAAGCAAGAATCGCTGGCAACCCCAGGAAATGCCCAAGGAAATAAGGGTGTGGCATCGCTCTTGCTTCAGGCGGAACAGAATTTAAGCAATCAGTTGGTATCTGAGGTGAAAGAGTCGAAATACCGTCTTCATAGCGCCAGCAATTCGTCTCAGTGGAAAAAGAAAGAAGAAGAAAAGACAGAAAATAAGTACTGGGATTTGGATGAGGACGAGTGGTATGAAGAAGATATGGACCTGATCAATGATCTGGAACCGGAGGAGGAAGAAGAGGAGCTGGAAGATTACGTTCCTTACGAACCGGGTATGGATTATGATGAGGAACTTTATGAGTTGGTAATGATCTGTGGGAAGGAAGAACATACGCATTCTCTGGTTTGTTACTCTGACCCGGAGGCAGATCTGGAAAGTGAAGAAGATTGGTTGCGGACACTGCCGCAGCTGACAGGAGATTTGCCGCAGGATATCGTGGCAGTGGCGGAGAGCCAAGTGGAATATCGGGAGAGTGAAAAGAACTATAAGGTTGAAGGCGTAGACACCGTCAAAGGATATACCCGGTATGGTCAGTGGTATGGGAATCCTTATGGGGACTGGAACGGAATGTTCGCTTCGTTCTGTGTGAATTATGCCGGCGGAGAGGATGCTCCAATGGATGCTGACAGCGAAGGGCTGGCAGAGAAGCTGAAAGGGACAGTTCCTGGCCTTTATAAAGAAAGAGGAGAGTATGAGCCGAGCTTAGGAGATCTGATATTCTTGTCAGATAAAGAGGAAGAAAAGCTTAGGGTAGGAATCATAAAGGATGTGACCCGAAATGAAGAGGGAAGCGTAGAGCGCGTGGTGGTCATTGAGGGAGATTCCCATGATAAGGTTGGATATCAGACATACAGTTTGACATCGGGAGAGATTCAGGGTTATGGATTGATGTCCCGATATGGAGAGAATCTGATTACACTTACGGCAGAAACGGAAAATGCCATTATTACGGCAGTATATGAAGAAGGGGCCCTTCCGGAGAATGTGCAGCTACAGGCAGTGGAGATGGCAAAAGATGACGAAAGAGCCGTCGAGATGAAGGAAAAGCTGACCGAGCAGGGAATGAGCCAGGGCAAAGTGTTGACAACAATGCTTCCCTTTGATATTACCTTTTTGGATGAAGAAGGCAATTTGGTAGAACCTTCCGGATTGATACAGATATCTGCAGAGTTCAAGACTCCGGTGAAGAACGAAGCAGAAGCAACCGGTGAAGACAATGAAGAATTTGCTTCCCAGGAGACGGACAGCCGGATGACAGAGAAATCTGGGGAGGAAACAGAGGATGAGAATATCCGTGAAGATGAGGAGGCAAACGAGCCGGATATTAAAATAAGTGCGGAATCTACCAAACAGGTATCTTTGTCAGCAAATGTGGTGACAAGGGTAGGAACGGGAATTGTGAATGAATCCAAAGGGCAAGATCAGGCTGAGACAGAGGCGGAAAACCAGGTTGAAACAACCGTACAGACTGGGACAGAAGCAGTGGAGAGTCAAGATGACGGTCAGCAAGGGATGACTGAAACCGATGAGACAGAACCTGCCTGGGAGCGCTTTCAAATGCCAGAAGACGGAGAACCGGAAAAAATCAGCGATAGCGAGTCAATAAAAATTGAAGCAGATGAAGAAAATGCCCTTTATGGAGTGACATTTCAGAGCCGGTCTTCTTTACAGTGGGCGGCGGCAGCTTTTGCAGCCAGAACTGGCACGGCAACGGAAGTGAAGACTTTCAGAGAGTTGAAAAATGCACTGGAAGAAGAAGGAATAAAACTGGTTGTGCTTGGTGCGGATATCATTGTGAAACCCGCTGCTGATGGGGATTGGGATATTTTTCAAGCCATTCAGATGATTAGTGAAAAGCAACATCATACTTTGAATCTGAATGGACACACCATAACCGTGGAGGATGATAATCTGACGTTGGTGGATATAAAAAATGGAGCGTCCTTAACGGTTAAAGATGAGCAGGAGATTTCTCTGGAAGACCGAGAATCGAAGACAACAGAAATAAGTGAGATGAGTTCTCTGTGGCATGAAGATGGTGAAGAAGTTGATAAAGAATCGGTAGGAAAATGCCTGGAAAATAATTATAACGATGAGAACAGGACGCTAGAATTTTATGTCACAGAATCAAATGTTGTCGATTCGGCAACCGGTGAGACAACCGAGAGTTTGGTAAAGTATCAGATACAAAATCCAGGAATAATCCGGACCACAGATACAAGAAAGCCACAAAATACATTTTATATAGAAGGCGGAACTTTGAACTGGGAAGGTGGTGCGATTGTTGAATGCACCAATCGTGCAGTGATGCTTGCTGGCGAGAACAGTGTTTTGAACTTGAAGGGAGGATATATCTGCGGTAATACAGCAGTGCTTGGGGCTGGTGGTGCCATTCAAGCAAGTGGCAGCAGCAGGATCGAATTGAGCGGTACTTATATTTCTGGTAATTATGTGACAGGCGGCAATCATGGTGGTGCCATTTCGCTTCAGGATGCGGCCATCTTGAATATGAGCGGGGGATATTTGACGAATAACCGTGCAGATACAAATGGCGGTGCGGTTTACGCAGATGGCGGAAGTCTGGCAAGTCCAGGTAAGACGAATATCAATCTGACGGGCGGCTATATCACCAACAATTTGGCAAATTTTAGTGGTGGAGCTATCTTTAGCGGGGGAAAAGCAAGCGATACAAATCCGAACGCTTCGGCCGCAGAAAAAGAGTCAGGAAGTGAATGCTGTCTGACTATGAAAGCGAATGAGAATGGTCTTTCGGGGTGTATCATAGCGCGGAATCTAGCTATTGGCGGCGAAGGTGGTGGAATCACATTTAGAACCGGAACAGGTTCGATTGAAAGTGGTTATCTCACCAATAACCGAACCGATACGCATGAGCACTGGGGCGGCGGCGGAATATTCATTTCGGACGGAGCAGAAGTGTATGTAGAGAATACTCTTGTAACCAATAATACGGCAGGAGGATTTGGTGGCGGTGTGACAGGTTGCCCGACGAGCCGGATTTATATTGCACTTAAGGACGGCATGGCAATCTATGACAATTTTGCTGGGGAAGCCGGGGAGCCGGATTCGGATGAAAGAAAGCAATTAGGAGAGCATTTGTCATCGGGAGGATCTGGTAAACAGCAAGATCATCTGTATGCATATGAAAATGAGCTGTTTTTATCGAACGGATATAAGGATTTCTTCTGTGCGTTAGCTTGTACGGTAGACCCATTTATGCTTGGCGGTGGACCGGCGCGGTGGACCGGAAGCCGTGATAGTCTGATAGTAGATCAGAAAAACGGCGGAGGGAATTTGCCGCGTCTTGATTCGGCCTCGATCATGGGATTGATTGCGAATCCGGAGACGGGAGATAAAGGGGCGGCGCAATCGGCCGCAAGAGTATATATCAATGGCAATAGTTCCTGGACTCATGCCGGCGGAATCTTGTGTAACGGTTACATGATTGTGGGAGAAGTTAAGAAGATCATCGTACCGGATCGGATGGCACTAGAAGGGACGAAAGCGCTGCTGGATGATAAGGGAAAAGAACAACCACTGGAAGAAGGCCAATTTGAATTTGAGGTGTTTAATGGTTCTTTTTCAAGCATGGGAATATTTACCAATGATGAAAAAGGCGTTATAAATTTCAATAACAGACTGCCAGCAACAGAGGCAGGGGACTTTGACTATTTTGTGGTAGAGTCAAGTGAGAGCAAGGGTGAGATCGTATCCGATTCCACAGTCTATAGAATTCGAATGCATGTGCAGGAAAAGATAGATACCGAGTGGGTTTCGCCGAATGGCAAGAGACTTGAAAAATATCTTTATACCATCGATCAGGTAACGGTATGGAAAAGAACTGATGGAAAAGCACACATGAGGGATGAAGATGGCTGGGGAGAGCCAATCAGTGAAGCGAAGGACTGGTGGAAACCAAACAACAAGGAACAAGGGTACGATATTTTACAGTTGAACGGCGATAATGCTGCTTTCACCAACTGGAAACAGAAAAGCAGAAAAATAACAATCCAAAAAAAGTGGGAGAAAACGACAAGTCATCCGGGTGAGATTCAGGTAGATCTGCTGGCGGATGGAAATGTGGTTAAAGATAAGACTCTTACACTTAACGATGAAAACGGTTGGAAGGGCGAGTGGACAAATCTGCCAGTTAAAAATGATGCAGGTACAGATATTGTCTATTCGGTAAAAGAGCATTCGGTGGAGGGATTCCACAGTCAGATTAGTGTGAAGGTGGATTCCGGAGAAACGCAAAATCCGGAAAGCGGCAAAAGGCGTTGGGTCCCTGCGACGAGTTTGAAAGCTGGCGAAAAGTATGTGATTAAAAATAAAGTAAACAATCATTTTTTAGGAATCATTGACAACGGTGATTTTGGGATAGTTTTGATAGCAGATCCCGAAAAACCAGATCAGGAAGAAGATTGCTATCCAGAAAATAGTTTTAAGAGCGAATATATTTTTACAGCAGCACATCCAATTGTCTGGGGTAATGTGACGCAAAAGGATCGTCTTGTATTAGGAGTAGATATTAATGGTTCCAAAAAGAGATGGTTACAGATACCAACAGACAAAATGCTGAGAGGCGTCATTGATACAGATGGACTTTACGGAGTGTGGGGATCTTCTTTTGAAGTGACAGGAGATTCTTTGCTGAAAGGAAAACAAGGTCCATGCTATCAGCCAGAATCCGAAAGCAAAATTGTAAAATATTATGATGCGGAGTTAAAAGTATATACATTGGAGGAAGAGCCTTCTTCGCAATATGAGATAACTACCGAGTACACGATTACCAACATACCAGATGAAGAAGTACGTTTCTGGTTGACGATTGAAAAGGTAAGTGAAACAAATGAAAAAATTATGATTCCTAATGCAGAATTCCAGCTGATTGATAAAGCAACAAATAAGATATTAAGCTTTGAGAAAGACACGCAGGGAATCTATAGCTATGTTTCAGAAGACAGCAAGCCAGACGAAGGTGAGTCCGGTGAGACCAAGAAGACAAACAGTCTGATCACGAATAAGGAAGGTATATTCGTTTTAAAGAATTTGCCCAAAGGCACGTATATCTTGAGAGAGATAATGGCGCCGGCTGGATATGCACCCGTAGAAGATCAGACGGTTGAGTTGGATAAGGATAAGGGAACCCAAATTAAGCTGGTGGTTAAGGAACCCGAGTTTAGCCTTCCTAAGACAGGAGGCCCTGGAAGTTATTGGTATGCATTGGGCGGAATGTTGTTGATAGCAGGAAGCCTTGTGTATGGATACAGTTCGAGGCGCAAAAGTGAAAGGAGGGTTAGGAAGTAGCCTCCTAAAGCGGCAAAAAAGGAAGTGCCCGCGCAGTATCCGGTAAGTAACAAATCAATGATTGCAAAGTCAAAAAGAAAGAGGAGAAAAAGCATGAAGAGGATGAAAAAATTTGTCAGTTTATTGCTGACACTGGTCATGGTAGCGGCTATGGCGATTCCGGCATTTGCAGGATCCATTACAATTAAGGGAACTGAAAATGTACCTGCATCAGAAAAAGAATTTAAAGCGTATAAGATTTTAGACGTTGAATTTCCCAATGACGAAAATGGCGAAACCGATTATAGTCGTATGGCATACAAAGTGCCAGAAGCGTTGGTAGGATTTTATGCAGAGGAATTCGGATTGGATGCTTCAGAAGCAAGCTTTGCTCAAGATGTTGTAGAAAAAATTGCTGCTTTGCGGGCAGAAGGTGCGGATGATAATGCGGATGGCAACGGGGATTTAAGAGCATTCATGAGCCGGGCGCTAAAAGCAGCAAAAGAAGCTGGCATTCCAGGGGCAAGTGGTGCGAAAGATGGTAATGATTACAAAATTGAAAATCTGGCTTCTGGTTACTATGTTGTGGAAGATGTAACAGAGGCGCCTACGGATGGCAGCGATTATGCAGTTTCGGCATTAATGCTGGATACAACTACCCCGGATGCAGAGATCACGATTAAAACAGATAAGCCCAGCATTGACAAAAAGATTGTTGAAGGTGAAGGCGATAATGTAACAGAAACGAATGCCAATAATGCGGCAATCGGTGAGGCGGTATCTTATAAAGTGACCAGCAAAGTACCAGATATGACGCATTATAACACGTATACCTTTATCGTTACAGATACATTTTCTAAAGGATTGACTTATAATAAGGATTTGACGATAACTGTTGGTGGAGAGGTCGTAGATGCATCTTTATATGAAGAGACATCAGAGATAGAGGCTGACGGAGTTACAAAATTGATCATCAATTTTAAAGATTTTAAGGCCAACTTTGAAAAGAAAACAGGGGAAGATATTGTAATTACCTACACTGCTACGGTAAATAAGGATGCGATCATTGGCTCTGCAGGAAATAAGAACAGTGTAAAACTGACTTATTCTAACGATCCGAATCACAGCGGAGAAGGAGATAATTCAACAGTTGACACACCGGAAGTAGATGTTTTCACTTATGTAACAGGTCTGCAGATTACCAAGGTTGATGCAACAAATCCTGAAATGAAACTGACAGGGGCACAGTTTAAGATCGAAGGAGAAGGTCTTGAAAAGGCTCTTGTAAAAGGATATGAATTTGTAGAAGATCCGAATGGCGAATTTTATAAAGATGGTGATGTATACACAACATCAGAAGTAGAGGGTTCCAAGAAATATAGCAAGAAAGAAGTTAATAAAACAGAAGAATCCGTAGTTAAGGTAGATTATGTCGCAGAAGTTGGTGAGGACGGCGTATTGAGTTTGGACGGACTCTGCGAAGGAATTTATACAATTACTGAGGTGAAAGCGCCGAATGGATATAATATACTGAAAAAACCGATTAAGATTCAAATTAAGTGTAATACAGACAATGTTACGGCAGATCAGACAGAATGTTCTTGGGCATATCGTAAATCCGATGAAAATGGAGACTTGCCGAATGATGAAACAACAGGTTATGTGACCCTTGACAGTGGAACTCCTATTATTGCATTTGATGTGGAAAATACCACGGGAGTGGAACTTCCTTCTACTGGTGGTATCGGTACCACAATCTTCTATGTACTGGGCAGCATTCTGCTCATTGGTGCAGGCGTTTTGTTAGTAACCAAGAAGAAAATGGCTGGTAGAGAATAATTGACGAAAAACCGAATAAAAAGCAACAGCTGCCGCCACCAGGTTTTCCTGGTGGCCGGCAGTAAGGAGAGCCTTATGAAAAAACATTTTTCCACAATTTTATTATTTCTGGTTTTTGGCATAGGGCTTTGCTTACTGCTGTACCCTACGGTCAGCGATTACTGGAATTCCTTTCACCAGTCGCGGGCAATTGCCAGCTATACAGATGCGGTGTCTCAGATTGACGATAAGGAATATGAACGGATTTGGCAAGCTGCGGTGTCTTATAATGAAAATATCAGAGCCAAGGCAGGGAATCCTTATGTATTGACAGATGAAGAAAAGGCACAATACAACGACTTGCTGAATAT
>ERZ808046.747-NODE-747-length-21359-cov-6.779908_pt1 | contig 21359 bp, 16 predicted proteins | sample MGYA00380196_ERZ808046 | MGnify/ENA primary metagenome ERZ808046 (study PRJEB31490, sample SAMN06133421) | mouse gut metagenome | isolation source: Z6_2 | host: mice | place: China: Chengdu | collected 2015-05 ...
TTTAAGGATTATCTCATATGAGATGTCCCATATTCTGGACTCTGACTACTTACCAACCCATTTTTAAACTAACACCTTTATGTAAGACTTTTAAGGGAAGGCATTCCCGTAAAAGAAATATTCATGACAAAGAATATCAGGGGAAACGGGCTTATCCCTGGAGAGATACAGGAATCCGTATCCCAGGCTCACGCCAGGGGAGAACATGAGCTCCCGAAAAAAATTATCCAAGAGTATTATGAGGAGATCAGAAATGATCATAATAAGAGGGCTATAGCGGAAGAGTGCCGGAAATGGTTGGAGGGGATGAGTGCATTGAAGGAAGAGAGGGTGATTGTGACCACCCATGCCTATTTTGCCAATATGCCGGAGAAATCCCTGCAGGCAGCAGAGGGGAGCTATCAGAAGATACCGGGGAGGATAAGGGCAGAGCCGCTGACGTCCCGGGAGCTTGAGGAACTGGAATGCAGTATAGAAAATAATATAAATGACATTACCTTTGCGGAGACTTTTGTAAAGGAGAACAACAGGCAGACAGGAAAGCCGGAAATCATCTATTTCTCTCCCAAGCGGCTTCCGGCTGCAAAGTATATCGTATGCTCGGCTGCCTTAAACGAAACGATCTACAGGAAATATTTTGGGAGTGTGATGCCGGTATACGGCTATCCATATATAAAAGCAAAATACAAAGGCAGGGTGATACAGCATACATATCACTCTCTTGGAAGACGGGATCTGAAAGAAAAGCGCCAGGTCTTTTTTTATGCAAAAAAAAATCTAGACCTGGCGATCATAGGAACGCCTTTTAGCAATCCGGAGTCGTATAAATTAACTGCCTGCTGGCTTGGCGCGGATGTAAATCGGGAGATTGACAAGGGGCCTAAGGTAAGAAGGGTAGATTATAAAAATGCAAATTTTCTGCTGACAACGTACAGCGAACCTCTGCTTCGGGAAATACAATTCTATTCTCTGGAGAGCGAGCTGGAGCAGTGCATCGGAAGGGCAAGGCTGCTGGAACATGACTGCTGCGTTCATGTATTTTCCTGTTTCCCGTGTGATCAGGCTGAGATTCATACGGGGAATTATCTGTGGAAGCACAGGAACAGAGACCGGAGAAACTATTTCGATAAAGTATAAATAAAATGTATTAGTCTATAAAAGCCCTTTGCAGGAAAGAACAGGAAAATGTTCTGAGGAAAACCTTTAGTGGGGTTATCTGTACTGTAAAGGGTTTGGGTATAAAAGGGATACCATGTTTAAATGACCAGGGATACTGCCGGAAGCGGTATAAGGAGCAGGCGAAGCCGACTGATAGGAATATTGTTTCTGTCAGAATAAACGCTTGCAGGGATATATCTATACAGCAGAAAAACAAAAAGAGCCAAAAACAGTTGTCATATGGCGCATCCGGCAGAAGTTTAGCCGGACTGCGCTTGCATGGCTGCTGGGGGAACTAAGGTTGCCTGGCTGGATATGTAAAATATGCTGTGAGAGTATAGTGGGGACTTTCTGCAGAAATCTGACCAGAGCCGAAAGGCCTGACAGGTTCCTGCAGAAAGGGGATGGTTAAAATTTATTTTACAGAAAGTTCCAGGATGTCAAAGTATGTCATTGTTAAAGAATATAATTAGCAGCAAAGGGGGTGAAAGGAAATGAGGAAGGCCGGATATAAAATTTTTATCATTTTGTCTGTGACAGGATATTTAATTTCCGGTTGCGCATCCAAAAACGAGGGAAATGCAACATTTGAAAGCGTGGAGATCTGCGCTGTGGCAACACGCAGCCCACAGGATATGTATGGCAGCGGGGAAGGAAAAAATTATCCAAAGGACAGTGGGAAAAACAGAAAACCGGAAGCTGTAAAGCATGAGATTTATGAGGCTTCTCCGGATAACAGGGCAAATGAGAATACCGGAAAACTTGTAGTAATCGACGCAGGGCATCAAATTCGCGCTGATACGTCATTAGAACCTGTAGGGCCGGGGGCGGAAGAAATGAAGATGAAAGTCTCCGGAGGAACCAAAGGAATCAGTACAGGGATGTACGAGTATGAATTAAATTTGAATGTGGCGCTAAAGCTGAAAGATGAATTGACCGGACGCGGTTATGAAGTGATTATGTGCCGGGAGACGAATGAAATAAATATCAGCAATTCGCAAAGAGCACAGATTGCAAATGATAATGGGGCGGATGCATTTATACGGATACATGCCAATGGCTCCGAAAACAGCAAGGCTAATGGGGTGATGACAATATGCCAGACAAAGGATAATCCATATAATGGGAATCTGTACGACAGCAGTAAGACATTGTCTGTCTCCATACTGGATGAACTGGCGGAAAGCACCGGAGCACATAAGGAATACGTATGGGAAACGGATACAATGAGCGGTATAAACTGGTGCCAGGTTCCGGTTACCATTGTTGAAATGGGCTATATGACCAATGAAAAGGAGGACAGCCTTTTGGCAACAGAAGAATATCAGGATAAGATTGCCGTTGGAATTGCAAACGGCATTGACTGTTATTTTGGCTTTTAGCGTCTACAATCCGAACATCAATTTAATCATATTACGAAAGGAGAAGAAAAATGGCAAAATTTTGTACCAAATGTGGAAGAGCTTTGCAGGAGGGAGAAATCTGTTCCTGCCAGGTGGAAGGGGGAACTGCCGAAAGCAGGCAGCCGGAATCAAATCAGACGCCGTACAGAGGTGGGCAGGAGATTGGAAGGTTAGGACAGCAGATACCGCCTAAGTCGGAATTGGAAAAACAGGCGTCAGCGCTTGCGCAGAATTTCTTTAAAAAGATTTTGAGAGTGATCAAAGAGCCGATCACTGCGGGAAGAGAAATGATTATGCAGGCGGATGCGAAAACCGCAGTGCTGCTGTTGGGATTGCAGGGCATATTCAGTGCGATTTTTATTATGCTGGTTGAGGGAAGCCTTATGGATGAGCTCGAAATATCCACGCCTTATGCCAGAATTTTCTTTGTGACATGGCTGATCTCTGTCGGCATGGCGTTAGCGCTGGCTCTTTTATTGAAGCTGGGAAATGCGGTTATTAAAATTCCTGTCTCATATTTCCAGATGCTGGCAGCAGTATCAATCAGGAGCACAGTGTTAATCCCGGCAATCATTCTTTCCATCATAGCGGCAGTTATACATATGGGAATTGGGATTGGCCTGTTTGTTCTCATAAATATATGGGGGTTTACGGCAATGGTTGTGACATTGACATCATTGATTGGGCAGGAAAAGCTAAACAAATTTACCCTCATCGCAAGCGTGGCGATTCTCCTGTTTGTTTTGCTGGCGGTATTTGTGCTGACCAGGACAATAAAGTTTTACATCCCGGATGAAATACTTACGTTTATGTCGAACCTGAATGATTTAGAAGATTTGTTATCGTGGCTGTAGAAGGAGAGAGCCCATACAGGTGGACACCGTTTTAAGAGGTGTTGATGCCAGTAAAAACAATCTGAATAGAGTGCTGCCTGTCGGCAGCGGATTGGAGGTCAAAATGTATTGTCCTGAATGTGGCAGTGAGGTATCGGAGGATTCCTGTTTCTGTGGCGAATGCGGATGTAAAATACGGGAAGCGGATATGGGAACAGAGAATATCCCGGAGACAAAATTTGCGGGTGGGCTGTCCTTTCCGGCATCTGATGCAGATAAGGAACCATATCAAGAAAAGAAATCTGATGGAAAGACAGGTAAAACCTCAGTAATTGCGAAAGCAGCATCCGCAATTCTGGCAATTGCCGGATGTGTCGTTTTGGTTCTGGGAATTACGGGAAAACTTGATGGGATTGGGGCAAGGATTGGGAATGCGATGGAAGGCAACCAACAGCAGAAAAAAGCTTTGTCAGAGGCCGGAGGGAAAACTGCCGGTGATAATCGGGCTCCCACACAATCTGGGAAGATTGACGATGATAATCAGGTATCCGCGCAATCTGAGGAAACTGTTGATCATCAGACATCCGGGAAGATCGGAGACCTTGCGAAGCCTGAAAAAGCCGGAGGAACCGGTGAGGCAGTCGGGAAGATGGCTGCCATGATAGGGGAGCCGGAGGGGAAGGAAAACACAAATGAGGGATTTCATGACGAGGCTGTAGTATCAGATAAGGGATATGCGGGATGGGAAGGCAATTATGTCCGGGAACAGGGACCTTCCAGCAGCATTGAAATCTGGTCGGCAGATGAAACCGGTATTTACTTTTCCGCAGCCATAGGTTATTCAGGATATCTGGCATACCGGGATATGCGGGATTGCATGGCAAAATGGGTGGATGAGACAACGGCAGTGTTCAGCGATGAGTATTATCCAGGTGTTATGGAATTTAGGTTCCATCCGGATGGCACGTTTTCGGTGTTGGAAAGTGGAATAGATACCTACGAGATGATGCCTTTGACAGGCCGGTACTGCAGTTACGAAAATGTTGACTGGAGCCGTGCCGAATTTGTGTTGGAAGAGAGCGATTCCCGTCTTATCTCAGAGGCAGAGTTGGAGGGCCTTGGCCCGCTGGAATGCAAGATTGCGCGCAATGAAATATACGCCCGCTATGGGAGAATATTCCAGGACGAATTTTTGCAGAATTATTTTGAAAGCTGCACGTGGTATGAGGGAAGAATTGCGGCGGAGGATTTTCAACAGGATATGCTGAATGAAACAGAAAAGGAAAATGCGAATATGATTTCAGCGTATGAGCAAAAGATGGGATACCGTTAGAAAAAGCAGGGAACAGAGAAGAATGGGGATTGGATATCCCATATTTTAGGAGGGCAGAATAGATGAGGAAAAATGCAAAGGAGATTTTGGCAATATTGACATTTATGTTGATTTTATCCGCATGCGGCGCGGAAAAACCGGAAGATACTGTTGGAAATGTATTCAGGCATCTGCAAAATAATGAATTGTCTGAAATTGGCCAGTATTTTTACACCGATTCAAAAGAAGAGGGGGAAGATATCCTAAAGGTGCAGGGAAATGAGGAGGAATCAGATTTCTATTCGGATATCATGGGGAACGTGATGGATGAACTTGCCGAGCAGAACGCTCAATACATAAGCTGTGAGATCATGGAAAGCACGGTAGATGGCGATGAGGCTACCGTGAAAGTAAAGGTGACATATAAGAATGCAGGTCCGATCATTAAACTGGCATTTAACGACCTGCTTAACCAGTCTGTTTCAAGTGCCTTTACAAGTGAATTCTTCGGCGGGGGAGACATGATGACGGATGAAGATATGGCTGCGCTTTTCCTGGCGTCCGTTGAAAAAGCGAAACAAAATGCGGCTTTGATAGATAAAACGGACACACTGGAAATTCCATGCAAAAAAACAGACGGTGGATGGAAAATAAGTGAAGCGGAAGCATTCCCCAATATCTATTACTGTAATATATTGGATTCCATAGGCAGCCTGTTTTCAGAATTGGAAGAGGAAGATGCTCCGGAGACAGAAAGCAGTAGGATACCCGAGACAGAAAGCAGTGGGATATCCGCCGAAGAAGCAGATGTGAATGAGGAATTTATGTCCTTCACCTACTGGGATGAGGAAAGTGAAATGACACTGGATTTAACCTATCTTGGCGATGACGGAAAGGGAGGGAAAACTGGTGAGTTTGAGATCAGCATCTCCTTGTACGATGAAGATACCGGTGAAGCGGATTCCGTAACCGGCGAAGGCACATTCACGGAAGATGCGGATGGGAAAGGCATCCTTACATTGGATAATGGGAACACCGGGGAATATGACAAATATTGGGAGGATGACCATTATGTATTGTCAATAAGTATAGGCAGTGAAACAGCGGACTTGCTTGAGGCAGAATGGGCATATCAGAATGTGGGGTAAGGAAACAACGGTTAGCACGCTCCGCGAACTGCCCTTATGTTAATAAAAAGAAAGACGGGGAGAGCCAAAATGAGCCCTCCCTTCTTTTGACGTAAGGCGGCAAAAGAAGAGGATATTTTGTGGTAGAATATTCATACAGCGAAAATGCAGAAACCCCAAACAGATATGAGAATGCCCCAAATAGACTGAGTTATTTGACATACGGAATAATTTCAGTTATGAATTTTTCCACAACAGATAATTGGGTATAAGAAAGGTTCTGTAATTTAGAGGTCAGATGCTTTAACATCAGTTCTGTATCTTCACTGCCGCTGGGACTGACTTCTATAATATTTTCTATACCTATATGAAAAATAGAGCATAGATGGATAATTTTTTCTATAGTGAAATTTCTTTCTCCACGTTCTAACTGTGCATAATATTGAGTATCCAGATTTAGTTTACCGGCTAGCTCTTCTTGAGTCATGTTATTGATAAGCCGATATTTCTTTATATTCTGTGAAATGGAATTGTATGAAAAATTTTGCATCGAAGACCTCCTGATTAATGTAATTATCCGGGCAGTATTGGAAAAAGAGAAGTAAATATATGCTATAGAAAGCATTGCAAATTGCTATATAAAGGATGTATAATTAAATATATTTTTGGCAGAGACAAAATATGTCCATGTTAAATTGTATAATTGAGAGAAAGCCAACTGAAATATTTTTGGAAAAGTGGGGGATCATGTTATGCAATTTTGTATGGATAATTGCGGAGAAAAAATTTGCGAAGAAAAAAGCAGCCCGGATAGTGTGGCAGAAATAACTGGCGCTGTGCTTCCATCAGAGATTTGCTGTGGCCTGATATCCGAAAAAGAATCGGTGGAACAATTTGAAAAACTCATAGATGAAATCAGGAATAACCTATGCGCGGAGTCAGGACAGATGAATTTGGGAATGATATTTGACTTCCAGCGACTGAATCAATTTGGTAAGGCAATTATAAATAGAGTATGCTCTGACAGTTACAGATATATTTCCGGTTCAGAAATGAATGAGAGGAGAAAAGCGGCCGAAAATTTTAAGGCAAAATGCCAGAGGGGAGATTGTGACAGGTATGAATTTATTTTCTGGGCGTTAATGGTTCTTAAAGTTGATGATACAGATAAGGAAACATATTTTTCATTGATATGTGAATTTGCGGGATATCTGGAAATCAGTGAGGAAGAAATGCTAAATATTATACGTCTGACGGATGTGATATACAATAAAAATGATAAGAAAAAGGAAAGGACAGTACCGATGGAAAAAATTATTTCAGCTTTGAACGAGATTCAGGAGATTAATAACAGATACGAAATTACCACAGAGAATATCCGACAATTACAGGAAGAAATTGCAGAAGCGAAGGTTTGCACACCGATTATAGGGAAATTCAGCTCAGGGAAAAGTGCGCTGGTCAATGCGATTTTGGGATACAATAACGGGATATTGAAAGAAGACATTACCCCGGAGACGGCTGTTCCTGCGGAGATTTTATATACACCTTCAAATGACGAGGTCATGATCATAAAAAACGACAATACCTGTGAAAATATATCCGTGGATGATTTCCGGAGGTTTGAAGCGGATGCTGCAACTGTTAAATGTGTCAGACTGTTTCTTAAAAATGGAGCGCTGGAACAAATTCCCGATGTAATGCTGGTGGATATGCCGGGATTTGAGTCAGGATTTGAAATCCATAATAGAGCGATAGATAATTACCTTCCCAAAAGTATGGCATATATCGTGGCATTTCCGGCTGATGATATGATCGTAAGGGACAGTGTGGGTAAAATACTGAGAGAACTGTGTCTTTACGATATGCCGATTTGTGTGGTCATAACGAAGTGCGATAAGAAAAACGATGATTTTGACATTACTCTGGCGAAAATGAAGGAGAGCCTGAAAAAATATATTGGAGACAGAGAAATCAGATATTGCGAAACCAGTGGCCGTAAAGGTAATGTGGAAGAACTGGAAAGCTTTCTGGAAGAGATACAGGAGAAATCACAGGATATTCTTGCGGCAAAATACAGAGAGTTAGCTTTGGCTGTTGTTGACAATACGGAGAATTATCTGAAAACGACTTTAAACTGTAGTCAGATGACGGAATCGGAACTGGATGAGAAGGAGGACAAGCTGCAGAAGAGGTTGTCGGGACTGGAATCAAAATTCTCAAAAGAGCAGGCAGATTTCGAGTTAGAAATTTCAGAGGTGACAGAAGAGATCAAAGGCGATGTACAATGCGCCATGGAAGCGGAAGAATCACGGCTGGTAGCGATGGCTATGAATAATCAGAGTATAAATGATCACTTAAATTCTGTGATTCGGAGTGCAGTTACGGTTAGTATTCAGAAGCGATTTATCCCCAAAATTGAAAGATATGTAAAAAGGGTGGAGGCCTGTATCAACAGTGATGCCATTGCAGACATACCGATTTCTTTTCATTATAATACGGCAGGATTGGACAAGGGTATTACTTCCTCGATTGTGGCTGTGGCGGCGGGTATATTGCTGGGATTGCCTATATTGGGAATCGTGGCTGGTATTGTCATGAAACTGATGGGGAACAGGAAGCGGGAGGAAGCCAAACGGGATATCAGGATGAAGCTGCAGAATGAAGTGTTCCCTAAAGTGCTCAGGGAAGTAGGGGCTGGAGTTGAAAAGGAGATTGCAAGGCAGGTCGGGCAGGTAAACGCTTGCATTGAGACAGAACTGGAAAACCAAAAGGACACTCTGGGAAAAGCGCTGGCGGATGTCAGGGAGAAATTGAATACGGAAAAGGAAACAAAGGAAAAGCTGACGGCGGATTTGGAAGCTGACTTGGAAAGGATAGGTGAGATCAGAGATGAATTACGATGAGGAAACATTTGAAAAGCTGACGGCAAACTTTGAACTGCTGTGCAACATCATTCAGCAGAATAACGGTGCTGACCAGCTTAAAGTAGATTTGTCCAAAATTGAAGACATTATCAACAAAAAGATTCCGGATACCCTGAAAAAGAATGCACCGGAGGATTTTTACGAGCTTTATACGGATTTCAAATCGGAATATGAGAAGTTCAGGGATTTTATTTTGTATGATAAACTGATCGGGAAAAATATCGTGGCGCTTGGGGGCGGCTTTTCCAGTGGAAAATCCAGTTTTTTGAACGCTCTGATGGGAAAAAGAATATTGCCGGCAGATATTGATCCTTCCACGTCGGTTCCAACCTATATTGTCAGCGGGGACAGGCATGAGGTAATGGGGATTAATGTTTTTGACACGAAAGTGCAGATGCAGCCAAGGGACATTAAAAAAATCGCCCATGGATTCGGTGAAATTGAAAATGAAGATAACGAAAGGGTGGCAGATGCGGTTACCCTGGGTCATGTGTTGGAAAATATATTTTTTTCAACGCCTCTGCATAAGTATGACAGAATCGCTTTTCTGGATACCCCCGGATATTCCAAACCGGATTCGGAGAAGTATTCCGCAAAGACGGATGAACAGATTGCACGCGGACAGCTCAACTCAAGCAACTATATCCTTTGGTTTGTGCAGGCTGATGCCGGGACGATTACAGAGGAAGATATCAAGTTCATCAAAACACTCAGAGTCGATATACCAAAGCTGATTATCGTAAATAAGGCGGATAAGAAGAACCTTTCTGATCTGCGGGAGATTATTGCAAAAATAAAATCGACTCTGGACATTAAAGGGGTGCGCTATATCGATGTTTTGGCTTTTACCAGCAGGTTGGAGCAGGTGGAGGATGAGAATCTTGAAGAATTTATTCAGAAAAATACGGATGAAATAAGAAAGCAGATTGAAGAGTGGAACCGCCAGATATATGAATCGAATTTTGCCAGAAATTTTAAACTTATCTTCAAACGGTGCAGGGAATTTTATGAGGAAGAAATTGAGGAAGAGAGCAGGGAATTGTCCCGGTTGAATACTTCCATTACCAAACTGTCGGCGGAGGACATCGACTCGGAAATATTGGAGCCGTTGCAGCTAATGGTGAAAGAGGCACAGCGCAATGTAAACGAGTTGAAAGACATACGCAGAACGCTGAAAGAACTGCAGGATGAATTTTTTACAGAAATTAAATTTATTTCAGACATTGTTGGGATAGCGATGCCCGAGCCCTCTGAGATTGACCTGATGCAGGATAAGGTGAAAAATCCGTTGCAGATGATTGAAGAATATAAGAAGGAAAAAGGAATCCGCACAGATAAGTCTGTGGTTGACATGCTGCAAAATATGTTTGCGGGTATTTCCCCGGTTATTAATAAGAGTGCAGGGGGGAGCGAATACAGAAATGAACTGGTGGAAGTGATGAGGAAGTCCTGTCAGATCAGTCCGGAGGATATCCATATTAATGATGTATATAAAAATACAAAGGAATATGCGGCGCTTATGCGTCCTTGCCAGATGAGAATGGAGGACATCCATATTAATGATGTATTTAAGAATGCAGAGAAATATGCGGAGCGTATGTGTCAGGTGTAGGAATATCAAAAGCTTTTCACTTTAAGACTCTGAAAGGAACAGGACGATAACCATGACTGAAAATTTTGATAAAAACATGAAGAAAATACAGGAAATGATGGTGGCTATGAGAAATGAAAAATACGCCATTGTCAATTCGGATCTGACTGAGCTGGATGAATTTACGAAGAATTTATATCTGAAGGTGCTCTGTACGGTGCTCCAATATGAAAATGAACCTTCTGAAATGCAGATACTTTTTTTGAAGCGAATCGTGAATGGCATGGACGTGGAGGAACCGATGGAGGAATATCTGCGAAGAGCGCTGGAAATATCAGAGGAGGATATGGGGGAGTTTTTTACCCTCATGAAGGAAAATAAGATCAAATATTATTTTGCCATGGACGGATTATTGCTGGCGGCTATGGGAGATACGCAGACGGGATGCTATGAGTATCTGGCGGAGGTCATTGAGCTGATGGGGATATGTAAGGATGACCTTGATTATATCTGTCTGGTGGCAAGCGCCGCCTTGCAACAGCAGTCCTCCCTCTATGACGAGGCGAAAGGACTGTCGAATGAGCGGGTGGAGAGGGTTGATTATGCGCCTTATATCCGAAATTTTTATGCCGGGGCAATCAAGGATTCCCGAGAGCTTGTACACTTTTCTGCACCGGATAGAAAGTATTCCAAAGATATTGCGATACGGACACAGTATACGGAAAAAAGGGTTGTTTTGGAAAATTTGGATATTACTATTTTAGAAACTTGGGCATTTGATTCATGTGAGGAGGTCATTTTTGAAAATTGTCATTTTTCAGGAGAGTGGAGTTCCATAAAATTTTATGGATGTCATAAAGTATATATTCATAAATGCAGGTTTACAGATTTTCGGGTTCCCGTTTTTATCCAAGAGGAAAACTTGGCGGTACAAATTGAAGAATGTGAGTTTGAAAATTGTATATATGCATATACCAGAAGTTACAGAGACTGGCAGGCAATCGGTGGAGTTATACATACCGAGTCGGTATCTGCAAATGGCAAAAATGTTATCAGGAAAACCAGATTCAGGAAGTGTGGCGGAAAAAATACGACAAATTATTATGCTTCTGCAATAATTTCAAATTGCATTTGCAAAGTCGATAGATGCAGTTTTTATGATTGTTGGAATTATAATTGTGATTCAGCAAAGGATCCCGACAGTCCTGAAAGAACATTGTTTCTACCAAACACAGAAGGAAGCGATAATGAAATAGTAAACAGTGCCAAGCTCTGTTAGTAAGAAAACTAATCAGACAATAGAGAGGTGAAAGTACAGATGAAAAGTTTACTGGACATACAGCAGGATGTTCGCAATCTGGAAGCCGATGTGGAGGAAATTACAGAACGTATCAGGAATATCAGTTCCGACATTGATGATATGAGAAATGCAGACCCAAGCATGGAATTTGACTATGGAAGGATTGAAATTCTTGCAGGGCAAATCCCCTTTGTGAGGCATCCCTTGGATGAATTGGAAGATGGAAGGGCCTGTCTGATTTATCTGGAAATGTTGTTGAATATTGTAAGGATGGATCATGAAATAGGTGTGACGGTCAACCGATTGATCTTTATTCAGTGGATACAAATTCAGTCGAGAATCGATCGTTCACTGGAAGAACTGGTTGCGGATACCTATAGAACGCAAGCAGATTTATTTGAGGAATTTGCCCAGATCGTTCCAAAAGAATATATGGATGTATTTATGCTGGATGCGCTGATTGTTGCCAATATAGGAGGGGAAGCCAACGGGGAAACTCTGGAATATCTGGCAGAAGTGAGTGCTTTACTTGGGATTGATGCGGAAAAGCTGCGTATATTGGCACAGATAGCAAGAGCCGTGTTATGCCAGAAGTTTGGTGAGATGGAAAAGGAAGAGTTGAGGGAAGTACTGAAATGTACAAATGAATTCGAATTTTATCTTGATTCAGATATAATCGAAAAAGCAGTGCAAGAACAGAGAGAAATTGTAGTGAAGGTTGACGATATGTCAAATTTGAAATGGATGGTCATACAAAACCAAAAAGTACAAAAAGGCGATATAGTGGCAACTTTTACTGAAGTAATTTGGCGAGACAATGCTATAGGAACAGTATTGTCTTGGTTCCATTCAGATTACGAAAATACAAGCCGTACAATAGAAGCCCCGTCATCAGGGACGCTATTTCAATTCAGGCTTAATAGTATGAACTACGGAGTAATTTCAATCGAAACAGACAGCAGGGAGTCGATCAAGGCATGGATAAAAAATGGAGGCTATTGACATGGATCTTACAGATTTACAGGTAGAGTTGCGTTCCATTGAACAACGCATAGCCGCGCTTCATTTGGAAATAGAAAAAATGAAACCCAAGACACCGGAAGAGAAGAGGGCAGACTTTGACGCAATCACAAAGCTTGCCAGGAAGTATCCGCTAACAAATTCCGTAATATCATCCGTATCGGAACCCGTCAGAAAGCAGTTGATTGGTGGATTAACAAGTCTGTTGCAGCCGTATGAAAAAGATTGCTATGAAGGACTGCTCTATCTGTCAAGACTTTCTTGGGGATGTGGGATGGAATTTTCGGCGGAGGAAATCTATAGGGCAGGACTCGAATTTAGTTTGGAGGGTATAGAGAGAGCATGTGCCGTGCTACAGAAATATAAATATACTTATCTGGTGGAGGCATTTGTGATTGCAGGGCTGGTAGAAGAAAAATGGAATGAGAAGCTCGTGGTGATTGCGGATGTGGCGGCTCTCATGGGATGTGACCAAGAAGAGGTGCAGGTGACGGCACAGGTAGCAAAGTGCAGGCTTACGGGGAATTGGGAACTTTTGAAAGTTCTTTCTGCGCCATCAAAATCCCGTTGGCTGGGGAAATTTGCAGAATATATTCCACAGGAATGGATAATAAAACAAAGGATTTTTTGTGGAAGCATTTGTAATAAGAAATGGACAGGCTCAGGAGGTACCTATTATAGTTTTTTAGGAGGTAAAACAGAGTCACAGGAAATGCGTTCGTGTCTTATTAAGAAGAGAGTTCAGGCTGGAAGTATTGTAAAAAGGGGAGAAGTCATACTTGAATATGAGGAAGCTGATAAAACTACAGCGGTGTATACCGCTCCTTGCAATGGGGTTGCTTTCTTTATAAATGAGAATAGAAAAGGTAAAGTGCAGGATAAGCCTGACCAATATCTTACAGTTTATGTAGTATCCTATTTTGATGTATACGGGGATTTTTGTAAATGGCATACGGCAATAGCTAAATGAAAAGGAGACCTAAAAGGATGGCAATTTTTACAGCAGATAATAAGGAATTTCAGGAATTTACAGAACATGTGGGACAGATTGTGGATGACCTCACAGGATATGCAAGGGAAGATGATCTTAAAGGACTTAAAAACCTGATCTCTAATTTCAGAATAAAGACAGAGGATTTTTACCGGGAAAACAGGAAGCTAAATATTGGAGTCGTGGGACAGGTAAAGGCAGGAAAGTCCTCTTTTTTGAATACGCTCTTATTTGGAGGGCAGGAGATTCTTCCGAAAGCCTCCACGCCAAAGACGGCAACCCTTACGAAGATGGAGTATTCGGAGGAAAACATCATTCAGATTGAGTATTATTCTGCGGAAGAATGGGAGGTTCTGGAGGAAAATGCCGCGGTGGATTTAGAGGATGAGATTTACACGTCCGCCCGTGAAATTGTGGAAATGGTCAGACGCGGCGGTGTAGATCCCCATCCCTATCTTCAAAAGGGATACGATAAGATTAGCTTTGCTACATATGACGATCTCATTTCAAGTCTGAATGACTATGTAGGGGAAGATGGCAGGTTTACTCCTATCGTAAAGGCAGTTACCCTTTATCTTAATAAAGAAGAATTTAAAGGATTGTCTATTGTCGATACTCCGGGTTTGAATGATCCGATTGCATCCCGGACGATCAGGACAAAGGAGTTTATGGAATTATGTGATGTGGTCTTTTTCTTAAGCCAGTCGGGAAGTTTTCTGGACAAAAGCGACTGGATTCTTTTATCCAGCCAATTGCCCCAGAAGGGTGTTAAAAAGCTTGTGCTGATCGCCAGTAAATATGATAGCGGAATCAGAGATATTCTGAGAGAACAGGATGAAGATGATATTTTTGGCGAGGATGAAAATACGGCGGACAATATTCCCAGAGCCTGTAAAATAATTAAGAAAAAACTGAGCAAGCGCGCCAGAAGTAAAGTAGAGGAATTTGTAAAGGATCTGGAAATGCGGGGAAGCTCACCGGAACTGATTGCAGTGATCAGGGAGTGTGCGGACCCCCTTATGGTATCTTCTCTGGCCTATAATATGTCTGGAAAATCCAGGGAGGAGTATAGCTCCGAGGAGAGGAATATCTATTCTGCTTTGAAGCGTTTTTCTGAGGATATGGATTCGGATTTAAAGCTATTGGGAAATTTTGAGGAGGTCAATACACTTTTTGACCAGGTGGTTATGGAGAAGGAGCATATATTGGAGCAGAAGGCCAAAAGCTTTATTCCCAACGCCACAGAAGAACTGAAAAATCTCCTTATGGGATATAAGGAGAAAGCAGAAAAGAGGATTCAGATTCTCGAAAAAAACGACAGGGAACAGCTCCTTGAACAGCGCAGATTTGCAGAAAGCCAAATGGGGAGCATAAGAGCCGATATTGCTGCAGTTTTTGGCGAATTGTTTACAAAGCTGGAAGCAGAGAGGGCAGAAGGGACAAGGGCCATCCGGGAGGCAGGCAAGGATTACCTGAGCATAAGAGACAGGACAGGTGAAAAAACGGTGACAAGCTCCCACAGAGTATCAGATGCAAAATGGTGGAATCCATTCTCTTGGGGCAGAAGTCATACAGAATACACATCGCATACAGAACATTATTCCTATTGTATAGCGGCAGATGCTATTGAAAACCTCAAAAAGTATTCCATAGACGCCACCGGAAAGGTGGAGGAGATTTTTTCGGAGGCTTTGCAGATCAAAGAGCTTAAGAGGAAGCTTTTGAATGTGATTGTAAACAACTTCGATATGGGGAGCGAAAAATATGATTCTTCCCTGTTTCGGATTATGGTGGAGGAGACCTTAAGCAAAATCGAGTTTCCCACTTTTAATATGGATATTACAGACGCGATGAACGGGATTGCGGGAAAATTCAACGGAGAGATTACATCAGCCAGCCAGAAAACAGAATTGTCAACGGCTCTGTCAACGGCGGTTTCCAGAATTTATGAGGAACTGTCCAGAAATCTGTGTGATACAGTCAAAAATTTCAGGCAGGAATTGACACAGATCAGCAAGACTGTGGAGGATGCTTTACTGCAGAATATCAGGCAGGAATTCGAATCCCTTCTCGCCCAATGCGAGGACAAGGAAAAAGAGATCGAGGGATACAGAGAGTATACGACAGTTCTTACAAGAAATCTGGCAGGCTTATAGGAGACAGGCCCCGTTCTGATTTGAGAGCTGCCTGCCGATGGGCAGCATGGAGGTTAAGATGACAAACGAACTGGAAGTAACACAGAAAAAGCTGAATATGGAATTAAACGATTCTTTGGATAATGCGGTGGAAATAATTACAAAGAATTATTTAAGCCGTCTGGAAAACTATGAGATTGTCACGCCCTCCGCGGAAGATGTAGATACTAATATAGTGGAGTGCGGGAAATTTTACAGATTATCCAAACTGGTGGTAAGCAGAGAGGAAAATTTTCTGGATAAGCTCACTACGGTCGTCAATGTGGCTTCCTCAATTGACTGTACGCTTGCTACGATTATTAAAAGCGACGGCCTTACAGTGGATTACTGCTTTGGCATCATATCCAAAAATTCCAGAGGGATGAAGGAGGCACAAAGAAGAAGGAGACAGGCGGATGCAGATGCTTTTCGGGGAGCCTTAGAGGGAAATCTGACGGGCTCATCGCTGGAGGAAATACCGGAGGATGAGATGAGCCGGTTCAGAGATGAGGTACTTGGCCAGGAGGGAAATTGCTATTCCGCGGTGTCGGGAATCGTTGCCCTCAGGGATGAAAAAGATAAAAAGATGGATGGATATGTGCAGGGGATAGAGAATCTTCTGGATTCCTTAAAGGGGCAGAAATATACGGTAGTCATGTTGGCAGACCCGGTTGACACGGATAAGCTTCAGGTGGTCAGACAGGGCTATGAGCTGCTCCATACACAGCTTTCCACTTTCGCCCATAGCACGGTAACGATTGATGAGAGCGATACTCAGTCGCTGTCCAGGGCACAGACGAAGGGGATTTCCGAGGGAATATCCAAAGGAATTGCAATGACCCAGAGCGTAACCCGATCTGTGGGAAAGTATTTTGGCGGAAATGCAAATATTGGCTTTAGCTTGGGGATAAATGTAGGGGTGGGAGTTAATGCGGGGAAAAACACCAGTACAGCCAATACGTCAGGCCGCTCTACTACTACGGCACAGACAAGACAGCATAATACAGCGACTACAGATACTGCCTCTGATGCAAAGACAACGGGGAGGAGTCTTTCGCTTGACTATGAAAACCGGACGGTCAGATCGCTCCTTGACAAAATTGACAGATACTTGGAGCGGCTTAATGAGTGTGAGAGCTTTGGGGCGTTTGATTGTGCCGCTTATGTAATCGCCCCGAGTCGGGAAACTGCACTGACAGTTGCCAGCAATTATAATGCTCTTATGCGGGGAAGAAATTCAGACATCCAGGCTTCCCATATAAATATGTGGTATAAACCGGAGGAAACCAGGGTATTGGGACGATATTTAAGTTCTTTGGTACATCCGCGCTTTTGGCAGAACAAAACTGCCGGAATCATTGTATCCCCTGCATCAATGGTCAGCGGTAATGAGTTGACGATACAGATAGGGTTGCCCAAAAAGTCAGTTCCGGGAATAACGGTCATTCCAATGGCTTCGTTTGGACGTAATGCAGAAGAAGCGAATGACCATTCAATTGTGCTTGGAAATCTGCATCATATGGGAAAGGATGAGGGAAAAAACGATAGAGCGCAGAAGGTGGCGATCGACATTGAAAGCCTGGCTATGCACACTTTTATAACAGGGTCCACGGGTGTTGGAAAATCTTCGGCAATCTATTCTATCCTGGAAAAACTGATGGAGCGCGAGATCAGATTTTTGGTGATCGAACCTGCCAAAGGCGAGTATAAGAACAGATTTGGCGGCTATGAAAATGTAAGCGTATACGGTACAAACTATAAAAAAATGCCGCTTCTTAAGATTAATCCGTTCAGTTTTCCCCAGGACATCCATGTCCTGGAACATATCGACCGCCTGATCGAGATATTCAACGTCTGCTGGCCTATGTATGCCGCCATGCCGGCAGTTTTGAAGGATGCGGTTGAACGGGCCTACATGGTATCCGGTTGGGATTTGGATACTTCGGAATGCAGGTATAGAAACGGGCAGGATATGCCCCTCTTTCCTGCTTTTGCCGATGTGCTGGGACAGATTAATAATGTCATGGAGGAATCGGCCTATTCCGCGGACAGTAAGGGGGATTATAAGGGAGCGCTGTGTACCAGGTTAAAATCGCTCACAAATGGTCTGTATGGACAGATATTTACGGGCAGTGAGCTTACTGCGGAGGAATTATTTGACAGCAATGTGATTGTCGATTTGAGCAGGGTTGGGTCTGGCGAGACGAAAGCCTTGCTCATGGGACTGCTGGTCATGAAACTTCAGGAGCACCGCATGGCAAATGCAGCAGGTGGAAATGAGCCGCTTAAGCATGTTACAGTATTGGAAGAGGCACATAATATTTTAAAGAGAGCACCACAGCAATCCGGGGAGGAAGCCGGGCTGGCCGGAAAATCAGTGGAGATGCTGGCGAATTCAATAGCGGAAATGAGGACTTACGGGGAGGGTTTCTTAATCGCGGACCAGGCGCCGGGAATGATGGATCCTGCGGTCATCAGAAACACGAATACGAAGATCATACTCAGGCTTCCGGATTTGAGCGACAGGGAACTGGTAGGGAGGGCGGCCAGCTTAAATGATGATCAGATATTAGAATTATCCAGACTGAAAACATTCGTGGCGGCAGTATATCAGAATAACTGGCTGGAACCAGTGCTCTGTAACATAGATGTTGACTTAAGAGAGCAGATACCATATAGTTACAGAGGCAAGCTGTCAGATAACTGTGATAAAAAAATCGAGATCATCAGATTCCTGCTGCTTCCTTTCGAAAAGCGCAGAGAGCTGAAAACAGCCTATATATCTGCTTTAATAGATGATATTTATACGATGCCGATACCGGCGGAGGCGAAGGTTTCCTTTATAAAATATGTGAGAGCAGAAAAGAAAGAGGAAATCCAGCGTTTTCGTGAGCAGGTGGTATATAATATTTTTAATTCGGATACGGCGTTTGGGCTGGCAAAAGACAGGGAAAGCCAGGTGGGCTCATGGTTCGATTACATAAAAGAGGTTTTGGAGCCGGATATAACCTTTTTGCCGGAGCGGGAACAGCATACGCTTGTCGCAATACTTACAAAAGAGAGGGCGAGACTGGATAAAAGACCGGAATCAATTGATCTTTTTAATAAATGGGTAGATCATATATAGGAAGGAGCGGAGTATGGACGGTTTTGGCAGAAGAGGCGAAGGATTGGAAATACCTCAGAGGAAAGAGGATACAGAAACAGCTTTCAGCCCTCAGGCTCTTGATAAGTATGATCAAATGCTGGGGGATGACAGGCTGGAATCCGAGAAGAAAGGATATGGCCCGGAGCTAAGCCCAAGTAAAATTGAAGAGAAATACGACAGATTGTTTGAAGAGGAAAGCGGCAGGCTGTCGGAAACGGAAAGCAGAGATGAAACCAGGAGCTACAGCAATCTGGAGGAAATGAAACAGGGAGAACAGAAAGACTACGGGGAACTTAAAGCCGAAAAACCCCCTCATTCACCTAATCTGGCCAAATGGTTTGAACAGGGGGGAACGGTCATCCTTGAGGAAAAAGAGGAACGGCGGATATTTTTATATGTCGATGCGGAGGGAAGGAAGGTGCCCTATATAGACGGATATCCCCAATTTCCGCCGGAGGCAAAACATCCGGTTATTCCTGATATCAGCATAGGAAAATTTACCGGTGACAGGAACGAGGATAAGAACCTGTATTTGCAGAATCTGGAAGAAGAATATGGATTAACCGCTATACCGGATGGGTATGCGCTGCATCATGACAGTGAAAATGGCAATATGCAACTGATCAGGATGGATTATCATACAGAGTTTACTCATTCAGGCGGACATAGTTTATTTAAGGAGGCAGCCTGATGCTCATTTCGAAATTTTCAAATAAAAAAGTGGAAAGTAAAATAAAGGAATTAGAGGATTTGCAAAAAATTTGTATGCCGGATGAATTGAAAAGATTCCTGCTTAAGTATAATGGCGGAGAGACGCCGGATACTCGCTTTGCCGCGGGAAAAAATTCATCGGATATCGTTGGTTTTTATGGAGTGGGGGATGTAAAATATAGTTATGACAGGGTGGAAGTTCTGGAATATCAGGGACAGAAATATCTCCCAATTGCATTTGATTCTTTTGGAAACGACATATTGATAGAAATCGTGTCTGGGAAAGTATTCTTTCATAACCATGAAACAGGTGGCGTGGAAAAGCTTTCCGAGGACTTGAATGGTTTTGTAGGAATGTGTCAAAGTGACAGGATAAAACCAGCATCCTTAAAAACCCTGGAGGAAAGGGAACAGGATTTGAGACAGAGGGGGAGAGGGCATATCATCAACGATGCACTCAGGAAAATGTGGCAGGATGAAATTGATAAATATTCTTCCATCAAGCAGGAAGAAGTGATTTTATAGGGGAGTATTGTTCAGATGGAAGATAAATATTCCAAAAATAACCGAGTACTCAATATCTATGTACGTCTCTGTGAAGGGAAAACAATTAATAAGACACAGGAGGCCGAGAAATTTAGGGTGGACGAGCGTTCCATACAACGGGATATTGACGATATCCGCGCTTTTCTGGAAGAGCGTAAGGTGGACAAACCCACAGCCTGCCGTAAGATAGAATATGACCGGAGACAAAAAGGATTTGTCATGGTTGGTTCGGAAAATTCTGTGCTTTCAAACAGTGAAATTCTCGCAGTCAGTAAGATTTTGCTGGCAAGCCGTGCTTTTACCAAGAAGGAAATAAGCGAGATTATCAGGAAACTAATAGATGGGTGTGTGCCACTTAAAAATATGCAGATTGTCAGTGAATTGCTGTTAAATGAACAGTTTCATTATGTGGAGCTTCATCACAAAAGCCATATCAGGGACAAGCTCTGGAATATCGGGACGGATATTAAGGAACATAATCTGCTCAGAATAAGATATTCAGGAATTGACCAGAAGAAAGGCCTTGCTACTCATTTGATAGAACCTATGTCAATTCTTTTTTCAGAATATTATTTTTATCTAAACGCTTTTGTTGTGGAGCAGGATAAAAATGGAGACTATGTCCACAAACATGATTATCCGACGACTTTTCGGATTGACAGGATTAAGGATTATAAGGTAACAGGGGAAAAATTCCGAGTGACCTATGCAGACAGGTTTGAAGAAGGGGAATTCCGCAAACGGATTCAGTTTATGTATGCAGGGGAACTGATGACAGTACAGCTGAAATATTATGGAAATAACCCAGAGCCAGTATTAGATCGGCTTCCTACAGCCCGGATTCTTGAGCAGAAAGAACATGAGTGTACACTCAGCGCGGAGGTTTATGGGACAGGAATTGTCATGTGGCTGCTCAGCCAGGGAAGCAGGATTGAAGTTATCCGCCCGGAAAGCCTCAGGCAGGAAATGAAGAGGAAGGCAGAGGAAATATTAGCGTTGTACCGATAAATGTAGGGACAGGAAATTGAAATGATAGATAATAAGTGTGAATCCATAGCCTGAATTTTGGGCGCACTTCCCCCTTGGTGGAAAAAGTCCTTTTTAAAAACTTATCCGGT
>ERZ808046.748-NODE-748-length-21342-cov-9.104115_pt1 | contig 21342 bp, 18 predicted proteins | sample MGYA00380196_ERZ808046 | MGnify/ENA primary metagenome ERZ808046 (study PRJEB31490, sample SAMN06133421) | mouse gut metagenome | isolation source: Z6_2 | host: mice | place: China: Chengdu | collected 2015-05 ...
TACCTTTTGAACAGGAAACAATATCTGTGTTGAAAAAATTTTTGAACTGTCTGCCCTTAGATATACAAAGCAGTATTGCACAAATTCAAAATAGTGTAGTATTTTGGATTCCAGACAGGCACTGCGATTCACCACTACTTAAACCAATGTTTCATATTGCCGTCAATCACCATTCAGCAACAATACGGTACTCATCAACACATTCTGAAAGTGTACGCACAATTATACCGATAGGGCTGTATGCTATGAATGGGCTTTGGTATTGCCCCGCATACTGTACCGTTGCTAACCAAATCAGAGAGTTTCGTATTGACCGTATTATAGAAATAATAGAGGAAAAACCATATCCAGTAGGGAAATATCCTATTCCTACGTCCATTCAAGAATATCTTGAAGAATTAGAAATCGGAAATGATTACCACATAAAGATTCAGCTAACCGATATAGGTGTTAAACGCTGCGAAACTGAATTTTTACTGGCAAGGGGATTAAAAACATTCCCAACAGGCGGCGGTATCATCGACATGGAAATACGTCATGCAACCTTGGATTGGGTTGCCGATTATTTCCTGCCATTTGGAATCAATGCAACTGTCTTAGAACCACCAGAACTTGTGGAGCTAATGAAACAAAAGATATACGAATTACATCAGCATTATTGTAGGTAAGCTTCCCTATAACCCTATTATACTTATCGGTTCAATTATATTATCAGCCACATCCAGTGGTTATTCATTGACATCAACAGGCTACTATCAAAAAATGTATAAAGAAAGCCTTGTCAAAAGCGGCACTCATAAAACAGCATAGGATTGTTTTCGGGAAACGGCGTAGCTTCGGCTATGCCGTTTCTCCGTTTTTCAGATCATTGAGCAGGGAGTACTTCCACAAGGCCATAGGAAATATCAATCTGCTGTCGGAGAATTTTCCGTTGGCATTATCTTTGTAAACATGCTTTATGGAATAGAATTCACTACATCAAGGATTTCTTCCGCAGAAAGGTCATCTGGGGAAACCCCAATATACACATCCTCATAAGCAAAATGAAAGATTCCATTGTCGTCTTTTGTTTCTAAATATTCTCGCAAATCCTCAAAAGAGTAAATAGGTTTATTTGTCCTTGGCTCATAGTCCATAATGAGAACAACAAAACTTGAACCAAATAGGCTTGGGTCTGCAACTGCAACTCCGCCATCATCGTTAGCGGGAGCCGTTGTTATTTCATCATTGCCTGTCATCTTCCATTTCCATACCTCCTTTGCCCACAGATAGAGTTCTTCATCTATCTACTCGAAAAATAATCGTTTAAGTCACAGTCATTTTGAAAAATTTAGAAAACCGAACAACGGCCTTACATCCCGAAGCACAGTCGCCCCATGTTAGCGTTTGTAGAACGAACAGGGTACAGGACATATAAACAGCCAGAGGCTGTCGCAAGTTGACAGCCCCTGGTTATGGAATAAATATGTGATTCGCTCAAAGCAATTGAAACGTGTTTTTATGATAATCAATGACCCCATCGCGCTTCATATAGGACAGCTCTCGTGAAAGCGCGCTGCGTTCCACGTTAAGATATTCAGCCATAGCGTTTCTATTCATGGGAATGGTAAATGTTCTTTTTTGTTGTTCGCGGGACATCCGCCATAAATGTTCTCTATACCACAGCTATTAACAGCCCTTTTAGGCGGCGGTGTCGCGCTGCTGGTACTTTCGCCATTAAAAAAGCTGAACTGATGCAGAGCGTGGGTATTATGAAAAGCAAAAACAGCCACGGCGATACCGCCGTTAGGCTGCCTTAATCAAAATTTAGACTTTTCTCTCTCGTCCATGCCCTCAAACTGCACTTGATTTTCGTCAATTGTGATTGTGATTAGATCGGTACTATATTCATCTGCCAAAGAAACCATTTTCGTTACGACATCGTGCTCGGTCAGCGTCAGCAAATCATCCAGTGGGGTTTCATCCCAAAAGGCTTCTATGGCACTGACGATACCGCCGATAGCGTAATCACGCTCGCCAATCGTCAAGCGATCTTTGTCTGCGATGTGATAGGAAAACTGATACCACAAATTACACCAGGCGCCATAGCCCCCGTCTTCCGTATCTTTTGAAAGGATGGTTCCGGCAAACCACGGATCTTCCTCCGGGCGTCCGGTATTCAGGCTTTGTATCATACGGAAATTTTCTTCACCGGAAAGCGTCCTCGTCAACGTCACAAAAGCACGTTCCTCCACCGAGAGTTCCACCCGGTAATCATTTCGTGCGGCATCCTCCCCAATCCGATCCCATCCGTCAAGGTTTTCGTTGGCCCATTCCAGCAAGGCAGCATTAAAATCGGCCACGGTCATCTGTTGGTAATCGGGAGTTTTGAGAGCCAATAGTGAGGCATACTCCTCGCTTGTGCCATATCCGTACTGGCGCGGCTCTTGTTCATTGAAGCCGGGATCATCGGTACTGGCGGGCAGGGTATCTACATAGCCAGAAAGCGGCATAAACCAAAATTGAATGGAAAGTTGCAGGCATTTAAGGCTGTGCGCCTGGGCAATGCCCTCAATTTTTGATTGAAGCGCCGCCGTCTGATCTCCTTGGAGTTCTTTCAAAGACATTCCCTGTAAAAGCGCTGGCATGGCATTTGCAACGCCGAGCCGCGCATCGTTGTACTCCCGGACGGTCAGCGTGTCTGCATCCAGTATCGTCATCGTGAGTTGATATTCCAGTGTCGCGTTGTCTGATGCCTCATAATTTGTCGTTGCATAGCCGCCGAAGTCTCTTTCCTGCCATCTTTCGGCAATAAGCGGTTCTAACACATTAAACAGGAATGAGGCGGTTTCATTGTTGTCTTTCCTATCATAAAGCGTTTGATCCTGTGAAAAACGCTCCAGAAGCTCTCTATATTCGACTGTATCAATCAATTCAAAAATCTGTGTCCGAAACTCGGAAACGGTCATATCCTCATAACCGTCAAGCTGTAACGCAAACAGCTTGTTATACTCTTCATCGGTAAAGCCAGTATTGGGAACAGGGCTTAACCGATTATTTCCTGCTGCGGCAGAGGTGGCAAAAGCAACCATGACTCCAGCAACCAAAACAACCGCAACACATGTGGCAATCAACGATGTTTTCTTGATTTTCATAATAGCGGTCACTCTTTCTTCAATGGCGTTTTTGCTAAAGCTGTTACATAGCGGGGTCAGACCGCTTTTTGTTTCCTCCATACTGATAAGCATCCGCGCATAAATCGACTTGTTTCCCGTTCCAAAAAGCCGAACAACCACCTCATCACAGGAAAGTTCAATATCACGGTTTGCCAGGATATACATAGCCCATACCAACGGATTAAACCAGTGGATGCAGAGTGCCACAACCAAAACCAGCTTCGTGAAAGCGTCAAAACGCCGGATATGAACATACTCATGGGCCAAAACGTATGGAAGCGATTTTGTATCATTCCAGTCTGTACCCTTTGGCATCAAAATCACAGGCCGGAGAAAGCCGTAGGTGAGAGGGGCGCAAATCCGGCTGGACTGCCTAATAGCGATTTGACGCTTTATTTTATGTGTAATGAGCCAGCTTTTTACAAAATCATTCTCCACAGGCAGAGAGGTCTGAAACTCCCGACGGCATCGGATATACGAAATTGCAAAAAACAGGAAACAGATAAGTGCGCCAACAGCCCAAATGACTGTCCATATGGGAATGGAACTTCCCGTTTTATTGATACCGGTACTTGGGAGCATCGTCATAGCCTGGGTCGGAGTGACCGGGATAAAGTTTGCCACGGGGGTCTGCTGTACCGCTTGCATAGCGGATGTCCTATGGCCTATGACCGAATAAAGGCTAAACATGGACGGTAAAGATAATGGGATCAACAAGCGCAATAGCGCAACCCCCCATAGCGCCAAAAAGGTCTTTTTCGGCAGTCTGTTAATTGCCAGCGCACGAATGACAACAATCGCTAAAATTAAAATGGCACCGGAAAAACTCATTTGCAGTAAGCTCATAGTTACCTCCTCATTCTAAATCGCCAACAATCTGTTTCAACTTTTCGATCTGTTCAACGGAAAGTTTCTTCCTGCCGAGCAGAGCCGCAAATAGCTTATCAGCAGAACCGTCATAGACTTTATTGATCAGTTCGTTGGTTTCCGCCTCTTGGACGGACTCTTTCGGTATCAATGCGCGGCACATAAAGCCCGGCTCGGAGCGTTCAATCGCCCCTTTTTTGATGCACCGCTTTATGAGAGTATAGGTCGTGTTTACATTCCAGCCCAACTGCCCGGTCAGTTGTTTAGCAATCTGCTTTGCCGGAATGTCCCCCTCTTTCCAGAGCACCTCCATTACTTTCAATTCAGAGTCAAAAAGTTTTACAGCCATCAAACAAGAACTCCTTTCATAAGACACCAGTAGTATTTTTAAAATTAAACTACCACAGTCTTAATGCTTTGTCAATACTACTCGTGTCTTAAATCTTCCGAATATAAAATATTCGGTCGTATGAAATACCAGGCGCAAAAGAGAGGCCCAGGGAATGACGCAGCTGCGTCCTCACTTTTTGCTGCGTGTGCAACAGGAAGCATGATCGGCGAGGAAACGGGATTTACCGGTATGCTCTTAGCCTCGCTTATTGGCGCAATTACGTTAATCCCCGTAATGATTGCGTTTCCCATTGTTGCGGAACTTTTTAAAAAACGGCGCAGGACTTACACAAATGGCGGTATTTGTTTCCGCACTTACTACGGTTGGGATCATCACAATCCCGGTAGAGGTAAAATATCTGGGCAGGAAAACAGCCATTCTCCGGAATGTACTTGCGTTTCTATTCTCTTTTACCATCGCTTACTTAATGGGGGTTTTTCTCAAATGAAAACGGCTGTTCCTCTATAATGCGCTGCTGCCTGTTGCCGGAGTGCTGTTAAAAGAGGGATGCAGGGTTTCAAACGTGCTGATTTTTCTTTGCGCAAGCACAAGTATCCGTATTCCCCTGCTCTTTTTTGAAATATCCTCTTTGGGAGCGCCATTTACACTGATCAGCCATATCCAGCGGTTATTCATTGACATCAACAGACTACTGTGATAGTGTATAAGAAATGTACGATAAAGAACACACAATGAATACGAGGTAAACACGGATATGGAAAAGACACTGTTTGATTCAGAACGAAAAGTAATGGAAGTAATCTGGAAAGAAGGAGACGTGACAGCCAAACAGATTTCCCTGACCTTACGCGATACCATCGGCTGGAATAAGAATACCACCTACACAGTCATTAAAAAATGTATCCAGAAGGGCTTTATTGAACGCCTGGAACCGAATTTTGTCTGCAGGGCTCTCCTTTCCAAAGAACAGGCGGTTCAGGATGATACCAGGGAATTTGTAAACCGTGTCTTTGACGGCTCCGTCCCCCTGCTGTTTTCATCCCTGCTTTCTCAGAAAGCCCTCTCAAAAAAGGAACTGGAGGAATTAAAACGAATGATTAATGAAATGGAGTGAGCCTATGAACCTGCTGCAGATGAGCCTTTCGGCTTCCGTTCTGATCCTGATTGTCATAGCATGTCGGAAGTTCTTTTCCGCCAGAATACCCAGAACCACTTTTTCGCTGCTCTGGCTGCTTGCCTGGTGGAAGCTGATGATTCCCGTACCGACGGGCTTTCCTGTGCCTGTGGCGCATTCGTTAAGCGGAAAAATGCCGGATATCACCGCGGCTTTACCTTTTTCGGCGGGAACCTGGCAAACAGCCGGGGCCGGGCCGGACTTCGGATGGAATCTCCTTAAAATCCTGTGGCTTTGCGGCGCTGTATCTGTCAGCCTGTATATCGCTTATCTTCATGCCGCCAGTATGAAGAAATACCGCACAGCAATTCCCCTTAAGGAATCTTCCTGGATTCCCATGTGGCTGGAGCAGAAACGTTCCTTCCGCAGAATTACCGTCCGGGTTTCGGACGAGATTGCTTCCCCCTTAACCTATGGTATCCTTTTTCCGGTAATCCTGCTTCCAAAACAGTCCGACTGGGCGGAGCAAGAGAGCATGAAGCTGATCCTGGAACATGAAGCAGCCCACATCCGGCATCTGGACGCACTGAAAAAGCTGTGCCTGACCATATCCTGCGTCTGCCACTGGTTTAACCCTCTGGTATGGCTCATGGCTGCTCTGACCTGCCGGGATATGGAGCTGTCCTGCGATGAAGCCGTAGTCCGGGCTGTGGGAAGAGAAAAACGAAAGCTTTATGCCGATTTACTGGTAGAACTGGAAGCAAAGAGAGCCGGGATCAATCTTCTGGCTTCCGGTCTAGGGCAAAGCCTTATGAAAGAGCGTATCAATCATCTCATTCACATGAAAGAAAAAAAATCCTTTACGGGAATCATGCTGACTATCGCTGCCACCATAAGCTGCGTCGCAGTCTACGGCGCCGTTCCTTCTGGCGCTTTTTCCATGAAATCCCTGAAGAATGACCCGACCCTTGGAGGGATTTTTGAACTGTACTCGGCGGAAGAGTATCAAAGGATTGTAGATACTGTAAAAGAAGACAGAGGGGAGGGAGATCTGGATGCCTTAGCCATGGAACGGGACCTGGAGCGTCTGAAAGCTGACAACGGAAAAGGGGAATTTGTCATCTATAAAGGCGCGTTTATGGTATCCACGGAAACCACTGTGGTCGCTTTCAACCCAACCATTGTCATGCGGCCGGAACTTGTAAGCCGGAATACACCTCTGACTGCTGAAACTTACCAGAATGATATAAAAGATGTGACAGAGATTCTGGAAGACGCAGTGGCAGACGGATTTTTAACAGAAACCCAGAAAAAAAGAGTGTTAGACAAAATGGAGGAGAATCTGGCCGGACTGGAATAAGCACCGAAAATGATCCTCCATTTTGAGACTGCAGGCTCCCTGCCCAGTCTTAAAAGAAACTTAAAAATATTTTTTAGTAAACAAGGGCGGATGTAGGTTTTGGAAGTGCAGAATCATTGGAAGAATGTTACACAAAAACCATTTCGTATTTTATCAGATTGCGGAAAAATATATCAGTTCCTGCTTGAAATTTATGAGAGGGACTGGAGAAACGGCGTCCCGGCTCCCTTTTTTGAATACGCATACGCATCTTTTTCTTACTGGATGGATATCTCCTATTCTTATAAAAACCGCATTTGGGAGTATGACGGAGAGATTGTGGCATTCTGCTTTTATGAAAATCCTGTGACTGATATTTATTTCTGCCTGAAACCCGGATATGAGGATCTGGCGTTTGAGATGATGACATATGCTGATAAACATATGCCTGTGAACGGCAGCAACATACAGCCCATTCTATTTGGCGGGCAGGATGCATTGATGTGCGCTGTGCGTCAGTTAGGATATCGCCAGAAATCGGAACACTGGGATATGCAGTACGATTTCGCAAACGAATTGGATTACCCACTGCCAAAAGGCTTTCACTTTGTAAACCGCCAGGATATGGATATGGAAAAAGTGAGCAAATGCTGTTTTAAAGGGTTTGACTATGAACAGAGCGAAGGCCCATGGAACCATCAGTATGACCAAAATAATTACTCCCTTTTTGGAATTGTGTACCCAGTGAAAACGAGCCAATAAATATACATTTCTAATGTATAAAAATTTATTCCGATTATTTACCCTGCATTGAACTATGCAGTAAAATATAGTATGATATAAAATGTTTTTTGAGGATGAGAATAACCATGAAAAAGAAATTATATTGCATTATTTGTTTATGTAGCTTTATTTCAATTATGTTGTGTGCATGTGGAAAAAACACAAATTTGATTGACATGAGTACTGCGGAAGGTGATGAATATATGACTATTATATGGGGAGACAGGACATATATTCCTTTTTGTGTTGTGTCAAAAAATGATTGCGGAACACAAATCGGCTATTTGGATGGAGAAACTGATAACAGGGTATGCAAATATAAAGATTATCCAACAGACGAATGGATAGCGACTTACCTTACCGTAGATGGAGGGGCAATGTTGTTCAAGGAAGAAAATGTCACCAATATTCCAGATAGTCCCGAATCAGAATATGAGTGGAACTCTCCTGAAATAGAGAAATTACATGAAAAATACCCAGAATACTTTGAGCTTGGAACCTTCAAAGGACTAGAGGTTTATGTTTGGCAAATGGCAGAGGGCGACTATCGTTTTGGCTTGATGCAAGGAACAAATCGTGAGAAAACTTTAGAAGAGCTAATGGCATTAAACGGTGCTACTTTAGAGGAAATGTCTTTGATTCTGTCTACCTTTGAAATAGAAGACAGGGATATTTTTGTGATTCCATGGCAGAATCCCATTTCCAGTTATATGGTTACAGATGATATGGTGAAAAACCCAGAATACATACGCAATATACGAAATATGCTAGGATTGGACTTGGATGAAGCCAATACAATGTGGGATAGAATACCCATGGTAAGGGTAAATGGTAAACTATATTATGATACAGGGAAAGAAAGCACTATCAGTGGGCGTTGTGGTAATATGGATGGAGAAATAACATCAACAGTAGATGGAACAGAAATCCCAATGGAAGATAATCAGTCTAACTTTGGAAGTGGATTTGGCTATCAGTACGGAGCAGACGATACAATAGAGATTTACATGAATGATAAATGGTTTGTTTTTGAATACAGAGGGGAATCTGAATGAGAAGATAAATGACAGAAAATTCATATTAAATTCAAAAGGCTAGCTAATCAAACGGATAGCCTTTTTGCAATTTTCAGACCAATTTTCCCCAATATTCAGTAGATAAACTTCCAAATACAGTTGCTTAAATTGTTTGAAAAATTAAGAACTATATGAATATACAGGTTAGTTCAAGCTAATAAGCAGTGGGAACACTTTTCCGAAAAGGGAGAATAATTATCAGCTGAGTACCGTACCCCACGCTGCGCCGCAGCTGGACGTGGCTATTGCAGATGAGGCAGGAGAATATGCCTGTTATGCAGGAATGTGGTGGACTCCTGAAAACCATCTGGCCTATATGGAACCACTCTGCACCATACCCGAATACTGGCATAAGGGTCTCGCCGCTGCCGCTTTGACAGAAATGTATCGGAGAACAAAGGTATTAGGCGCAACCCATATGACAGGCGGATCGGACGGATTTTACAAGAAAATTGGATATCTTTCTGCTGTAAAATGGACATTTGGGGAAAAACAATAATACTGGCTATAAAAACTGCTTTTGTAAATTTAGAAGATTCTCCTTTTAAGTCTTCCCGAAATCGGTCAATGGAAGTAAAATTGGAAAAGAGGGCAGAATCAGAAATCTCAGTGATGGAGGAAAATATAATATGTTAAGATCAATGATGCAGGTATTTGTAAAAAACAGCATGGAAGCAGTGGCACTTTACCAAAAGGCTTTTGATGCCGAACTCCTATGCGCTTACCCTGACGGCAGCGGCGGCTATATGCATTCCGAACTGAACGCCTATGGACAAATACTGGCTGTTTCGGAAATTTCTGAGGATGTTACTATAGGAAATACGATGATGTTCTGTTTCCACCTTGGAGAAGGCCATGAAAACCAGATCCAAAAAGCTTATGAAGTACTGAAAGAAGGTGCATCAAACGATACCCCTGTCGGCCCATGTGATTATAGTCCATGCCAGTTTAAGCTCATTGATAAATTCGGCGTGTGCTGGTGTCTTTTTGTATGAGGGAACAAGGATAACCGCTGGCCTTCTCCAATGGTCTGTGGTAATCTTTATTTTCCAATCCGATACTGATACTCCGGGATATTAAAAATTCCGTCATCCAGTATCCGGTTCTCCAGATACTGGATATCTCCGTTTTCTGAGAGCCTGACCGTAAGTTCATGGGTTATGACCGCATCATTGCACAAAATCATCTGGCATACCGCATCCACAGTCAGGGTAAATGTTCCATCTTCATTTTCCCTGATCTGTGTCACCTCGGGAACAGAAGTACCGAAGAAACTGGGTGTGTAATTTCCGCACCCCAGTCTCTCCCATCGGTAGACTTGACGCCCTTCATCAAACACGGCCCACTGCCGAATCTCCTCCCTGGAAACCGGAAGGTAATCCATGATGGTGTTTTCAAACTCTTCTGCCGGTATCCCATGGGGATACTGCTCCGGTTCAAACCGCCTGTCATACTTCATCCCATAAAAATATTCATAAATCCCGTTATAATCCAGTTTATCCAGGCTCTCCCTGTCCCAGTTGGAGCATAACAGGTTATTTCCCTGATACCCCAATGGAAGCACACATTTTTCGGACATTTCACGGCACTCCTGTGGCAGGGGCCTCACTCTGACCAGGCAGCTTCCGTCAACAATCTCCGATACTTCCGGAGGTTCCGGTACACATAATTCATAGCAGAAATATCCTTTTTCCGTATACCGCCATTCTTTTATTCTTGTATAGGAAATGTACGCAGGCATCGGTGTTTCATCTTTCCCCCATGTCATATTTGCTGCCAGCACATACAGATTTTCTCCATCATACTGATATTGAAACCTTCCGATTCCTCCATCTCCATGAATCCGGTACAGGAGCACGGTCCCGGCCTTTCCCACTCCGGCATCCTGTAAAAAACGCTCCATCTCCTGCCAGTTCTCCATAACCTGGTACGGTTCGCTTCCTGTGACCGGCATGCCCATAGTCTTTAGCTTCTCTTTTAATTGAATTAAAACTTCCTCTGATAAAACCACGTTTGAAGCATCGCCTTTGTCCGCTTCTCCGTAGATGTCCCCGGTCAGTTCCAACGCGGCCCTTAAGTCAGCTTCCGCTTCTTTCCTTTCGTTTTCATCAACCGGAAGATCATACCCTTTTTCCCAACGCCCTTTTTTGTTATTGTCTTCCCTGCTCTCTGCCAAAGAAGGTTCTTCCCCACTTTCCTTGGCGCCGGACAGTGAAAACTCCTCCTGCATTTTTCCTCCACAGGCACATAAAAACCCTGTCATTATTATGATGATAATCTGGATATATATTTTTCTAATTTCCATGGAAATTCTTCCTTTATTTCATATCATATACGTTGGGAATGTCCAGTTCCTTTTTCTCTATGGAATTGGATAAATAACGGAATGTCCCGTCATCAAAGGGCTGAACGGTTATGATGTTGGTAAACGCACAGTCGGAGTTATAATCCGGCCATACCCCATCTACAAAGAGGGTCAGCGTTCCGTCCGGGTTCTCCTTATCCCCCACCACTTCCCCAAAAGGCGGATACGGGCTGGAAAAGATCATTTCATACGGATAGCTGTCTGTGTCTGCGCGGTAACCGCATATCTCCCTTATCCGTTCCTTTGTGACTGGAAAATACGTGGTCATGATCCGTTCATATACCTCTGCAGGTATCTCCCCATTTTCCGGCCGCAGAATCTCTCCCGTATCCATGCGGTACAGGTCCTCAAACATGCATGGCATCAGGATATTCTCCACGTTGCTTCTGTCCCAGTCCGTTACAAGGACATTGTAATTCACATAGCTAAGCCCGGACAGATATTTTTCCGTCAGTTCCCTGCACCAATTAGAAAGCGGTTCTACCCGCCAGAACTGACGCAGGCTGGAATGGTAAAGCTGTATTTTATAGGAATAGATGAAATATCCCTTTTCCGTCAGCCTGATCTCTGCAATGTCACTGACAGCGGTAGATATGACCTCCGGTATGCCTCCTTCCCTCCAACCAATCTGGACATAAAAGGTCTGCAGTTTTCCTCCCCTGTGTATGAACGTATAAGCCCCTATCAGCCCATCCAGATTTACATCAAAGATTGTGACCATCGTATCCTGTTCCTTCAAATAGGCAGAATAAAAGTCCTGGACGCTTTCATGATTTTCCATATTCGCCCCATCGGTAACGCTTACATATCCAGCCGTTCCAAGCATGGAAACCACCCGGTTTCTCTGCTCTCTGGAAAAATCCCTGACCGTATAAGTGTAGGGCGGAACTTCCTCTATGGCCGCATCCCTGTATACTTCCTGCACCTGCACGGCTGCCGCTAAAGCGCTGTTTTCCAGTTCTTTTTCTTCATCTTCACTGAGCAGACTGTCCGGTTCTTCTAAAAAATACTGTGTTGATAATGGTTCCTGCGGTTCTTCTCCCCTGCCAGCTGCCCTGGTATCGTTCGTGACTGCGCCGCTGTCGGAAATCTCCGCAACGGGTTCCCAGGCTTTTTCTGACTGCTTTCTATTTGCTTCTTTCCAAATGCCAGTAACGAGACATCCCGCTGACACTGCTAAAAATAACAGGATAAATGAGAATCCCCATTTTCTATATAACCATTTCAGTTCTTCCAACTAATCATTCCTTCCATATACTTCTTTCCACTGGTCTTCGGTCAGCCGATCGGAATGCCACCATGGTTCATAACCGCCCTCCGGAAAAATGATCCGATTTGATACATATTGAAAACCGCCGTTGTCAAGAGGACGAACCACTGTTTCATGGGTATATGCCCTGGAGGTGTTTTCCTCCGGGTATACGGCATTTACGGTCAGGGTTAAGGTTCCGTCACTGTTTTCCATATAACTGACCACTTCCGGGTATGGAATCTCCGGATACTCAACCTCATAAAACCCTCTCGGTCTGTATTCATACGTTTGATCTTCCGGTAGATAGGCTGCCTTTTTCCGCAGCTCCTCACGGTCTATTTGGAAATGGCTTTCCGTAACATGTTCAAATACCTCTGCCGGTATCCTGTAAACGGCCCCCTCATCTAAATCGTCATCAGATAGAAAAGGAACCGGCTGTTCATAGACATCACCATAGAACCTGTCGAACAAATCATAAAAATCCAGATTTCCAAAGTCCTCTTCGCTCCAGTCCGTAAGAAAAAGATTATTTCCCCCATACCCCACTGGCAGCAAATATATTCTGTTTAATTCCCTGCATATTTCGTCTAATGGCTGAACCCTCAGCGCCGTATGTTCCGGTTCCTCACTGAGAGAAAGTACATAATAGCTTTCGGAATAATAACTTCCCTCAAACAGCAGATAACCTTCCTTTGTATACTCCCACGATTCTGCCGGATAACTTACTGTGCCCATGTTTTCCAAAATCCCGTTGCTATACGGATAATATCCTCTGACAACATCCACGGTGCCATCTGTTGTATGGAGGTCATATTTTATCAATCCACCGGAACCGGTAACTACGATTATGGTCAGCTCTGCCTCCTGTTTTTTGTCTACTGACCCGCAAAAACTTAAGACCTGTTCCGAACCCGCCATGTCAATCTGATTTCCTTCATCTATCGCAACATAACCCTGTTCTCCTATCCTTTCAACGAAATTTCTCATCACTTCCTCAGTTCCAACCGTTCCCGTCTCTGCTGCCTGGTCATAAATATCACGATAAAGTCCAGCAATGAATTCCACCTCGAAATCATGACTCTCTTCCCTTTGTTCTTTGTACGAATATTCCTCACTGGCGGCGGCTTCTTGCGGTATCTCCTGAATTTCCTCCGCTTTTTGACCACATCCGGCCGCTACAAAAAGAAAGGCACTTACAGCAATCAACAGCCTTTGTTTTCTCATTTTTTTCATCTCTGTCAGACCACCTTTTTCAGAAAAGTTGCAAATACGGATATAAATATTCTTCCGTTATATTTATATTACATTTGTAATCGTTTATATCAAAAAATGCCATGGAATACAACTCAAAATCTCTTCTATTTAAGAATCCCCGCCATACGCAGCAGATGCCGCGCATTTGCGGTAGTACAGCGTCCCTCTTTTAATTTGTAGTCAAAAAGGATTTTATTTTCCTTATAATGCTCTGTAAAATGATAATTTTTCCCATGGATGTCCAAGTCTTTTTCTAAATCACACAGCTCAAAATCATGGGTTGTGATCAACGTAACGGCATAAGGCTTCGACAAGTTTCGTATGGTCTCTTTTGCTGCAAATATCCGGTCTTTTGCATTTGTCCCCTTATAGATTTCATCAATCAGGGAAATCATTGGGATCTGCTTTTTACTTACCTCAATCATTCTCCTGATACGCAGCAGTTCCGCATAAAATGTGGAAATGCCCTCGTTCACATTATCCTCTGTGCGTATGGAAGTGCATAGTTCCATAAGGGAGATACGCAGGCTCGCAGCGGTGCAGAATCCACCGGCGTAGGCAAGGGCCAAATTGATGCCTATGCTGCGTATAAAAGTTGTCTTTCCTGACATGTTGGAGCCTGTTATGATACAGGTTCCATGGGTAAGGTCAATATTGTTTCCCACTGCTGATGACTCTTTTAGCAGCGGATGCTTGATATCAGAAGCGGCTAATAAAGGATGTTTGGAATCCGCAATCACTGGCAAGCAGTGGAACTTTCGAGTGTGGCAGATTACACCCAGGCTTATTAAGGCTTCTACATTTCCCACTGCCTTAAGCCAGGCTTTCAGACTGTATTTATAGCTGTCCTTCCATTTCTCATACCATTCCACACAATGATAATCATGTAAAAACAGGCTATTATAAAGTAAGAATGCATAAATATTGTGGCGTGCGCATACAGAATCTGTAATTTTCTCCAGATCTTTTAAAGCGGCAGAAGCAGAGCCACTTTTCAACAGCGTCTTCTGCAAATCTTTAAGATATGGGCTGTCAAAGGATTCCTGCTCCAAAAGATGAAACAATTTCCGGTAAGGAGTAATTGTCCTGTTCATCTGATAGATAGGGGATAACACCTTATTGTTCCGATAAAACCCAAGACCTGCAGACACAAGCTGGGCAAATGCAAGGAGAAAGAAAAGGGGCATTGTCAGGTGTCTGTGAACTCCCAACAAAGCAGAAAATAAAAGGGTTAATGTAAGAAGGGGGAACAATCTGATGAGTATCCGGCAAGCCAAAGGAAAAGAGTTCTTTGTTTCCAAAGCATGAAAAAAATGTTCCATGATCTTTCTGCATTCGTCATATTCGATATTTCTTAACCCCCTTGCGGCAGTTTCCAGCTCCATGCAGAATTCAGGCTTTTTGGTCAATTCCGCAGCCGCCTGCTGACGGCTCCTGATTTCATGAACCGTCTGTAAAGTTGTTTCCCTTGTAAAACCTTTCCCCGGCAGACTCATCCAGAAGGCAAGCTGATCCTGACCCCAGATTGTGCCTGCCGTACAAATATATTGATAGAGGGAACCTTTTCCAAACAAATCCAGATCCCTGGCCTCTAAAATGTCATCATTTAAATACCTTGCCCCGTCCATGGGAAAGCTTTTCCACCCATTGCCAAAACGCGCCATGTAGTCTTTGAGAACAGACTGTAAATCTTTCAGGTATGTCTGCTTCTGTTCCAGTATGCCGTGGCAGCGAACGAGCATAAGAAAGGCAAATCCAGAACCAAAGGCAGGCACGAGGAAAGCAGGGTTTTTCTGCTGATACCAAAGGAAAAACATCAACCCTGCAACGGCAGCGGTGATGATGCGCAAGAATGATATCTGGCTGGAGGTCTGCGTCAGTTTATCCAGCTCTTTCTGACAGGATTCATAATATCTTACATATAAAGTATATTTATCTTGTATGTGATTTTCATCAGTCATTTCACCGATATTCATGAAAACCTCCTTACTTGCTCTAAACAAAAACTGCAAGATTCCCTGTTCTTTTGTATGATCCATTATCATCCCATTGACCAATTTTGAAAAGCCTCCAACAAAAAAACAGTGCATTGATCCGTTACTCCATAACAGGGGACATTACCCGCCCCCTGCTGTTTATTCCACAACCTCAATCGAATCTACAATACTCATTCTGCTGATCTTCCGTAAAGGAATACAGGTCGCCAGAATACACGCCCCGATGGAAAGGAGCGACGCACAGACTATGGGAATCACAGGAACTGCTGTCAGCCGAATAGTGTCCGTCATCCCGGCCTCCACAAAAACCGTACCCAGATATCCGGCGATGCTTCCGATGACCGCCGCATTCCTGCCATAATAAAATCCTTCCCACAGGAACACCCGAAACAGACTTCCCACGCTCATACCCATGGCACGCTGTATCCCGATCTCCGCAATCCGGGTATGGATATTGGTGTAGACCGTATTGATGATGTTCAGGATTCCTATGAAGCCGATGAACAGAATCAACCCCCAGGCCAGCAGACGGATCTGGGCTTCGCTTTCCTCAAACTGGCGGTCCGTCTGTTCATAGGATACGGCAACTGTCCCCGGTATCCGCTGGCCAAGCGCGTCCAGCACCTGATCAAAAACGGTTCGGTCGGCCCCGTCTGTCAGTCCCGGACGCAGTTCCGCATAGGTGTCCCTTCCTGTAAGGCTGGAATAAATCCGATCACTGACCAGAACCTGAACGCCATTCACAAACCCGCTGTTTCCCACACTGAAATAACCGTCATAGCCTCCCATGGATAAAAGTACCGGCAGCTTTTTCCCGGACACGGTAATCTCGCTTCCTTCCTCCACATGGGTGGTGCCAAAAGATACTCCTTCGATTTCCATGGGGATGGGATTGCGTATCACGCACCCTTCTCCTGCTTTCAGCATGTCAAGCTGCTCTTTCGTCAGTCTGGAAGAAAATTCATGATCCATCCAGCAGTCATTGAATCCGAAGATCTGAAAGGTTTCACCAACCCCCAGCGTGACATCGGTTTCCATCCCTATGGGCAGGTTCTGCTCATCCAGCTCATAGAGAGAAAACTGTTGCGCTGCCACATAATCCACATTTTCTTCCAATTCCAGCGCTTTTTTCTCCTCCGGTGAGATACCTTCGTACTGATTGACGATGGAATAATCCCCCAGGTGTTCGGATAACGAGCCGGATACACTAAGCAGAGACAGAAAACTCTGCAGCGTGATAAAGACGGTAATGCTCATGACCAGGGACAGAACTGTTACCGCTGTCCGCCCTTTGCTGCGGCTCAGATTCAGTCTGGCATAATACCGTTCGAAGTTCCGGATCTTTTTGATGTTCCGTTTTTTTCGTTTCACCTGTCCCTTCGTTCCAGACATAGCCGTGACCGGAGACACTCTGGCCGCAAAATGGGCCGCCGGAGCTGCCGCCAGAAACGTAAATGCCAGAGTTACAAGGGTACTGATCAGCAGATATCCCCATTTCCCCGTACTGTTGGCATCGATCAAAGCCTGGAGCTGTTCCCTGCTTCCTGCCAGAAACATCTCCGGTGAAAGCTGGTTTAATGCCGCGGTCAGAATCCCCTTTGCGAACAGACAACCAAACAGCAGGCCAACGGGAATCCCCGCCATACATAGCAGCAGGATCTCTGCAGCAACTACACCATACAGCTGGCCTTTCTCCGCGCCGAGAGCCCGAAGCGTTCCGTATTGCCCGATCCGCCTGGAAACGGCGATTTTCAGAATATTATAAACCACCAGCCCGGCCGCCAGCAGGATCAGGGCAACGACCATGATCCCTATGAACACTAGCCAGGAAAAACCGGCATCATCCACGGACAACTCCGAATCCGCCGCCTCCGAATCAAAGGAGATTCCAAGGGCGTTCAAAAGCGGGATATTGTAAAGCGTGTCCAGCGCATGCATTTCCAGCTTTTCGCAGAGGTCATCCATCACCGTCTGAAAGTTCTTTCTGTCTTCGGTTCGGATATCCATACTATAATAGAGATACTCCGGGGGAAGAACCTCATCTGCCGTCCCCTGCCCGGCAAGGCCCAGGATATGGCCGCCGGTATAACTCAGAAAATTGCTCTCTGTAATTCCCACCAGAGTAAACTCCGCCGTATAGTCATAAGCATCCACCATAATTCCATGACGCAGGGCTTTGGAAAGGGAAAGGCTGATGGTATCCCCCACGTTCCCGTCAAACCCCAAAAACTGCAGGGCATCTTCCGGCAGGGCCAGTTCCATGGGAGCTTCAGGCAGCCTTCCCTCCACAAGACGCGAATAGGAAGGTATCGTGGCTATCCCTTCGTTCCAGTATTCCGCCAGGTCCAGGGAAAGCTGGTCATTCAGTTTTTGATCTCCCAGCGGAACAAAGCGGCCGGCATAAGACAGTCGGGAATCCTCTTCCAATATCTGTGCCTTTTCGTCCGTGAGCTGTACAAAGGTTGCGTAGCGGTCCCCGCCGATAGCGACCGCCTGCTGCTGACGCATGGCAGAAAGGACGCCAACGGACTGTCCTGCCGCAGTGGTCATCATGGTAGACAGAATCACCGCAATGAGGATCAGAAAAGAAGTCAGTTTCTGTGAGATCACTTCCTTAAGTGCCAAAGTACGATAACTTTTCATCTTCCGCCCACCTCCGTCAACACACCGTCCACAATGGACAACCGCCGGTCGGCCATTCCGGCCACACGATTATCATGGGTAATGATAACCAGCGTTTTTCCCATTTTATCATGTACTGCTCTGAGCATTTCCATCACTTCTCCGCCGCTTCTGCTGTCCAGATTTCCCGTTGGCTCGTCCGCGAAGATCACGTCCGGCTGTGCAATCAGCGCACGTGCGATGGCCACCCTCTGCTGCTGCCCTCCGGAAAGCTCATGGGGCAGATGGGTAAGCCTGCTGCCGATCCCAAGCAGCTGCGTGAGCTGTTCCAGATACACCTCATCTGGCTGTTTTTTGTCAAGAAGCAGGGGCATCAGGATATTTTCCCGCGCGGTCAGAACCGGAAGCAGATGAAACTGCTGAAAGACAAAACCGATGCTCCTGCGGCGAAATACAGACCGTTCCCGGTCAGAAAGGCTGTAAATATCCTGATCGTCATAAGTCAGCCGGCCGCTGGTTGGCTGGTCCAATCCGGATAACAGATGGAGCAGGGTGCTTTTCCCACTTCCTGACGGACCTGTAATCGAAATAAAATCACCTTGCATGATCTGAAACGAAGCCCCATCCAGCGCCGTTACCCGGCTTTCCCCTTCTCCATAAATTTTTGAAAGCTCTTTTGCTTCAATTTTCATAAAAATACACTCTCCTTATCATCATTTTGCATCTGCATAAACAGAAATTGTCAGTATGCATGATTTATGCTGTAAAAAGAGTGTAATGGATAAATCTCAAAAAACGCTCAAGGTTTTTATTCTATCTGAAAAAATGCCATGGCCGCTGCGCCGCCTTCCGGTCTGTTCTCCAGACAAAGTTTTCCGCCGTGTTTCAGGCACAACAGGCTGCTGCTGTACAGCCCCATACCAAAATGTTCTGCATTTTCCTCCATTTTTCCAAAGGGCTTTGGTCCGTTCTTTACCAGTTCAGGCGGAAAACCGGAACCGTCATCCGCGACCGTAAGGCACAACATCCTTTCCATCCACATAAGGCGGATCTCCAGTTTTCTGCGGGCAAAACGCGCCGCATTTCCGATCAGGTTTTCTGCCACGATCAAAAAAATTCCATGATCCATCCTGACAATTCCCAAATCCGGTACGGACAGTATGAGATCAAGTCCAGGCGCAAGCAGATGCGCAGTCTCTTCCAGCTCTTCCAAAAGGGCAGAGCCATCTGTTTCACAAAGCCGCACCTGTATCTGTTCCAGCCTCTGGATGCTGCTCATAGCCTCCACATACTGTTCCACCCGCAGCACATAGCGTTCCATCCGCTCCAACGTATGTTCATCCGCCCTTCCCCCTTTCATCAGCTTCACGTTTCCCTTCAGAACCGTGACCGGATTGCGCAGGTCATGGGCAAAGGCCGCATTGAGCCTTTTACGTTCCTCCGCCTGCTGCCACAGTTCCTGGTTTGTTTTCAGAAGTTCTTTTCGCATCATCTCAAATGCGGCGCAGATCCGTCCCAGTTCATCCGCGGATGTCTCCGGCATGGAAAAATCCAGATCATGATTCCGAATGCGCTCGGTTCCCATTTTAAGAATTTCGATAGGCACTTTTAATTTCAGACGATAAAAAAGAATCCCGGCAATGGCCAGTCCCCCCGCCGGAAATAGTACCGCCGAAAGCAGCCGGACACCGTCCAGCAGCTCCAGAATCTGCATCTGTTCCTGATCCGGCTTGACCAGCTCTGTAACTGTGCCGCCGGAATCAATGGAAATCCCTCCCTGGGAATACCTCTCTGCAATTCTTCCGCATAACAGATACATTCCCAGTGTCATCAAAAGCGCAGTCACCAGGCAGAATACGGACAGTAGAAAAAAGCACTGTTTGAGTCCCATATTTTTCAGCCCTTCCATCGGTATCCGCACCCCCAGACTGTTTCGATATAAGCGGTAAATGTATGGGCTGCCAGCTTTGCCCGGATTTTCCGGACATGCTCCATGACCACATCGCTGCTGCCCTCCCCGTCAATCCCCCACACACTCTCATAAATACGTTCCCGGTCAAACACCTGTCCTGTATGCAAAGAAAGCAGCTCCAGGATATCAAACTCCCTCCTGGAAAATGCCACCGGCTCCCCATTTACCGTCACGGTGCGGGCCGTATAGTCAATGCCAAGCTCTCCAAAAAACTTTACTGCAGAAATGTTCTGCCGCCTCTGTTCCCTCCGCAGATGAGCGGCAACTCTTGCTTCCAGTTCATCCAGATCAAAGGGCTTTACAATATAGTCATCCCCGCCTGCCCGAAACCCCGCAATCTGATCTGCGGATTCTACACGGGCCGTCAAAAAAAGAATCGGACAAGTCACATGGTTTCGTATGTTTTGGCAGACGGAAAGGCCGTCCATACCGGGCATGTTTATATCCAACAGGATCAGGTCCGGCCGCATTTCTGCTTTTTGAATCGCTTCCTTCCCGTTATAAGCGGTCAGAACATCATATTCTTCCGAAAAATAACTTCTCATCATATCTACAATTCCCTGCTCATCATCCACAATCAATAGTTTCCTTTTCATACTTTCCCCCTTCAACAGAGATTTTTTTTATTGTATCACAGAAATCTCAAAGAATTCTCAAACGTCATAAAAAGGCCATTCTATTGTAACCAGATAAGCAGTACATACATTCCTTTTTATCATAAAGGCAAAAACAGAAGATTGAGAAGTTGTTGGAGCAATAAGAAATGTGGGGTGTGGCGGTTGCTATGCCTATATTTTGTGGTAAATGGAAAAGGAAGTAGTATAATCAAATCTATAGAAAAAGCAAAACAAATTTATTATAGTATCCCCCATGCATTTCTCCTCCTGAAAAATGTTTATTCTATTATCACCTTGTTGACCGATTTCCGAAATACCTTAGAGTAATTTGTAACAAAGGAAATATAATAATGTGGCAGTTCGCAGCATTAAGCGAATTGCCACATTTTTTAATGACAGTTTTATCTGTATATTTTTTGTTACATTGTCTAAAATGATTTTTCATTTAAATATTGCCCTTCCGGGAGTATTCTGCAATGTAATTGATTATCCAAATGATTTGATGCTGGGGTCAAAACATAGTGTTTTCTATGTTTGAACCTCCACATGAACCTTGAAAATTTAATATTTTACAGTA
>ERZ808046.749-NODE-749-length-21320-cov-4.048769_pt1 | contig 21320 bp, 17 predicted proteins | sample MGYA00380196_ERZ808046 | MGnify/ENA primary metagenome ERZ808046 (study PRJEB31490, sample SAMN06133421) | mouse gut metagenome | isolation source: Z6_2 | host: mice | place: China: Chengdu | collected 2015-05 ...
ACCGCAAGGTAAACTGTGAAACTGCTAATATCAACAAGACTGTGTCAGCGGCTGTAAGACAGCTTGAGGATATCAAGTATCTCCAAAGCATCATCGGTCTTGAAAAATTGCCGGAGGGCTTGGAAGAGACGGCACGTATCAGGCTTTCCCATCCAGACGCAACGCTGAAGGAGTTAGGAGAACTTCTGTCACCCACGGTTGGAAAGTCGGGAGTCAACCATCGGTTGAGGAAAATAAGCGAGATGGCAGAAAAGGTGAGACAAGATCAAGGAGGATTATTATGATTAAGACACCTGTTGTAGTGAAACATGAAAATGGTATGGATGGAAGGCCTATTGCATTATTGGTGCAGGAAGCAAGCCAATATGCAAGCAGAATTTATATTCAGTTAGGTGAGAAGAAGATTAATGCTAAGAGCATCATGGGAATGATGAGCCTGAATCTGGCAGAGGGTGAGGAAGTGACTGTCCTGACAGAAGGGGAAGACGAAGAAAAGGCGGCGGAGGGAATCCGTTCTTTCTTTTTGGATGTTTAGGCTTAAGTTAATAGTGGATAAAAATGAGAAAGAAGGGCTGTGCTTTGGGGCACAGTCTTTTCTGGATTTTTCCCAACTGTGCGGCAGCACGGGCTTTGCGAATGGATAAGTGGGTTGGATGAGCTTTATATCATCCAACCGTATAGATAGAATTTTTTGGAAGGAGATATGCGTATGAAGAAAATGTTGTTTGTTTATAACCCGAATGCGGGAACAGGAATGCTGAAGCCAAAACTGTCGGACGTTCTGGATATTTTCGTTAAGGCAGGATATGAAGTGACAGTTTATCCGACCCAGAAATATCACGACGCACTTACGAAAATCACTACTTATACAGGGGAGTATGATTTGGTCGTGTGCAGCGGAGGAGACGGGACGCTGGATGAGGTTGTGACAGGAATGGCGAGGCGTGTGAAAAAGGTGCCGATTGGTTATATTCCGGCAGGAACAACCAATGATTTCGCACGCAGTCTTCATATTTCCAAGGAGATTCTGGAGGCGGCGGATACAGCAGTGAACGGAACGCCGTTAGCCTGCGATATTGGTGTGTTTAATGACGATTTTTTTGTGTATATTGCAGCCTTTGGTCTGTTTACCGACGTATCTTATGAGACGAAACAGAGCGTGAAAAACGTGCTGGGGCATCTGGCATATGTGCTGGAGGGGGCGAGGAGTATTTTTAATGTCCCATCCTATCATGTACGAGTGACCCATGATGATGAAGTGATTGAAGATGAATTTATGCTTGGCATGGTGACTAATTCCCGTTCTGTCGGAGGATTTCAGGGAATTATCGGCAAGGATGTGATATTTGACGACGGAGAATTCGAGGTGACATTAATCAGGACTCCGAAGAATCCGTTAGAATTGAATGATATTATTGCAGCGCTTTTGTTCCGGCAAAATGAATCTAAGCAAATATATTCTTTCCGGACCGGAGAAATTTGTTTTGAATCTTTGGAGGAGATTCCGTGGACATTGGACGGAGAGTTTGGAGGAGAGCATGATGTCGTTAGTATTTTGAACCGGAGACGGGGACTTCAGATTATGGTAAAAGAGGAAGTTAAGTCTCGTCTGACACAGAACGAGGAATGACGTCTATCATGTTATCAGTATTGGCGCATAGCTTGACAGCAGGTGTCAAGCTTGCGAGTGAACATAGTGTTACTATTTGCGGCCTCCCAGGCCGTGAATAGTAACTATAGTAACGAATAGTTATAAAAAATAATAAAAAATACTTGCATATTCTGTAACTATATGATATAGTAGATTTTGCTTGTGGGAGATGCACAGGCAAAATTAATATGGCTCCATGGTCAAGCGGTTAAGACGCTAGCCTCTCACGCTGGAATCAGGGGTTCGATTCCCCTTGGAGTCACTTGATGAAAAATCCGCAGAATATTCTGCGGATTTTTTTGCAATGCGTCTGTCAATATGCTTCTATTTCTTTGATTGTCATATCTCTTCCGAACATAGGCATTACTTTTTCGCTTCCACATTTAGGACATCTAAAATCAGTTTCTGCTGCTCGAAAATCAGAACCGCAGTCCAGACATCTGGCAATTCCGGGGACGATTTCTATTTCAAGCTCTGTATTTTCATATTTTGTCCCGGATACTACGGCACCCCAGCAATCGTCCATAAATTTGGGGACAACACCACTGAGTTCGCCTATCTCTAGTACAATCCTGTTAGCGCCCGTCATTTCTTCTTCTTTCAGGATTTTATCCATCATCTTAACAATGGCGTCGGCAATTCCAAGTTCATGCATATTTCTCCACCTTTTTGGCATGCGGTCCGGCATCAGAAGCCGGACCTTAGAGTTAACCGCTGCTATTTAGCAACTGTCTTTTTTACAATTTTTCCGGCTTTTTTTACGACATGCTCAGCTACTTTAATCGGCATTGTTTCGAAACGTCCGGCCTGTATCTGTTTCATATCTGTACGTTTTGTCATATGTATTGCATCAAATTCGCATTTGGTCGTGCAAAGTCCGCATCCTACACACAGATAGGTATCTACTTTCGTAGCGCCGCAGCTTAAGCACCTTGCAGTTTCCTTTTTTACCTGTTCTTCTGTAAATGTCATGCGGGTGTCGCCGAATGTTTTTGCTTTTGCTGCATGATACCCCGGAATCTGCCGTTTGTCACTGTCAAAGGCATTTATCGGCACCATTGCGGTATCTTTATTAAGAGAATGATAAATCCTTCTGTCACGTCCCAATGTTAAGGTCTGGCCCGGCTGTACAAAGCGGTGCAGGGAGATTGCCGCTTCTTTTCCGGCGGCAATCGCATCAATTGCGAAACGTGGTCCTGTGTAGGCATCACCGCCTGCGAAAATATCCGGTTCGGCAGTCTGGTATGTCAATGGATTAGCCTGTACGGTTCCGTTTTTGTTGAATTTGACCTTTGTTCCTGCCAGCAGGTCTTTCCATTCAATGGACTGGCCGACGGACAGCAGGACGTGTTCACATTCGACAGTCATAAGTTCATCTTCATCATATTGAGGATTGAACCGATTGGCTTCATCGAATACGGCAGTACATTTTTTGAATACGATTCCTTTTACTTTGTCGTCTTCCACAAGGATTTCTTTTGGTCCCCAGGAATTGTGGACGGTAATGTCTTCGTGCTCGGCTTCGCTGACTTCATCGGCTGCCGCCGGCATCAGTTCACGGCTTTCCAGACAGAACATAGCGACTGTTTCAGCCCCCATGCGGACGGCAGTTCTTGCTACGTCGACTGCAACGTTTCCGCCGCCAATGACAATTGTTCTTCCATGAAGCGTGCGGTCTTTTCCAAGATTTACATCGCGGATAAAGTCGATACCGGACAGAACGCCCCCGGCTTCTTCTCCGGGGATCTGAATCTTACGTCCTCCCTGTGCTCCGATTGCCACGTAAAATCCGGCAAATCCTTGTTCGCGAAGCTCAGGGATGGTAATGTCTTTACCGACTTCCACGCCACATTTAAACTGTACGCCCATTTCCTTCAAAATGTCGATTTCTGCTTCTACAACATCCTTTTCCAAACGGAAGGAAGGAATTCCGTTCATCAGCATACCGCCGGGACGGTCATCTTTTTCAAATACGACCGGTGAGTAACCCTTCTGTGCCAGATAGAAAGCACAGCTCATACCTGCGGGACCCGCACCTATAATGGCGATTTTCTGTGGATAAGGTCTTCCAATCTGATTTACCATCGGTGGAATGTAACGTGTCTCGGCGTTAAGATCAAAGTCGGCGATAAATCTTTTGACTTCGTCAATCGCAACAGCTTCATCCACATTTCCTCTGGTACATTCATCTTCGCATCTGTGGTTGCAGATACGTCCGCATACTGCGGGAAATGGATTTTCTTTTTTGATCAGTGCCAGTGCATCCGTATATCTTCCTTCGGCGGCAAGCCTTAAGTAGCCCTGCACTGCGATATGTGCCGGACAGGCAGTCTTGCATGGCGCTGTTCCGGTAGGGACAACATCTTCCCGGTTCTCCCGATAATCCAGGTTCCAGTCTTTTTTGCGCCAGATGCTGTCTCGCATTTTCTTATATTCTTTTTGGGAGAGAGACTCTGTCGTACACAGTTTTTGCCCCAGCTTAAGTGCATTTCCGGGACAGGTCTCCACACATTGGCCGCATGCCACGCATTTTGTTTCGTCTATCTCTGCCATGTAATTGGAGCGGATTGCATCTCTGGCTCCGTACAACATACCTGCACGTAAGGCAAAACAGGAGCAGGCACAGCAGTTACAGATAGCGGCGCTGTCTCCTGCCTCTTCGATATTGGGGATATCATGCATCAGACCATTGTCTTCGGCCCGTTTTATAATTTCATACACTTCTTCACGTGTAATTTGGCGGGCTTTTCCGGTACGGATGTAGTTTTCGGCTCCTTTTCCCATCTGGATACACATGTCTTCTTCCAAATGTCCGCAGCCTTCACCGATGACTCTTCTGGAAGTGCGGCAGGAACAGGGCGAAACAGAGAAAATATTATATTTGTCGATATAATAGCTTAGTTTTTCGTAAGGATGTACATCCGGAATACCTTTGATGGAGTCTTCTACAGGGATTACACGCATCATGCCATATCCGTCAGGCAGCATTGGGGCAAGCGAGGAAATACGGAGTCTCGTATATTCTTCAAATGCCTTTCCTACTTGGGGATATTTGGCAAGAATCTCCTTGTTGTTTACCATCATTTCCAAAATGCCGGGTGCAAATATCTGCATAAAGTAACGGTCTTTTCCGTCCTTTGGATCTGTTGACACGCGGAATACGCCGATCCATGCCAGATGCTCCGCCAGTTTCTGTACTTCTTTTTCTGGTTTTCCTACTTTTTTTGCAAGATATCCTACTGTCCGCTCCTTTCGAAGCCCGGCAGCGATTGCCACATCGGCTTCATCATCTGTTAATATGGGTGCCAGAGAATAGTACTCCGGTGCATTTTCATCGATTTTATTGATCATGCCGGTAAGGCCGCCTATTACCTTACATAGTTTCACAATCTTTGGACGCAGCTTTGCCATATTAACCCTCCTTTCTTTCAAGTCCCGCTCATGCGGGTTTTGTTTACATGTTTAATTAAGCCCGTTTTCGGCCAGATTCATTTTATAGGAATTCAGATCTGTATAAATCTCTTCTTTCAACGGGTTTCTCTTTGTGCTTCGTACAATCCGGATTTCATATACCAATACAGCGATGTTGAAAGCGAGTGCCGCTATGCTTAAAATCAGTTTTGGCAGAGCCTGCTGGGTTGATGTGATGGAAAAATATTTCTCTGCCGCTGAATAGTCTGCGGTCAGAGAGAACATCGCCCACAATGCCAGAGTCTGTGCTCTGTGCTGCAGCCATATGCCCCGTTTGATAAAGAATTCTGCCGCTGTACAGGATACGAGGAGCAGGAATCCGGCATAGAAGGCGCGGTTGGATATACAGTTATAGCAATAGGACATATTCCATAGATCGTAAGCGATGATCCAGAACCACAACTGGTCTGCCCACACCATGTCTTTTGATTTTGACCTTGCAATCCGGATTCCGAGCCAGCCTGTAATTGTAACAATGTTCAGAATTCCCGCAATTGCGTTAAATACGTTCCAAGGGCCGCCGATCATTTCAAGTCCAGCCTCTATCTGTCCTGTTTTCGGCAGACATTCCAGATCTGCATATACGGCTTCTAAAATATTAATAGCCAGAATCAGGGCAGGATAAGTCAGCATAAATTTATTTTTCTGTAGTTTCGGAATATAGCGGAGCAGCATAAAGCCGATAACACCGGCAAGCGCCGAATATGTTTTCACCCATGCAAACCATGTGCCGCCGACATTTCCGCCGGCAGTCCTCGGCCAGATAAATATGGTCGCGATAATCGGGAAAATTACATACATAGCGATTCCTGCCCATTTATAGCGGCGGGTTACTTCGTTTAAAATAATCATTCCTGCGACAAGTGCAATAAAAGTCAATACACTTGCCAATGTGTAGCCTGTAAAAAATAACATGAAGATTCCCCCTTTTCTCATCCCTAAGCTGCCTGTTTGCGGGGTGCTTGCCGCAAACAGGCACAAATTTTTCCTGTGTACTAAAAGCGCAGTTCCAGATTACTGATTGGAAAGGCTTTGCATGAATGGATGTATCCGAATAATTTGTCTGCATGCCGGAGCAGTGCGCCGTGTGCGGTAAATACCTTTCCTGATACGAGTTGGACTCTGCAAAGGCTGCATTCGCCCGAGCGGCAGCAGACATTGACACGGAGACCTGATCTTTCGAGAGCGGTCAGGATGCTTTCTCCGCTTTTCGCATCTATTGTCTTTCCATCTACTGTAATATGGAAAATCTCTTCTCCCGTCAGTCCTTCCGGCCATCCCGGTTCGTTCCAGACATCCCGTCTTGTACCGAATACTTCTTTTCTGGCTGCACGTGCCGGAATCTGTAATTCGTCCAGCGCTTTCTGACAGAAATTCATCATGATTGTCGGTCCGCAGATGTAGTATGTGGATCCCGTTACATCAGGAACATGTGCCCGAATCCTTGCTGCATCGATAAAGCCATGTTCTACACCCGGTTTTTCTTCATCGGAAAGGACTAATGTATAATGGAAATTCGGGTAATTTTCCGCAAACGCTGACAGTTCTTTGTGATACATGGCGAGTTCCTCGGTTCTGCTTCCGTACAGAAGAGTGACGTCTCTGTCTTCGCCGCTTTCCAGTATGGTCCGTATCATGCTGACAAATGGTGTGATCCCGCTTCCGCCTCCGAGAAATACGGATTTTTTGGAATGGAATACAGGCTGATAACGGAAAACGCCCGCAGGACCGTTTGCCTCCAGTTTGTCTCCGACCTTTAATTCATTTAACAGGAAGCCGGATACAAAACCGCCCTCTACGGCAGCTACTGTAATCTCATAATAGGCTCTCTGTTTTGCAGACGAAGACAGGCTGTAAGGTCTGGAAGTCCTGACTCCGTCTATCTCGCAAAATACATTGATATACTGGCCCGCCTCAAACGGCGGCAGATACCCGTCTTCCGATATAAAACGGATTCGCTTGGCAATCGGGCTTACGGCCTCGATTTCACTGACGGTCAGGTATAGTACCGATGGGTGGTACTGAGCGATTTTACGCGCTGCGACGCCCCGCTCCAGAGCGATATCCTTACCTGTTCTTTTTGCTGTTTCCAGTTCTTTTAAAGTCTCCGGGCCATTTTGCATGGTACTGATAATCATTTCTTTAATCGGTTTTCCGCTCATGTTATCTGCCCTCCTTTAAAATTTTCATTGCGATTTTGTCACCGTAGCTGTAATTCGGTCCGAATCCGCATGTATTTACCCAGCCGCTTGCAAATGTCAGTCCTGGTATAAATTCATCTTGTGGGAAGAAGAATACGCTGGATTTCAGATCCTGTTCATATCCGTAGATTGCGCCTCCCGGATGTCCAAGATATCTCATGTGTGTCAGTGGTGTTGCTACTTCCATCTCTTCGATGTGTCCGCGGATTCCCGGGAATCTGGTCTCAAGCCTTCTTACGATTTCATCAGCGGCTTCATATTTTGTCCTATGATATTCTTCAGGAGAAAGTTTTTCCCACGCCTCGCCGTATTTTAATGAACCGGCCGTGATTACAGATGTACCAGGCGGAGATACACTGGGGTCATCAATTGTGTAGCAGGTCGCTACGATCGGGTCTGTTTTTGTATTTGTAAAATAAGCATTCTGGAAATCTTTATTGGCATCCAGACTGTCGTAAATCAGGTTAAAGGAATCGGTGAATCCGATATCTTCCGGCGGACAGTCTAAACCGATAAAGCAGGTCAGCGCAGAAATTCCGGTCGTATAGCTCTTAAAATACTGACGGCATTCCTTTGGTACTTCCTCGTCTTTCAAGAGTCCCGCATAAGTGAGTGTCGGTGATACGTTGGAGATGATCTTATCTGCATGGTAAATGTTTCCGCATTCATCTTCCACACCGACCGCACGGCCGTTTTCCAGAATGATACGTTTTACGCCGCAGTTCAGGAATACGTCGCTTCCATTTTTGCGTATCATATCCATCAGGGCCTGGCTCATGACCTGACTCCCGCCACGCACATAGTAAGGCATATCTATCGTGTACAGATACATACATCTTGCAAGGATTGAGAAGGGGAACCGTTCCGGCGGCATACCCATAAAGCACCAGTAAGCAGACAGGCAGAGCTGTAATTCAGTGCTTTTAAAAAATTCGTCCAATACATCCTGAGTACTTCTCACTGCATATCTGGCAAGTGTTTTATAAATTTTCGGAAATCCTGTTTTCGTAATAAATTTTTTTAATTCAGACGGATTTTCCGGACTGTCTGCGCTTTTTGCAAGAAAATCGGCGAGTTCTTCGTTGAATTTCCACACTGTATCAAAATAACGGCGGATTGCCTCCTGTTCTTCCGGGAATTCCCTGCACAATAGTTCACAGGCCTTCTGCTTATCTGCGGGAAGTGCAACCCCTCTTCCGCCTGGAAGATTGATTTTATACAAAGATTCAATCGGAATCCATTCAATAGAATCTTCAATACCCCATTTGCGGAACAATTTTCTTGTAGGGCCTGCATTCTCCTTTGTGTTCATACCGTTCAGCTGATGCAGTGCCACCTCAAATTCAAACCGTCCCCGACGGAAGGATGTTCCGCAGCCGCCCGGAATGTTGTGTTTTTCAAATACTGCTGTCTTTTTGTGATTTACCGTCAGTGTTGCGGCGCTTGCCAGTCCGCCGTTACCGGCGCCGATCACAATCACGTCATACTTTGCCATATGCGTTCCTCCTGTTTTTCTTAAATGATTCCAAAGTAAATCGCAACCGGAACCGCAATTAAAATCAGGTTTATGATCATAAGTGCGATCTGTACGGGACCGGATTTTACTTTCTCAATAAAAGATGCCATTTTTTTGTTTTCCAGTTTCTTTTCAATATCCTCTTTGCAGTAAATCTGGAACACACCGCCGCATGTCAGACTGTTTGCGCGGAAGACAAGCCAGTATCCCGGATTCATCGTAAGAAGGATACTGATAATCGGAGAGGATAAGATACCGATATGTAAGTAGCCGATGGAAGGGCTGAACTCTCCGATTACAAACAGCCAGTTCCAGATTGTATACGCTGCCAGCCAGCAGACCGTGCCGATTACAACAACTTCATCGGTCACGAACAGCTCTGCCGTGCGAAGACCTGCATTTGATGTGTAGATCGCGCTGAAAGGTCCTGCGATATCAGGAATCCATTTTCCTGCAAGTGTAAATACGGACAAACTCAGCACCAGACCGGTCACGAAGTTGAACGGCTGATGATTTTTGAGAAGATCTGTCATCGTTGCTTCCATACAGTTAATGACAAGGAACACGAGAACAATCTTGACGAATAATTCCCCCGGCATCACTCCGAAAATGGGGAGGAGAATCAGCGCCCGCATGATAACCAGCGTGGAAAGCTTCAGTTTTTCGAACATAACCATTTTCAGTCTTACAAGTACAAGTACCGGAAGCAGGACATTGACAATCACATTTACCCATAATGGAAAATAAGATGCCAGCATGGACACGATGCAGATGGCTGCCGTCCATATAAGGAACGTCGGAAACTGTCCCACACCATCGAAAAACCTCCAAAATGTACTTCTTTTCTGCTTCATAACATACACCGCCCTTTCTTGAATCTTTTTCTCATTCCATCTGTGGTCAGACCACATCTCTTTTTATTACTATATCATTTTTATAAAAAAGTATCAACTGGTTTATGTCAATATGTATAAAATAAATAGAAAAAATGTTTGTTGTTTATTGAAAGTGCACAAAACACATGATATAATAACGATAACTGGTCAGTCCAAAGGAGGGAATACAGGATATGCCATTTCAAAAAATAGTATTGCCAACCATGAAAGAGATGTTTGTTTATCAGATGGAGGCTATGATTTTATCAGGAGAATTGAAGTTTGGAGAACAGCTTCCCAACGAACGGGAACTTGCTTCTCAGATGAATATCAGTCGGACGGTGGTCAACTCCGGGATTCAGGAACTGGCTAAAAATGGATTTGTGTACATTGTTCCGAGAAAAGGGACATTTGTAAATGATTTTAAACATAATGGAAATTTGGGAACATTGACTGCTATATTCAGCCATGGCGGAGGCAGATTTGATATGCCTATGTTGATTTCGCTTATGGAATACCGCTCTATTAATGAGCAGAAATGCGCTTCGCTGGCGGCGCAGCGGAGAACGGAGGAAGATCTGGAGACTTTGTTCGCACTTCTTGGAGAGTTGGAGTCTTGTGCTGATTCGGATGCCTTTGCTGACGTCAGCACGAAGTTCCACCGCGCAATCTTCATTGCAACACATAATTCTATTTATCCGTTGATGTACAATTCTTTTGAGGAGATGATACAGGTCATTACACGGATACTTTTCCGGAATATTCCGGCGGCGGATGTATGTTCCATGCTTCGGAAGGTTGTAGATGCGATAGAGGCGCAGGATGCAGTCTTGGCGGAAACCTTGATGGAAGAACATACGGCAATCTGCACCGAGATTCTGACGCAGCAGTATCCGAAGAGTCTTGGATAGTTACGAATAAAAAAACGGACCGTCTTCTGACGCCCCGTAATTTTTTTGATTATTTATTTTTGTCTTTTTTAAATCTTGCAAAAAACCCTTTCTTCTTCTGCGGTGTCTCTAACGGACCTCTCAAGCCCTTCACACCTGTTATGTAAATACCGCTGACAACCGCTTTGACTTCTTTCTTGACTGGAATCAGCGGAAATACCTGTTCGTCACACATCAGCGTCATGATCTTCGGTCCTACCTTGGCTTTAACCACAGCGACTTTGGTCCGGCGAAGATACTTGGGTGTATTCTCCAGAACAATAGCCGGAAGACCGGCCTCCTTCAACTTCATCCGCTTCTTGTCGATGATCAGCATGTTCATTGTCTGTGCGACTGCATCCATCTGCTCTTTCTGCTCTGCCTGTTTTTTTTCAGCTTTCTTTCCGAAAAAATAAAGTGCAATGAGTGCGGCGATTAAAACTACCAATATAACAATCATTATAATTGTGCCTGTACTCACGGTAAATCCTCCTAAATTACTCGTATTCCGCAAAATATGTTACAGTTCACTGGCATACCGGCAAACCGTAATCTGAATATGCTTTTAACATTGTACCATTGTTTTTAGGGAAGTGCAAGCAGTCAGTAAAAAACTTCAAAAGAACTTTTAACCAACTTTTAACCCTTTCTTTTCGGAACTTTTTTGATATAATAAAGGGGAATCAGAAAAGGGGCTTTTAAAGGAGTATTTATGACAGAATCAGTGTGGCAGACAATTTCAGCAGTGTATAATTTTGTGATGGATAATTTGCTTATCATCAATATTTTCCTGTCGCTGTTGATTATATTTTTTCAGAGAAGAAATCCGCAGACCGTATGGACGTGGCTTCTGCTTCTTTATTTTATTCCGATTTTGGGATTCATCCTTTACCTTCTGGTCGGACAGGATTTCCACAAGAGCAGGATGTTTAAGGCGAAGGAGATAGAGGGAGAATTGAAGTATGCCGTGCGGCGTCAGGAGGAGAACATCTATCGTAAGAAGTTGCGTCTTGCGAATCCGGAGATGGGGCGGTTCAAGGATCTGATTCTTTACAATCTGGAAGCCGGGCAGGCGGTGCTGACAGATAATAATGACGTGAGGATCTACACCGACGGCAGAGAGAAGTTCCGTGCGCTGACTCAGGAAATCGAGCGGGCGAAGCGTTACATCCATATTCAATACTACATTATTAAAAGAGATGAGCTCTGGAAGGAGATAGAAAAGGTTCTGGTGAAGAAGGTGCGTCAGGGCGTGGAGGTTCGCGTGCTTTTTGACAGTATGGGCTGCCGGACGATGCGTAATAAAGATTGGGACCGTTTGGAACGGGCGGGTATTCACGTGGCAGAATTTTTCCCGGCATTGTTCGGACCGCTTCAATTCCGCGTGAATTACCGTAACCATCGTAAAATTGTCGTCATAGACGGCCGGATTGGATTCGTTGGCGGCTTCAATGTGGGGCGGGAGTATTTGGGGCTGGACAAGAAATTCGGATACTGGAGGGATACCCACTTGTGTATTGAGGGCGCAGCAGTTACGTCCCTTGCAGTCCGCTTCGTACTGGACTGGAATTATGCGGCGAAGGAAAATTTGTTTTTAGAAGATAAATTATTTGAGATTCCTCAGTACGTGCGGAACGGACATGATCCGGTGCAGATTATATCCAGCGGTCCGGACTCCCAGATTAAAACAATTCATGACAACTATCTGCGGCTGATCCACAGTGCAAAACATCATGTGTACATCCAGACGCCGTATTTTATTCCGGACGACTCCATTCTGGATGCGCTGAAGATTGCCAGCCGTTCGGGAATCGATGTTCGGATCATGGTTCCATGCAAGCCGGATCATCCGTTTGTATATTGGGCAACGTATTCTTATCTGGGAGATATGGTGGCCGCGGGAGCAAAGTGCTATGTGTATGATAACGGGTTTTTGCATGCGAAGACATTGAGCGTGGACGGTATGGTCGCATGTGTAGGAACTGCTAATATGGATTTCAGGAGCTTTGGATTGAATTTTGAAGTCAATGCGACTATTTACAGTGAACGGACTGTGCAGCGTCTGGAACGGACGTTTGAGAACGATATGACGAAATGTACACATGTGACGCGGAAGGTTTACGACCAGAGGAGCCTGCTGATTAAGACAAAAGAGCAGGTGTCCAGATTACTGTCACCATTATTATAGCGGAATAAGGCAATTGTTCATCCCAGGTCACTGTTTACTGGCGTGCCAGTAAACAGTGGCAGGTGTGTTACTGTTCACGGAGCCGGGCACGCCGCTGCCCGGCATCCGAGCCAGTAAAGTACCCCTTTCGGGCATCCGGATCCTCGCCGCAGGTGTTATGAAATAAGTGTGAAATCTTCGGGGAATGTTTTATTTGGCGGCCGATTGTGGTAGAATGTATGCGGACATGAAGAATATAGAAATATATGAGGTGAAAGATAATGAAAAAGAAATTAGCGGCTGCGGTTCTGTGTATAGCAATAGCGGGAGCGCTGACAGCATGCAGTGGGAAACTATCGAATGAAAATCTGACAGTAAAGCAGTACAAAGGTCTTGAAGTGGCGCAGGTGGCTGAACCGGAAAAAGTTACAGATGAATATGTGGAAAATACAATGAACAGTTACCGCGGAGCATCTTTGGATACGGAAGGCACTGCAAAGGACGGGGATACTGTAAAATTGGATTATACAGGCAAAGTGGACGGTGTGGCATTTGAAGGCGGAACTGCCAAAGGTGCGGAGCTGGAGCTGGGGTCAGGAGCTTATATCGGGGCAAACGGCGATTATAAAGGATTTGAAGAGCAGATTGTGGGACATGATGTCGGCGAGACATTTGATATCGAGGTGAAGTTCCCGGCTGATTATCAGAATGCTGATCTGGCAGACAAGGCCGCCGTTTTCACCGTGACAATTACCGGTCTTTATCCGGATATTACGGATGAGTGGGTTCAGGAAGTCAGCGAGAAGTCCAAGACAGTTGAGGAATTCAAGAAAGAGATCCGTGAAAATATCGAGGATTATAATAAGGAAAAGGTGCAGTCCGCGCTCCGCACGGCTGTCATGGAAGAACTGCTGTCACAAGTTGAGGTCAAAGAGCTTCCGTCTGAAGAAGTAGAGAAAGAAATTGCACAGATGAAAGAGTATTATGAGCAGATGGCTGAACAATATGGGGTCGAGTTCGATGAGTTTCTGACAACATATATGGGAATAGATGAAGAAGAATTTAACAAACAGGCAAAGGAAGCAGGAGAGGATGCAGTTACAAGAAAGATTGCCTGTGAGTTGATTGCGGATAAGCATAAGCTGGTGCCTTCTGATAAGGAAATGGAGGAAGAGATTAAAAAGCTTGCAGAACAGACTGGCTTTGAAAATGTTGACGAGTTCAAAGAAGCATACAGCGAAGAGGTAATCCGTAGCAGTATCCTTCAGAAGAATGTCGCAGATTATCTGGTAGAGAATTGTGTGCAGGTAGAGGCGTCGGATTCGTAAATTAGATGCTGTTCTATTATAATTTTGATATCTGATATGAACTGTAAAAGCAATGGGGAGTGATTTTCGATGATGGAGAATAAAATTGTCATACAAAATTTTGGACCAGTAAAAGAAGCTCAGATAAATTTAAATAAAAATTTCCAGATATTTATAGGTGCTCAGGCTTCTGGTAAAAGTACAATTTGTAAGGTTGTATATTTTGTTCATAAGATAAGAGACTATACCTTGGATTATCTGATGGATGCAGCACAGTTTACACAGAATCATAAAAATGAATATTTCAATAATTATATGAAATATTTGACAAAGCAGTTTATGGGGGGCTTTGGGAAAACTAAGCATATGCAGAAATTTAATATATCCTATAAGTTTGCCGGAAAATATATTAACATTTTCTTAAACCATGATGGCTATGTACGATTTTCTTTCGATCCCAAATTAAAAGAAGAAATTTGGAGATTGATAAATGAAGCTTCCGAAATGTTTTTAAATAATTTCAATACAAAAGGGCTTTTGGATAATATAACTGCTGTAGGGGTAATGAAACGCCATTTAAATGAACGATTATTTGGGGTATTTGAAAACGATGATGAAATTATTTATATTCCGGCCGGAAGAAGTTTGTTAGCAACCATGTCTGAGCAGTTACAGGATGTTTCTGCTGATGAGATGGATTTAACTATGCAAGAATTTATTAAACTGATAAAAATAACAAAAAATAAGTTTGGAACTAAAATTCCGGAGATGATTACGGATTATGTAAAAACGGTAAAAGGTCAGATAAATAATGTAGCAGTAGACCAGGCGTACGAATTTATTAAGAAAATTTTGAAAGCGGACTATACAAGTGAGAGTGATGGTGAAAAAATTTATTTTGACGAGCACCATTGGGTTAAATTGATGTATGGTTCGTCTGGTCAGCAAGAGGTATTGTGGATATTGATGCTTGCTTTTGCGATAATTTTGGAAAAGAAAAAATCATTTGTTGTTATTGAAGAACCAGAAGCACATTTATTTCCGATTGCACAAAAGGATGTCATGAATCTCATTTCATTAATGATAAATTCGACGAACAGTAAGGTTATTATAACAACACATAGTCCATATATACTTACTTCCACTAACATATTATTGTTTTCGGAAAAAGTGGAGAATCGGCATACAAAATTAAATGCGATTGTTATTCCCAAAAATTTAAGAGTGTCTTATGAAAACTTTGATGCGTATAAAGTGGATAGTTCTGAAGAGGTACTAGAGTCTTTGTTAGATGAGGAAAGTCATATGATTAATACAAATTATATTGATGAAGTATCTTCTATTACAAATAGTGAACTTGATAAACTTATTACGATGGAGATAGATGAATGATTTGTAAAAATTTGTATGAATGTATTAATGGAGAACTACAAAATACTTCTTTAGAAAAATGCGATAATAAAAATAGGATGAATTGTATTGAGTCATCAGATAGACGTTCAGAAGTAAAGTGTGAAGAAAATAAAAAGAAATATATACTTGAAAATACGAACAAAAATCAAGTGATTTTATACAAAATGGATGGTGGAATAATAGCAGAAGATAAGTCGGTTCCGTTGAATACGAATAAATGTGATTATCTATTTGTCATTGGTGATGAAACTCTAACTGCTATTTTAACAGAGCTCAAAGGGGTTAATGTTTCCAAAGCATTGATTCAGCTCAAGGGTACTTTATCATTGTATAAAGATGTTTTTTGTAAATTTGGACATGTATATGCAAGAGCTATAGTGACATCTTCAACGCCCAATTTAAAAGCAAGCCCGGAATATGTTAATTTGGAGCGAATGATTCGTATGGATTATAGAGGAAATATAAAAATAGTCGAGAGGAAATTTAGTGAAAAGGATATAGAATTATAGATTGTTACATATAACTTTTCTTTCACCACAATTGCTAGCTTAGAAGAACAAAATTTGCAGCAAAAAAGGGAGGCAATTGTATATTTAAACAAGGCAATAGATCATGTCTTAGTTTATAAATTGTAAAGTAGCCTCCAAAATCGTATTTATCCATTATTTGGGTATGATTGAACTATAAATGCAAGAAAAACAGTCCCAATATCGCGAAAAGATTAACAAAATCAATGAAAAAAGGTGGTTAATATCGAACTAATCAAATCAAAATCGGGTCATAATCGAATCAGTATTATTGACACAATTGAAACGATTTGATACAATACTATCATTGAACAAAATCAAGGAGGCAACCGTATGATTTTCCGGGAAAGTGAAACCATAGAGTTAAAAGAAGTTGTTGTGGACGATATAAAAAAAGAAATCATTGCATTTGCTAACTGTGACGGAGGTAAGCTGTATATTGGCGTTCAGGATGATGGCACAGTAATTGGAGTTGATGATTCTGACGGTGTTTCACTACAGATCAGCAATATGGTAAGGGATTCAATTAAGCCGGATGTGACCATGTTTCTGCATTATGAAACAATAGAAGAAGATGGCAAAGAAATCGTGACTGTAGATGTTCAGCGAGGAACAGAACGTCCTTACTATCTTGCCAAAAAAGGAATGCGCCCGGAGGGGGTATATGTCAGACAGGGTTATTCCACCGTTCCTGCTACAGACACGGCAATTCGCCATATGATTAAAGAAACGGATGGAGACCGTTTTGAAGCTATGCGTTGTTTAAACCAAGAGCTCACATTTGAAGCTGTAAAAAAAGAATTTAAGATTCGAAAAGTAGAGTTTGGTTCACACCAGATGCGTACATTGAGGCTGATTGATCAGGATGGTCTTTACAGTAATTTGGCGTTGCTTTTATCCGACCAATGTACTCATACGATTAAAGTTGCTGTTTTTCAAGGAATGGATCAGACTGTTTTTAAGGATCGCCGGGAATTCACAGGGTCATTGATGCAACAGCTGAATGAAGTATATGATTTTATCGATTTCCGCAACCAAACTCGTGCGACCATAGAAAAACTGCTGAGAATCGATGTCAGGGACTATCCGGAAATCGCCGTCAGGGAGGCTTTATTAAACCTGTTGGTTCATCGTGATTATTCCTTTAGTGCCAGTGCACTTATTAGCATTTATACTGACCGAATTGAATTTGTATCCATTGGAGGATTGATGCCGGGCATTGATTTAGAGGATATTATGGTAGGAATTTCCGTATGCCGAAATCAGGATCTTGCGAATGTGTTCTATCGGTTGCGGCTGATTGAAGCTTATGGTACAGGAATGGGTAAGATTATGAAAGCTTATAAGGACATGGAAGAAAAGCCTTTGATCGAAACAACGAAAAATGCTTTTAAAATTATATTACCGAATATCAATGCAAAATATGAATCAGAAAATGCTTTTACACCAAAAGCTGTGCCAGCCACAACTTTCAATGTTGGAACTGAAAAAAAATTAAGTGACGAAGAAAAAGAAATATTAGAATATGCGCAGTCCCATGGGGCAATTACAAGAAATGATGTCATTAAGATACTTGAAGTGAGTACATCTACTGCTTCCAGATTCCTCAAAAAAATGGTTAAAAACAACTTACTAAAGCGAAATGGAAAAGCAAGAAGCACTAACTACACTATTATAAAATAAATACAAAGCTGTCCCTGGCGGTTGATTGGAGAAGTTCAGTTGACTGTTTTAAGCTGGTATAGATATTATAATGCAAAAGAGAATACATGATTTCAGTTCAAAACTATCCGCTTATGTGAAGCTGATGATAAAAAAATATTTAGCAGTTATCTTGGCATGTTCATGGATAGTAAACACAAGAAAAAGGGGTGAATATCACAAAAATGCCCGCAAAACCAATGTAAAAAATGCTGAAAATCAAGTGCAATAGTTGCATGAATATGTCACAAATCATGTATATAGACGGAGGGTGAAGATTATGAAGTTAGAAAATGAATTTCTCTGTGTAGAGATTAAAGAGGTCGGGGCAGAGGTGACCCGGATTTATGATAAGCGGAACAATACGGAGATCCTCTGGAACGGGGATGCGAAGTTTTGGAAGAGACACTCTCCGATTTTATTTCCGAATGTAGGAAAGGCATGGAAGAACACGATTCTCATTGACGGTGTACAGTATCCGGCTTCCCAGCACGGTTTTGCAAGAGATACAAGGTTTGAGTGCGCAGAAGTGTCAGAGGACTTTGCCGTATTTCGTATGGAGTCAACAAAAGAGACAAAGAAACGGTATCCGTATGAGTTTGAGCTGTCTGTCAGCTACTGTTTGAACGGCAGGGAGCTGGAAGTGGGCTGGCAGGTGAAGAACTGTACGGATGGAAACATGTATTTTACAATTGGGGCACATCCGGCATTTGCATTTGCAGAAGAAGGAGAAGTGAAGGCGGATTATTGTCTGAAGTTTCCGGGAAAAGAAAAATTGGATTATGTGAAACTGGATCTGGCTACCGGAACCGTAATTCCGGCACAGGCTTATCCGATGGAACTAAGAGACGGATATCATCCTCTGAATGAAGAAATGTTTGAGATTGATACCTTTGTATTTGACGGCGGTCAGATAGAGGAAGCATGGCTGTGTAAAAAAGACGGAATCCCTTATGTGGGAGTGCGCTGCGCCGGCTTTCCTAACTTCGGAATCTGGTCTCCGGCGGGCGCACCGTTCGTCTGCTTGGAACCATGGTGCGGACGCTGTGATAATCAGGGGTTTGAAGGAGATATCTCCGAAAAGACAGGTGTAAACAGCCTGAAAGCCGGAGATATCTTTGAGAAGAAATATCAAATCATAGTAGGATAAAAACTATATTTGGTATAACAAATCCACCATTTTGCAATACACCTTTTCACACCGCAATATGTCTTCAATCGCCACCCACTCATCCGGCTGATGGGCGCATTCGAGGTTTCCCGGCCCGTAAGACATACAGTTATGGTTATCCAGTGTCCCGGCAATCACAGCAGTATCTGTATATCCGGGGAAATAGCTGACAACGGCTTTTTCTCCGGTCACTTTCTGGCAGATTTCAGACAGGTGTTCCAGTAAGGGGGAAGTCTCATCCTTTTCCACATAAGGGCGGTTTCCGGTTATCGTGTAAGCAGCGGTAACTCCGGGGACTTCTTTTTTTGCCTGTGCAATTGCCTGTTCTACAATCTCATTTGTGGCGGCGGTATCAAGCGGCGGTACAAGACGCATGTCAATCCAGACCTTGGCGGTATCCGGCACGACATAAGGACGGTAGCCGCCCGTCACCTGTCCAAACGTCACTGTGGACATTCCTAAGTCGGAATGTGTGGGAGCATTCTGGATATCCAGACGGATTGAATGGATGATTTCTGCCGCTGCGGCAATGGCATCAGCACCTTTCCATGGTGTGCTGGCATGGGCAGTGTGTCCTGTCACCTCTATCTCATACCAAGTACGTCCTTTGTGGGCTACCTGAATTTGGCCATTAGTTGGCTCTGCATCCAGGATCCAGTCCTTTTTTGCGACCCATCCGGAACGGATACACCCTTCTGAACCGCGCATAAAATCTTCTTCATCTACAGTGCAGATGAGCTTTAACGTACGCACAGGCTGTCTGCCGCTTGTAAGCTGCCTCCGAAATGCATAAGAGAATGCCGACAGGCAGCAGGCAAGCCCGGATTTCATATCACAGGAACCACGTCCGTAAATGCGGCCGTCTCTTTCAAATGCACCGAAGGGCGGAAGTGTCCAGCCTGTGCCTGCCACAACGGTATCCATATGGCAGATCCACACCAGTGCGGGGGCGGCGGTATTGCTTCCGGGAAGCTCTGCCATCAGATTAAACCGCCCCGGAAGGACTTCTTCTTCCGTCAGATGTATGAGGGATGCGGACAGGGTGCATTGGGCAAGACCGGGATATGTATCCAAAGTATGTTTCTCAAGTGCAAGAAACCAGTTCTTAATCCAGTCCTTCACAGCGTTCTCATAAGTTCCGGGATCCGTACTTTCTATTTTTACCAAATCCTTTGTCAGGCGGACAGCCAATGATTCCGACATAATAAAAACTCTCCTTCCTTCTGTTACGATAATTATATTATAACAGGAAGAAGGAGAGTTACAATAGTAATCTATTCGGTTACAAATATGAATTTTACTTCGCCATCCATACCGTCTGCTATTCCGGAAAAGTTCTTATAATTTTTGGAAGCGTTCAACAGATTGTTGGCTGTATCAAGCAGCTTCTCGACATCTCCGCCGAAGGCTTCTGTCAGTTTCTTGATTCCGTCTTCGTCAAATTGGATCATACCGTCATTTAATTTTGCTGCGCCTTCATCTAACTGTTGTACACCGTCAATTAATGCACCGGAGCCGTTTTGGAGGGCGCCGATACCGGAAACAAGTGTATTTGCCCCTGTGTTCAAAGAAGTGCTTCCATCGGTAAGCTGGAACGCGCCCGCATTCAAAAGTTTTAGTCCATTAGAAAGCCCATTTTCGCCATCTACACCGGAAAGCAGGAGGGATGTGCCGTCTTTTAACTGGGCCATGCCGCCGGTTACTTGTTCTGTCAGCCCGCCTGCCCCGTTGACTGCCTGGTTCAGTGCCGAGATGCCGCTGCGCAGACTAGGAACGTTTGCTTCGGCATTTCCGGAATTGAGTGCGGAATTGAGCTGGTTCACTGCCGGAAGAATGCCGGGATTTGTACCATCTCCGGTGTTCAAAGCAGCGTCAAGCTGTGCTGCTCCGGCAATTAGTCCCGGATTTACGCCGTCACCGGTATTTATTGCAGCGTTGAGATGGGCAACGGAATCGACCAGACCGCCGTCACCGTTGATTTTGCCGTCCAGTTGTCCGACTGCGGCCTGCATCTGCTGTAACAGCGCCATATTGGAGGAATCCGCTGTGTTAGCCGCAATGTCTCCGGCAGTTCCTGCAAGAGTATCCGCCTGACTTGCCAGTGCAGTTAATGTGCTTTGGAGATTATTGCCGTCAATAGGGGCGGCAGCACTGTCCCGTACCCATTGTTCATCCGATAATGTCTGGATTACACTGCCGATAGCAGCGGCAGCAGACTCATCGGTAATCAGTCCATTGTCCAATAGGGACTGCAATGTGGAAATTTCATCATAGCTGTCGGTACCTGCACCGGCAGAGTATGTGACAATCTCCGTCTGCCCCGCTTGTTCGGCGGCAGCATAGAGCGCTCCTGCAAGATTGGATGCATCTTCATTAAGAGAAGCTGTCTGA
>ERZ808046.751-NODE-751-length-21292-cov-3.699599_pt1 | contig 21292 bp, 26 predicted proteins | sample MGYA00380196_ERZ808046 | MGnify/ENA primary metagenome ERZ808046 (study PRJEB31490, sample SAMN06133421) | mouse gut metagenome | isolation source: Z6_2 | host: mice | place: China: Chengdu | collected 2015-05 ...
GACACCATACAGTCCTCTCAGGATCTCCTTGGATATGAGGAACTTTCCTCTATTTCGCAGGACAAAAATAGTGATTTTCATTAACAAAAAATCATGGCGCATAGGACTCTTTCCCATGCGCCAATTTCTTATTCTGACTCTAAATATTTCTCAGCAAGTTCCAGCAGTCGTGCCGCTGTTTCAATCTGCTGCGCCGTTACTTCTTTTGAAGCAATATAAAAGGTATCATAATCACTTGCATGGCGGATTTCCTCTGCCTTTACAATCCGTCTTCCCAACTCACGAGGAAAAATCTCCGTCTGCACATAGTTTTTATTGAAATATGCAAGCGTATCTTTATGACGTTTGAATGCAACGCCTTCCTTCGCAAGCACTGCACAAATTGTATGAAAAATACTGTAATATGCTCTATTATTTGCTCCACGATACTGACCAGCTTCAAATGTAAGATGAGCGGTATCTAAATCTTCTCTTGCTACACTTAACCGATGCCTTACCACATCCATTTTCGTTCCCACATCCAAAGAATCAGGCTGCTTCATACAGCGTCACCCCCTCCTTTTGCACATTGGAATAAAAGGGGTATGCTGACACCCATTTCTTAAAATGCTGTAAATTCTTTACCACCGGCATCATCCAGATATCATGCGCCACATTATATTCAAAACCAACCTCAGACAACTGATCAGCATAAGCATCCATCTCGTCTTCAGTCAAGTCCACCAGAATCATAATATCCACATCAGAATCTTCCGTATAGTCGCCTCTGGCATAAGACCCATATAAAATAACACTTTTTAAATGTGTACCATATATCTTTTGTATTTCTGCTAAATATTGTGTAAGTAGTGTATGAATTATCTGCGGCATATGACCACCTCACTTTTCTTCTACCTCTAGTATACGTCTAATCACTATTTTTTACAATGATAGGATTTCCGGACATTCCAGCATTTCATCTGTTTTTTACCAGTTTATCCTGCACTTTTCATACTGCATGATATACCCATCCCGGATTTTTTCCATTTCCTTCCTGCGTTCTTCCGGAAGAATTTCCCGGATCTCCTCCTCGCTCATCTCCGTGCTTCCATAAATCTTTTCCATTTCAAACAGATAGATTTTCTCCCATGTCTCCAAAAGATAATCAAACAATTCAGAAACGTCTGTAAAATACTCCTGACGGTCAAAACCTCGTTCCGGGGCAAACCATTCCAACACCACACACCCGAAAGGATATGCGTCCACGACACAAAAATCCCTGCCATCCTCTGATAACTCCCGGAAAATCTCTTTTACCTGCCTGCAATGCTCCATTTCTCTTTTTGATATGTATTCTTTCATGCATCTGCACCTCCTGCATGAAGTCTATCACAAACACGATGCCCTGCATAGGATGCCACACTTCCGGTAATGACACATTATAGTTCCTGTTTTCTTTGACATTTTTGAATCAGCTTCTCCAGTGATTCCTCAAACCGGATATCATCCTCCACTGTCCGTTTTGCTGGTCCTTTTATATGATTCCTTTTTTTCGCATTTCTGGCTTTCTTCGCCAAATGTCTCTCCATGAGCATCTGATCAATATTGTCATTCGTATACCATCTGCCGCTCTGATGTATTCCGTAGGCACCTTTTCCCAAAATCATCGCCGCCACACCGTAATCCTGTGTCACAACAATATCTCCCTTCTGGCAGATACTCACTAACTTAAAATCTACCGCATCAGCCCCTGCCCCTACTGTCAGGACTTCACTGTAGCCAGACTGCAGGACATGATTCGTATCACACAGGAGAATTACTGGAATCTGGTATTTCTCAGCCGTATGTTCTACAATCTTTACGACCGGGCAGGCATCCGCATCTACTAAAATTCTCATGCTTTCTTCCCCTTTGTCAGATCATAGCTTTCGCCAATCATCCGTTTGATATCTTCTTCCGGGACGGTTCCATCCAGAATGATTGAATTCCAGTGTGTCTTATTCATGTGGTACGCAGGAACAACCGACGGAAACGTGTTCCTCCAAAAATCCCGCCATTGCGGATCACATTTCACATTAATCCATACATGTCCATCTTTGTTATAGATTAGAGCAAATGTCTTCTTAGATCCTTTATGTCGCATTACACACCAGTTCGAGTCATGAAATGGGTAATCTTCATATACATTTTTAAACGATAGACTGTATGTGATCACTTCCTGCTTTTCTTTCATTGCCATATACCTTTCTTCATCACGAAACTGTAAGTTGAACTAATCCCTTTGTTTCTCTTCCCTTTAATCAATCGTTGCAGCAATTCTATTTTTTAGCATTAATGGTATCGACTCTTCTTTATCCCACATAATAGTATTTTTCTGAGCAATATCAAAATGCAATCTTGCACCTTTTTGACAAAGTTGAATTACAGGTTTACCTAATCCCATTGCATATCCTTCTTCAAAATACGCACCGTTATTTTGATGAGTTAAATCCACAACCACAAACTTACTATCACGAATATACTTTAACAGTTCTGGTGTAATAAAATCATTATGTTGCACTTCATCAATAAAAACCGCAAAATATCCTGCTTCTGTTATACCCTCACGAATAGCTTCACGCAATGGGTTTGTATCATCTCCAAATTTCATTGCAACTAACACATTTCTTCCAATTGCTGTATTTTTCTGCAATATATCAACTCTTGCATATCCTTCCGGTGTCAATCGTAGTTCAATCCACTCTTCTTTATTTCCACCTTCTCTACATTCAATATATAGATTTTTCTGCAAATAATCCAATATATAATTTGCTTCATCTTCACAGTCTGTATCCTCTCTCCAATTCCAACTACCACTATTTTGCGAAATTGCATTTGGAATATATTCCTTACGGTCAATAAACAACATAGAAAATACTTCCTCCATTCCTAATGTTACAAACTGTCCTATATGGGAAATCCTGTTATTTATATATAAAAGAATTAAATCAATTCTTTCGGAAAAAGACTTAGGATACCATGCTGAAATCATATCAGCGTCCATATGTACAGGACGTCCATGCGTATTTTGTCCTGACATAAATTCTTTATTATATTTATCACAAGTTTCTTTATCCAAAGGAGTGTTATATCTGTATTCTATAATTCCTTTTTCCCCAAAGCGATGATATAGCAAATAAGGTGCCAATTGATTTCCTGCTTTATACTGCAATTCATCCAGATCATACAGTTCGTACCTTCCACATACCGGACAAATATAAAAACTACTCCCTATTCCGCCTTTTCTCTGTATTTCTGCATTTGATTTACAAACTGCACATAAACCCGTTTCTAACATATTCACACATCTCCTATTTTGTCTTTATTTATATCCTTCATGTTTCCTTACAAATTATCTCATAACTATTCTTAACATTCCCTTCTTCATTGCATAATAGTAGAAGAAAAAAGTTTTGATTCTGTTTCAGACCTTTAATCTAATTCTTATCAATATCATTGAAATATACAACTTCCGATTTCTATCCTCCATTATATCACAGCATTCCCTTTTCACATATATATTTCTCCCCACCAACCATTTTCTATATATAGTTTTTCTTTCATTGACACATACTATATCTTGTGCTATTATAATCTTGTATTTGAGTTTTTGTGTTATCCCACATCGGGAGTCTGGACCATTCTTCCAGAACACACGCAAGTTTAAGTTTGGAAATCAGAGTCATTAGGATAGCCGCATTACGCGGTCCTTAATGGCTCTTTTTTTATTTACGGGAAATCTGTGAGGCAGGTTTCCTGTTCTTTTTACTATTTTATTATTTTAACGCCCAACGAGGCAGAAAGGAGAAATTATGTCAGTAATCACACATCTTATGGGAAGGGTAACAAGAGATCCCGTCGTACAGCAGGCAAAAAATACCGGGACAGAATATATCAGTCTCGACCTTGCTGTAACACAAAGAAGCCAGAACAATCAAAATGGTCAAAATCCTTATGAAACGATCTACTATCAGTGTTATTTTAACAAGTTTTTAGCAGATCGCCTTCAGAAAGCAGGTGTCAAAAAGGGAACTTGTCTTTACATCTTTGGCGATCTGGAACTCCATCCCTTCATTTATCAGCAGGGACAGAGAGCAGGACAGCCCGGAATCAATGCGAAGATTAATGTCAAGGACTGGGAATTCTGTCTTGCAAACAAACCGGCAAATGAGTCCGGCGGCGCTCCCGGCATGAATCCAAACGGAAATGAGGTTCCAACCAATGGCGGTGCGGCTACTCCGGGAGGCGGCGGCTACCCAAATCAGGGAGTGCCAAATAATGGCAGTTATATGGGTGCTGCTGGTGGACAGAATCCTGCGGGAAATGCTGCTTCGACTAACGGTTATGCCGGAAACGGAACTTATGCAGCGTCTCCTGCATCACAGGGAGTACCTGTTTCCTATGGTGATGGTACAAATTATGCGGCTCCAGCCGGAAACACACAACCAACGTATGGAGATATGCCTGCAGCCGGAACGAGTAACGGATTTAACAATGTTCCAGAATATCAAGCCGGCCGGCTCCCATTCAACTAAAACTAAAAGAAACTTTATGTCGAGGAATTGCACCGTCTGTTTACAGATTTCTGCAGTTCCTCTTTTCATTTACAACAACTTCAAAAGAAAGGATGAAAAAAATGAAACAAAAAAGAACTGTATATCACAGCATGATATTTTTAAAAATGATTGTTGCCATATTATTCGTGGTATTACTTTTCGCACCAAGAACAATCAACCGTTCTCTGCTTGCCGTCATTGCAATCACAGGAATCATTGGAGCTTTTCTCCTTTTAGTGATTCCCATTCTTCCCCGCATCAGAAAACCACAATTAAACAGACAGAACAAGCTGAAAAAGAGACCTTCCTCTGAGCCACTTTCTGGTTCTGAAGCATTGCTCTGGAAGCAGATCAGTTATCAGATTACAGACAAGCTAAAATCGGCTTTTCCAAAAGCCACATGGGAGTTTGTAAGGCAGCCCAAAATAAATGACCTCTTAAATGGGAATACCATCCGAATCCGTACCAGAAACACCGGAAATTACAATTTTGCCGAGTTTCATTTAAACCAGTACGGCTATCTGGCTCTGGAGCTTCTGACCATTGAATCATTAAAAAGGCAGGCTGTACCTGAGCCAAAAGATGACACTCCTCAGATAGATCCAAAGTCCTGGTACACGCTCGTTGGAAAACCCGTTCTCGTAAACCTGATTGGAGATCTTCAGGCAAGAGGCTATCAGAAGTTATTCATCAATGAAACAGGCGAAATTTTCATCCGTAATGAAAATACACCGGAAATCAAAGGCACTTTTGAAGATTTTCCTCCAAAAAGCTACTGGCCCGCTCTTGCAGACATCTTCATCGAAGATGAACTGGAGGCAAAGGAACTGGAACACGAACTGGAATTATCCTGGAATGCGTAAAGGAGGTGTACAAAAATGCCAAGCGGAAAATTAGTGGAAAACTGGTCGTTCCGGCGAAAACTTCCGGAACCGTTTGAGGATTATACGGATGATCCGGTATTTAAGAATGTCCATTCTACCTACTGTACACAGCCTCAAAAGCGCTCAACCCTTCATGCAGCTACCTTGCGGGCAATCCTTGCCTACATGGAGTTAGAAACCCCGACAGGCAGCAAATCCATAGAAGAACTGGGCGCCATCGGCAGTCAGGGGAATGATTTTACCATTGCAGAATATCCAAGCATGACAGGAGAACTCCATGTGGTTGTCTATAACCGTATCAAAGGACAGTTCCATGCAGGACGATATACTTCTCCTGCGGATCCGGAAGCGGAACCTGGGAAATATGTACTTCAGGAAAATGGAAACAGCGGTGCTGCACTTCTGTTCGCATTGCTGCCTACCGCATTGGGAGATGACGAATTCAATCAGTACTATCAACAGTTAAAGGAGCAGCGGGATGCCGGTTTTCCGGATAAAGAGGAAGCAGCAGAAACAGCTGCTGTTCTGTGTGATAATCTTTACCGCAGAATCCGTTACGGAACTACCCTCCCTACCGGAGCACTCCGAAACGAAATCCCAGGCAACGGGATTCTTCCTGCACTAAAGCCTTTCTCCGTTCAGCAGGGAATCTACTCTCCTACCAATGTTCTTGCCGGAACCTTTCAGGTATTAAAGGCCGGAGCATCTCCCCGCAGAACTGGAGCTGCAATTCAAAAAAATGATTTTGTCAGCAAATACATTCTGTCCGATTCCCGGACATTGACTCCCGAAGAAGAACTCACAGTTCCCAATCTTCCTGACTGGTACATCATTCCACCGGAAATCAAGCGGATCTGTGAACATGCCAAATTAACAACAAGTACCGTCCAGCCGATGCGGAATTTCCTTTTGAGAGGTCCTGCCGGCACTGGAAAGACTGAAGGTGCCAAAGCGATTGCTGCGGGCTTACATCTTCCTTACCGGTGCATCACCTGCTCTGCCAACACAGAGGTCTTTGACCTTCTCGGTCAGATCCTTCCGGATGTTGAAGGAAAGCGGACTGCACTGCAGAAGGAATACCCTTCTTTTCAGGATATTATGCTGGATCCGGCAACTGCATATCAGAAGCTTACCGGAACCTATGATGAGAATGTATCCGAAGATACTGTCTATCAAAAACTGGTGGATACGATTTTTGAGGAAATGCACGACTACTATGCAAATCAATCCTCACAGCAGAAATTCAAATATGTGGATACGCCTCTGGTAGAAGCAATCCGGTATGGATACTTGATCGAGATACAAGAGCCGACGGTAATTGCAAATCCCGGTGTTCTGGTTGGTCTAAACTCCCTTCTGGATCGCTGTAACAGCGTGTTCCTGCCAAACGGGGAGATGATTCACCGACACCCGGACACCACTATCATCGTCACGACCAATAATGACTATGCAGGCTGCAAGCAGATGAATCAGTCCGTACTTTCCCGTATGAACCTGATCATTGATCTGGATGAACCAGACGAAGAAACACTGATTCAGAGAGTTCTGGGAATTACCGGCTGTACCGACAAAAAAGCGGTTCAGACTATGGCGCAGATTGTAAAATCTGTCTCCGAGTTCTGCAGGGAAAATCTGATTACAGACGGATGCTGTGGTGTGCGGGAACTCATCTCATGGGTACAGTCCTACATGATCTGTGAGGACATTACAGAAGCAGCACGTTATACTATCCTGTCTTCGGTCTCTGCGGATGCATCGAACCGAATGGAAGTAGAAAATAGCTGCCTTGCTTCCCTGATTGCCGCATAAGGAGAGAAACATGAACCATCATTTTATGACAGACGAAGAAATGTGCATCATTTTTGCAGCCAATCTTCGTTTTCTGCGGAAGTCAAAAGACTGGCCTATCTCCCAAAAGACACTGGCCCGCCTGATCCATGCTCCCAGAAAAACCATCATCAATTACGAATCCGGAAGTGCTTCCCTGTCTGCATGCGTGATTTACCGTATTGCAGTTTATTTTCATATTCCAATGGAAGAGCTTCTCACAAAAAAATTATATGAAGAAAGGAAGAATAAGCTTTGAATAGCGACCAGAAAAAATTACAGCAGATTATTAAGAATCAGGAACTCTCCATCACAGATGCGGAGCTTTTCCTGTCGTCTGCCTACCAGAAATACCAGACCTCAATGGCAAAAGCGGCTACAGGCCGCTACCGCCAGGGGCTTCAGTCGGTAATGAAATGGGATGAATCTCCCGGTAGCAGCGTTGCGTATACGGACAACTATAAAATCCATATCAATGCAGCCAATCCGATTACCCAGAGTTTCCCTACCCGTTTTCTTCGCTCCGAGAGCCTGACAGGGCTGAACGGACATGAGATTGGACATCTTTTATACACCGACTTTACAGTTCTTAATCTATATCTAAGCAGTATGGAAAACAATACGTTCTATCCTTCCCCGCCTTCCGTATCGGAACCTGCATTTCAGACCAATTTGGAAGAAATCACAGATGCCATGGAAAGCAAGGAAAAGGCTGTCTGCCTGACGCTTGCACAATGTGCCTCTAAAATCAGCAATATTCTGGAGGACATTTATATCGAAGCCCGCATGTGCCATTCACATCCCGGCTCCTTCAGACGCGGGATACAGCTTAACAATCTGCGGATGATGGAACAGGTTATCTCCATTCAAAAACAAATTGATCAGAACTATTCGGAATTTTCTATCATGGGAAATCTGATTCTCCAGTATTGCCGGTCCGGGACGATCAACAATCTCTCGAATTACACCGGTCCTTATCTGGATTGCTTAACAGACTGTGTGCCTTATATCGAAGATTCCATCTACTCTGATGACATCAAGGACCGTTTTCATTCAACGAACCACATCCTGATCATTTTGTGGGAATACATCAAACCTCTGATTGAGGAAACCAAGGAAAAGCTGAAGCAAAGTGAAGAGAATGCGAAAAATGCTCTGAAAGACCTTCTGGATGACCAGATAAAAAGCGGTGCTCCCCTTCCGACAGGGAAAAGCGGAAAAATGCCAAAACAGGCGGAGGCAGGAAAAAAAGAACAGCAAAAGGATCCTCTCCCGCCCCTGTTGCCAGAAAACAGAAAAGAACTTCTCTCGCAGACAGCGGAGGTTGTACGCGAAGACGGGAACCGGATGCTTTTGGTAAAAACCAACACCATTTTAGACGAGGATAATCCCGGTATTACTTACAACTACCAGTATACAGGTTCTGAGTATGAAAAGGCGGCTGCAGATTTATTCCGCATCCTAAACAGCATTGCTTCGGAAAAGGCGGAAACACAGTTTCAACAAGAACTGACAGAAGAACTGCAGAATGCTGCAAATGATATCCACTATGGGAACGCCCATGCCGGAGTCCATGTAAACATTAATCGGCTGACACATATTCCGGATTCTATGGTTCGCGCTTACCAGCAGATTTCACCGCCGCTTCTGCGGGCATCCAAACGCCTGCAGAGCACCATTGCCCCATTATTAAAGGCAGAAAGTGAAACCAGCAAAATGAAGAACCTGCAGTTTGGAAAACGTCTGGATATGCGTGCGCTCCACCATGAAGACGGCACCTTCTTTACAAGAACCCGCCTGCCTTCAGAGGAACAAAAGCTGGCTGTCGCCATTCTCATTGATGAGAGCGGCTCCATGTCAAGTGCAGACCGGATTACTCATGCAAAGAAAACGGCTATCGTTCTTTACGATTTCTGTCGTTCTCTGGGTATTCCTATTACAATCTACGGACATTCCACCAGCGGGACAGGCGTAGAACTTTACTCTTATGCAGAGTTTCAATCCGTTCATACTTCCGACTGTTACCGGCTCATGGATATGAATGCTCGGGGTGGAAATCGTGACGGCGCTGCTTTGCGGTTTGTGGCAGAACATCTGGTGACACGCCCGGAAAGGCAAAAACTGCTGATCCTTATTTCCGATGGGCAGCCTGCTGACTGCGGGTACTATGGTACGGAAGCCGAGGCAGACTTACGTGGAATCAAGAAAGAATATGAAAAGCAAGGCGTCATCCTTTTCGCTGCAGCCATCGGCTCAGATAAAGAAAACATCAAACGAATCTATAAAGAAGGATTCCTTGATATTACGGATTTGGAGAAACTTCCAAAAAACCTGGCGCTTTTAGTAAAACAATATCTCGTATAGAAAGAAGGAACATTTGATTATGAATCAGAATTATCAACAGCAGGTCTCCGAACAGATCTGCAAGGTGCAGACAGACCGAAAGCTCATCGCACTGTATGACCGTCTGCGGTATGCAGCCTTTTCCAATTATGCACAGCTCCATGCCAAAGGAGAATATTCCGAAAATGGACGTAAGGTAAATTCCTTAATCGGCATTACCATTCAGGATTATTCCAATGGAACAGGTGAACAAAATATCATTACCCGGTTCAACTTATCTCCAGAGCAGATCCAGTTCTTTTTGACAAGGATTACTGCCGGATTTCAGGACTTTGAATGGAATACGGAAAAAATCTTTGGAACCCCGGACGCACAGGGATACTGTACCGCGCAGAAATTCTATATTTCCCGTCATGCCCATGACAGAAACGGACAGCCCATGAAGCGCCCTTGGTATCTTCAGATCCAGAACGGGAAAGGCATCAAGGTTCAGAATACAAATGGCGGCTCCTATATGCAGGGAAAAAGTTTTCAGATACAGAAAAATGCATTTATCCAGCTGCTTGATATAGAACTGTATCTGCTTCTGAAACGTGCGGATTCCTACATTACCAACTGGGAAGCCAGCATTGCACCAGCCCTAATTCAGAACGGGAAGCAGTTATTTGCAAACCAGCAGGCGCAAAGACAAGTGCAAAATGCTTATCAAAACGGACAAGTACCATATCCGGCACAGGAAAACCCCTATGCTGCATAAAAATATTTACAGAAGGAGGCGGCCATACCGGCTGCTTCTTTTCTGCACAGAAAGGAGACTTTATGGAACTTACAAATATCCGCAATATGGACAGCCAGGGAAGGATTGTGATCCCATCAGAGATCCGGAAACGCCTGCATATCACAGGCGGCGATTCTTTGGAAATCCGAAGCAACGGACAGGATATCCGGCTGCGCAAATGTGACGCTTCTGCGTCCCATGATCCGCAATTCCAGAAATTCCTAACCGTACTTTATGATTCCATACGACATGGAGTGTTTCTCTGCGATACAGAAACCGTTTATTCCGCAAAAGGCATCTACCTTCCAGACGGAACCCCTATACCGAAGGAACTGTCTGACATTGTTGCAGACGGAAAAGAAACGGTCTTCGACCTGAACCACCCCATTTATATCGTTCCCTATATCAAAGAACCCGCAGCCGCCCTATTCCCTATTCCCGGCACAGATGCTTCCCCGCTTGCTTTAGTAATCCTCTGCAGGCATCAGGAACCATTGTCGGAAATGGAACTTGGCAGCGCAAAACTGGTTGCGGCAACAATGACCCGTCATTTTATTTAAAACAAAGGAGAACACCTATGAAAATACAATTATTAAGCTCTGAAGAAAAAATATTTGCAGAAAAAAATCATTACATGGTGGAGCGTTTTCTTTCAAGCAACGGTCTGGACGAATCGGATTTCTACGATGTCGTCATTTTCGGTTATCTCCATGCTGTACAGGAATACCTGGAGAATCCAGAATTATCCAGGTATCAGTTTTCTACCATTGCATGGAGGCAGATGAAGGACTGCATGATAAACGAATTGATTTCCCAGAACCGCCCAAAACGGAATGCTCCCATGGCAGATTACCATGAAAATTACGAAAAGGCATCTCTGGATGATCTTCTTCCAAATCGGATGGATGTCATGGCAGAAACCATTGATAATCAGAACTGTCTCTGTATTCTTTTGTCCCATCTCACGCCAAAAGAAATGGAAGTCATACATCTAAAAGCAGACGGATATACTTACCGCGAGATTGCGAATTACTGCGGCATCACTATGAGCGGCATCAACAGCCGCATCCAGCGGATGAGACAAAGACTTCGCAGCATGGAATTTACAAGAAACACACTGTTATAGAAAGGGGGTTCTATCATGATGAGTTATGAGTCATATAAAGAAAGGTTATTGAAAGAACTTAACAGCCTTGATTCTGAGCGGCACTACCACATTGCCTGCGAAACGGAATCCGATAGAGAATTTCTTGTTTCGCAAAAGCAGGGTGTTTCCACAGAATGTTATCCTGATCTGCGAAACTGCTATCCTATTTGCCGCGATTATGGGGCGCAGGCTATTGCAATACTTGCGAGGACGCTTTACTCCTACATCATTGCAGAGGAATCTATTCCGGATAACGGAGATAACTTTGAAACCGTTAAAGAATGCATTTGCTGCAGGCTGGTCAACCCAAAACGGTACCCGGATATACAACAGTTATTAAATGTTCCTTATCTTGATCTCGCTGTTATTTTTTATCTTGATTATGGAATTTCCGGAAATGATTTTCGTTCCTGTTGCCTGCTGAAAAACAACTGTCTGGATAGATGGCAGGTCACAGCACAGGAAATCTTTGAGATTGCCAAGTGCAACCTTAGAAACAGAAAACACTTCCATACCTATTCCATGTCAGAAATTCTTACGAACATGATTGGAAAGTTTAAAGCAATCTGTCCGATACCAGAGGATCTGCAAATGTTCGATTCCAGCTATTTAATTACCTCGCCTTATGAGGATTACGGTGTCACCGTTTTGCTGTGTCCGGATATCCTTGAGGAAATCGCCCAGAAAGAACACATGGATTTGTCACTTATCCTGCTGAACGAAAACCAGATTGTAATAGAAGCCTTTGATCGATTGCCTGAAAAACAGCTTGTCATACAACAATTGTATCAAGACTATAACGATATACTAAGTGATAAGGTTTACATCTATCACAGGGAATCCAAACAGATATCTATTTATCTGGGTACAGACTCTCTAGTAAGTACTGGAAGGGATACCCTATGAATGAATTTTAGATTCACCGTGCCGCAAGAATCTTAAAACAGGTGTTCGGGGCAGAATGGCAGACCATTGCCGGAATGCTTGGAACCGAAGGCTTACGACCAGTATATTCCGGTTGCACACGGATATTTTCGATTGAATTACAAAGTGGCATAAAACAAAAAACTTATGAACGAACATAAAAAGGAGCGATATACCATGATAAAAGAAAAAATCCAGAAAATGAATTGCGTTAAAAAAAGAGAAATCGAATTGACCGGCACTTTATCGCTACCGCTACGTGTTGGTGAGCGGGCTTTGCTTCTTCAGGGGAGCCAGCAATCTCTTCTGACCTCTCCCGTTAAGGAGATATTGGAAGTTTCTTCTTACGGTGTTGTATTTCAGACCTGTAACACCAGATACCGGTTAAGTTATACGACAATTCCCAATACAAATGAGGTGATGTGTGCTTGACAAGTATCTATGAACTGGGAAGCAGCCTGGAAAAGCTGCTTTCCACCTTAAAGAAAAACCGGGATAACGTCCCTTTGGATACCTTAAAATCCTATTATAAAGAACCTTATGAGGCGCTGGTTGGGCAGGTAAACGAAACTGCCACCCGTTTTGTCAAACTGGTACTTACGGATCTCCTGATTCTCAATCCCAACCTTTCCCTTGAGGAACAGGTTGCTGTCATCAATCGGACGATTGCGGATTCCGGACTGGTAAAGCAAATGAGTACCTGTATTTCTAAGACATACAGCGTGAAGCAGCTCCATGAACTGGCATTGGAACTTCGCCGTCTGGTGGAAGATGCCTTGTGGCCTTTTATTAATCAGGAGACCTGTCTTCTGGCAGACTGGAGGGATATTGAAAAGGGACCTCTCATCTATAACACATTAACGAAAAAAATCTATATCAATGACAAATGGGTGGATCAGGAAATTGACCCTAGAGGGAAACTTTTAATCTATGTAAAACCCAAAGGAGAAAATACCACCCAAAAACTAGGAGGCACATAATGGCAAATATATGTTGTGACGATGTTTATTTCTTTTCCAGAACAAACCCAGAGGGCCTTCGGTCTCTCTGGGAGGATTTAGAAACATCCGTTATTCTCTGTAACGATATAAATCAAGCATGGATTGGAAATTTGCTCAAATATAAAGAAATGGATACGAAGGACATCTGCTTACAGGGTACTGCCATTTATATGGAATGGAACGAAGATAATATTCTTCTTTGTATGGAAACAAAATGGTCTCCACTGTTTGATGCTTATACCACCATTGCCCAAACATACAATGTGGAATTCGTACTGCAAAGCATCGAACCCGGTGAAAACATTTACTTCAATACCGATCACTCTGGAATTTATTTCCCAGACAAATATATCATTAGCATAGAAGATGAAGATTTACTGACACCATCGGGAATACGCATAGGAGATCAACTGGAATATGGACAGACTTTTGAATCTAAAGATGCTCTGCTAACGCGCTTTCGAGACTTAGGATATACTTTTAAATCGCTGGAAGAATTGGCAGTTACACTGGAAGATTCGGAAATCTATATCCATGAGTTTGAAGATCCGTATAAACCATAACCCAACGCAGAAGAATTCATTTGCTAAGTAAAATATTCCGAGCCGCCCAATTTTGGACGGCTCCTTCTATTTGTAGCACACATAATAATCCGAAAATGAAATATTGCACTCCTCTTTTGCAGGTACAAAGTAAAATTTCTTAATCAATTTCCTTCTCTCTACTGCATCCTTCTGAATCTTCATCAATACCGATGCCACTTGAAAATCCGCATAGATGTGCTGTAGCAGAACACCTACCAGTTCTTCCAAATATTCTTCTTTTTCATATTCTGATCTTAAATCAATCCGTAAAATCCCCATCATCTTCCCATCTACCGCATATTTCAGTGATGGACAGACTTCTATGGTTCCAATGAGAATCTGTTTTTCCTTATCCTGAACACTCCACCTGACAAAATCTTCTGCATCATACCGGCTTAACCAATACTCTACACAGTTCTTGAATTTTTCCATGTCGGTATAATAAAAATCGTCTCCACAAGAATCGCCATTAAAATACCTTGCTGCTTCCTGATCCGAATAGCAGGAAAATAATGCCTCTGCATCTTCTCGCTTAAGTTTTTTAAGAATAAAACGCTCTGTTTCATACACAGGGCAATCTATAAATGGATTCATCTTTTGTACCCCTTTCTATTCCGGAAATATCATATCCCACGTATTATTGTCCGGATGATAACACAAAATAAAGTTCTGCATCCGATTATTCACAACTGCCCTACAGTCATATCTGTGCATCAGAATACCAGCATAATACTTCTTATCAGATTTTAACACTTCAATATCTTTCAGTAAATGCCTGGCTCCCTCAGTATCCTCATATTTTATCATTCTGGGGATCATTTTACCGGTGCTGGTAAACCAGCAGTCAGCTGCGACCTTATGTGGTACTCCCCGAATTGCTTGCTCCTGAAGTTTTTCCTCCTCCATACCGATTGCAAATCCCATCAAATGACACCTCCTATTCTACCTTTACTTTCTGATAATCAACTGTACGTTTTTCCCGGCTGATACCCCCCGACATGTGATCAATCCTACTCCCTACAAAGACTGCCCGTTTTAAGGAATCCCTGCCATAACGCATCCGAATCTTATCTACAGTTGCATCCATATACTCCAGTTTTTCATAATCCGTTGTATCAAACATATCAAACTGCCGCATATCCATCCTATCCCTTAACCGGCTGGTATGGATACCAAGATGACGAATGGGAGTTCCGTCCCACAAGGCGTCAAAGAGCTGACAAGCACACCGATGGATCTCAATCGTAATATTGGTTGCATTTGTAAGTGTCATTTGGTGGCTGACATATTTCAAATCATGACTTTTGATTCCAATGGCAACCACTTCTGCCTTAACCCCCGCCGCCCGAAGTCTGGTCCCAACGGTTTCTGCCAGGGCCAGCAGCACCAGTTTGGCCGTTGAAGTATCTGTTACATCAAAAGCAATCGTTGTACTATTTCCATATCCCTTATTCGCCGGAGTTTCTGATTGAACGACTGATATATCCATCCCATTCGCAAACGCCCATATGACTTCGCCATGTTTCTTCAGATGACTCTTTAAAAGCGCCGGATCAGCTTTCGCTAATTCTCCTATCGTATGGATTCCCATATTAAATAATTTTTTTGTTGTAGCCCTGCCAACAAAGAACAGATCAGATACAGGCAACGGCCACATTTTCATCTCCAGTTCATTTTTCCATAAGGTATGCACCCGATCCGGCTTCTTAAAATCACTTGCCATCTTTGCCAGCAGCTTATTTTCCGATACGCCTACATTGACGGTAAATCCCAATTCCTCCCGAATCTGATTCCGGATACGGTTTGCTGCCGTAACAGGCTCTCCCCACAGGCTTTCTGTGCCCGTCATATCCACAAATGCCTCATCTACAGAATACTGCTCCACACAAGGCGAATACTGCCTCAAAATTTCCATAAAAGCGGCAGAGCATTTCTCATACAACCCATAATTGGGAGGCACCAGTTTCAGATGCGGGCATTTCTGCAGTGCTTCCATGATACTCTCTCCCGTTTGGATACGATATTTTTTCGCCGGAATGGATTTCGCCAGGATGATTCCATGCCGCATTGCCATGTCACCGCCAACAGCAGATACTTCTTCCCGTAAATCCACCTTACCGCCTAAATGGTAGAGGCGATAAACTGCCTCCCAGGAAAGGAAGGCAGAATTTACATCAATATGAAATATTATTCTTCCCAAACCCATGTTCGCCTCCTTTACCAACATTATAACGAACATAAGTTCTATTATCAAGTGTGAATATTTGCCAGGAAGTCTTTCCTTGTTCACAAACTTCTTCATCTCTCCCACTATTTCCATATTTAGTATTTTATAGTTTGACAACCGCAATATCTAGTGTTAAACTTATCTTGTAATTATTATTTGTGTCATCCAGAATGGATTTTCACACGCAGTTTAGGTTTGTATATTAGTCAGAAGAATACCTATGCCACGAGCAAGGTACTTCTGGCTATTTTTATTTTGCAGGAAACTGCAGCAAATGAGAGAATGAACGCTTATGTGTCCATTCTCTTTTTTTGTGCCTGAACAAAGAAAGGGGGACAGGAAAAAATTTGTGATTTCAACACAGAAATAATTACCACATCAATGAAAGAAAGGAGCCTGTTGTATGAATTACAACGAATTTCAGAAAAGACTGAAAGAAGAACTGCAGAACAGATTATCTTCCGATACCAGCCTTAGCCCTGTAACATCTACAAAGAACAACCATACCAAAAGAAATGGATTCCAGATCCAGAATAGCGCTTCTAATGCAGGAATCATCCTGTATCTGGATGAATGGTATTCCGCATTTTTAGAGGGAACTACTCTCTCAGACATTGCAGACACACTTTTAGAGTCGTATCAGAGCGCGACAGCAGTTACCTTGCCAGACACAAAGATATTGACCGATTATGAATCCATCAGAGAAAAGATTTTTTATAAGCTGGTCAATTTTAAGGAAAACCAGCAGGAATTAAAGAATATCCCTCACATTCTTTATCTGGATTTAGCCATCGTTTTCTATGTACTCTGGGACTGCAATGAAGGCAATATGAAATCCACGCAGATTAGAAACGAACATCTGGATCTGTGGAAAAAGGATCTTCAGGATATCTTTTCAGATGCAAAGAGAAACACAGAAAAGTTCTTACCGGCAGAGTTACTTTCCATGTCTGATATCCTAAAAGACGTTTTTTACAACGTGGAACCGGATTCAGAAACAGACGGTTCTGCTTTGCCCGAAATGTATGTTTTAACAAATACAATTAGGCAATACGGTGCCATCTGCTTCCTGCAGGAAGACATCTTACAGCAGATTGGTGAAACTCTGCAGGAGGATTTTTTCATTCTCCCAAGCAGCGTACATGAAGTTATACTCGTAAAATCCACCGGATTATGTGCTGCGTCTTTAAATGAGATGATTCAGGATATCAACGAACAGGTTGTTTCTCCTGAAGAAGTCCTTGCGGATCACGCTTATTTTTATTCATGCAACCGTAAAGAACTCTTATGTGCTTAACAGAAAGGAGTATGGCATGGAACACAAAATCGCAAAAATCAAAGAACTTGCAGGCGCGCTGAATCAACACAGGCACGCTTACTATAATTTGAATGCCCCTACCATCACAGACAAAGAATACGACCAGTTCTTTGACAGGCTCAAGGCTCTGGAAGCAGAAACTGGAATGATTCTTTCCAATTCTCCCACACAGACCATTGGCTATTATCCAGTCAGCAGCCTTGCAAAAGTACAGCATCCGATTCCTCTGCTCTCTTTGGATAAGACGAAACAGGTATCGGAAATCCGCTCACTCCTTGCAAGAAATTTTGCACTGCTGATGCTGAAGCTGGACGGGCTGACAACGAAGCTGATCTATGAGGATGGAAAACTGATTCAGGCATCCACACGTGGAGACGGAGAAACAGGAGAAGATATTACTCACAATATTCCTGCATATCAGAATGTGCCCCTGACCATTCCTTATACGAAACGTCTGGTCATTACCGGGGAGTCCTACATCCACAATGATGACTTTGAAAGGCTGCGCGTAACACTTTTGGACAGCAACGGAAAACCTTATCGCAATTCCAGAAATCTTGCCGCTGGTTCCGTAAGGAATCTAAATCCGGCAAAATGTGCCGAGCGCTGTGTTTATTTCACAGCATTCAATATTCTGGCGGGACTGGAAGAACATCCCCATGGCAACAGTCGGCAGATGCGACTATCACGTCTGAAGTCTTTGGGATTTGATACCTGCCCTTATATGACGATTGAAGGATCTGCTCCATCAGAAGAACTAATAAAAACGTGTATCGACACACTGCAGGCAGAAGCCAGAAAACGGCAGATTCCGATCGACGGCATTGTTGCCATTTTTGACGATCTGGATTATTCCAAAAGCTGCGGGCGTACCGGACACCATTATAAGGACGGGCTTGCCTACAAATTTGAGGATGAGCAGTATGAAACTATCTTAAAAAAGATCGAATGGACACCAACCCGTTCCGGGGAAATCGCACCCGTTGGTATTTTTGAAACCGTTGAAATTGATGGGTGCGAAGTATCAAGGGCATCTTTACACAATCTGACCTTCATTAAGAATCTGGAACTGGTTCCAGGATGCCGTATTCTGGTGTCAAAACGGAATATGATCATTCCTCATATTGAGGAAAATCTTGACCGGGGACATTACACTGATATCGTCCCGCCGCTTTGCCCATGCTGTGAATCCAAAACCTGGATCAACCACAGAAAGACCAGCGACGGCAGAGTGGTCGAGACCGTCCACTGCGGCAATCCTTCCTGCGAGAGCCAGATCCTTCACAAATTCGAGCACTATGTATGCAAAAAGGCTATGAACATTGAAGGACTCTCACTGGCAACGCTGGAACGATTTTTAAATCTTGGCTATCTCCAATCTTTTCAGGACATCTATCATCTGGATCGAAACCGGGAAGACATTATCAAACTGGAAGGTTTTGGAGAAAAATCCTTTGACCGCTTATGGGATGCGATATCCAGAAGTCGTGACACTGATTTTGTCCGCTATCTGGTCGCAATGGATATTCCAATGGTCGGACGTACCAAAAGCCGGATTCTAAACAACGTCTTTCAGGGAAATCTTGATGAATTTGAAACTGCAGCAACAGGCAGCTATGATTTCACCACTTTGGAAGATTTTGGAGAAACATTGAATCATAACATCCACGCCTGGTTCTCTGACGAAGATAACCTGCGCTTATGGAAAGAACTACAAACAGAAATGAATTTTAAATCTAAGGAGGAACTCACCATGACAAACGTAAAAGAAAATCCATTCATCGGCAAAACAATTGTAGCAACTGGAAAACTGGAGCATTTCACAAGAGATGAAATCAACATAAAAATCTTGTCTCTCGGCGGCAAACCGGGAAGTTCTGTATCAAAAAAGACCGATTATCTGATCTGCGGAGAAAAAGCCGGCAGTAAGCTTACCAAAGCGCAGTCTCTCGGTATTCCAGTGCTTTCAGAGACAGAATTTCTGGAAATGACCGACAAATTGAGTGCGTAAGAATACATATTGGCGGATTTCTTCCATCGCAATAAATACGATACATAGGAAGAAACCGCCTCATTCTATAGCACACTCTATACATAATAATCAAATGCTTATAAGATTCATGAAGAAGGTATGGCTCCGGCTGTACCTTTTTCATGTAATACTAGGAGGACTATTATAAATTCAACACAGAAAGATACAACAATGTTAATTCTGGAATACATCGGTATAGACGATTTTTCCTGCCCTACTTATAAGGACCAGTTTGGACATTTATGGAAGGATATTGACTTGGGAAACTATGATACTCCCAGTTTATATTCTGTAAGTAACAATGACCTTGATGGGGAACCCATGTATCCCCTTAAACAGGAACATTCTTTTCGTCCCGCTCCATATCAACGAAATAAAAATGAATTTCAATATATGCTGTTAAGCAGGATGCAGTCAGATTGTGAATATTATCTTGGATATGGAAATCGTAGTCCGAGAATACTTTCCGAGAATCCGCAGGGCCATATAGACCATATGAAAAAATTATGGGAAGACTTCCCTGCTCAAGAAAAACCAGAATGGCTAACATGGGAGCAGATTTTAGAATATGAACAAAAAATATGCACAGCCCGCAATTAGAAACAAAGGAAATCAAACAAACGAAAGTTTGAATAGATTGATTTTATTGTGGAAATAAGATAAGATAAAGGTGGCAATAATCGGAAGGAGATGAACAGATGGAAAACTACACAGAAGTATTTGAAAAACTGATTCCAGGACTTTTAAATATTTTTCATGAATCTGTCAGCAGCATTATCTTATATGGCTCTGTTGCAAGAGGAACACAAACCTCCGAATCAGATGTCGATATTGCTGTTATTGTAAATGGATATACCAAAACCATGCACGATACTATGACGGATTTTGTTGTTGACTTAGAATTGGAATATAATAAAGTTCTTTCTGTTCTTCTGATTGATTATGATAAATTCAAAGAATGGGAAAATGTAATGCCTTTCTATAAAAACGTAAAGAAAGAAGGAATCCAGTTATGGCCGGCAGCGTAAAAGATTTATCCAAATATCGTTTTGAACGCTGCTCTGAAGAATTAGAGAATTCCAAAATATTATTGGATTCAGGAAAATTCAAATTATCACTTAACCGCTCGTATTATTCTATTTTTCATGCTATGCGGGCAGTAAATGTTCTGGATGATTTTGACAGCAGCAAACATAGCGGTGTCATTGCACACTTTAACCAGTTTCATGTAAAGGAAGGGCATTTTCCAAAAGAAGCTTCCAAAATTATCAGGACTGCCTCTGAAATGCGTGAACATGCAGATTATGAAGACTTTTTTGTAGCCTCCAGGCAGGATGCTGAAGAACAGTTTCTCAAAGCAGAAAAATTTCATAATCTCGTTAAAGATTACTTGGAAGCAATTAATATTCTATAACACACAATGACCTTGAGCCGTTCACATGGACGGCTCTTTCTATATCAAAACAGACTCTGCTGTTCATACTCCTGCTGCTTATTTAACTGCACTGGTACTTTATGCAATGCAAATTCCAGAAATTTATCATCAAATACCCAGTCTCCCAATTCACTTTTTTCCAAAACCAATGGCATCCGATCATGGGTCTGCCTCACAGATGCATTTGCCTGAGTAGTAATAATAATAAATCTATCTTC
>ERZ808046.752-NODE-752-length-21272-cov-13.090351_pt1 | contig 21272 bp, 23 predicted proteins | sample MGYA00380196_ERZ808046 | MGnify/ENA primary metagenome ERZ808046 (study PRJEB31490, sample SAMN06133421) | mouse gut metagenome | isolation source: Z6_2 | host: mice | place: China: Chengdu | collected 2015-05 ...
CATGTGCATTGATCAAAATGGTTGAATACTATATTTTATCGGGCTTTAAAAATATTCAAAAGTTGTAAACTGGTGTTTCTGTCCAAAGCCATAGAAAAACAGCCATTACATTATCGTTCCGGCTGTCTCTCTCCTCTAAAAATCTTCTATTATCAGTAACAAGTTTAAAATCCAAACATACAGCGAATTTCTTCATATGTAGGTTCCTGTTCCTCATTTTCATACTTCTCTCTTGTATAATCTCCGGATCCACCGTGATCAAATTGCTCCAAAAGCTTGATCGTTCCGATTACACCTAACGCCTGTTTCAATGCCTCCAATCCATTTTTCTGTATTTCTGCGCTATTACTCACCTTTAACCTTGCCGTAATCATAAATATAGCACCTCCAGTAACCACTGATTTGGCCCTGACACCTTTGTGTATGTTTAATACGACTACAATGATTCATAAATTTTCTGTCTGTCGTCAGTAATACATCTGCTTTAGCCGCTTCGGCACAAGCCAGATGTAAACTGCCTTTATATCAGAACTATGCCGAATTTCTTCTGACCGTTTTAAAATCTGTTCAGTAATCTTTACCTCTTCTGAACAGAGTCCATATACCATTTGCAATACAGCGCACTTATACAAATCTTAAGTATCGGCCATCTCCCTGACAAGCATCTGACTCCCAATTATCGGAACAGCTGACTGCTCTGCCAGCTCTAAAATAAGCATAATGGAATTTCTTTCATAATATATCTGCGAATAACTACGGTTATCTAATAAACAATTATAACAGCAATTATCTAAATAAACCTTCATTTAGCACCTTCATATATCTCTTATTATAGAATAAAGAATTGGGAAAATCAACTATTATTGGCACTTTTCAAACATACGTTCTTATAATTTCGTCTTTAATTTGTATTTTTATGTATTCCATACCACCTCTATGTTCCCCGCACAATCCACACTTACATACTTCAAGTATCTTATAGCAATTTCCCTTGTTATATTCTTACAGCATAAAACCTCTACATCTCCAATCCCTTTCCTCATTACTTCCAAAACTTTCTTGTTTAACTCTTCAACTGTTATTTTATGTGTCGAGCATCCCTTTCCTTTTTTATTCTTTCCGCACATATAATACAAATATGTCCGCCCTCTGGTTGATACCGACTTCTCCACCAAAAAACTGCCACACTCCTTACACACCGCAATTCCAACCAATGCACTTATTTCCATACGTTTTCCAACCACTCTTGTATTTAGCGTCAACATTCGTCTTGCTATTTCTAACTCTTCCTTAGCTATAGCATTGTATCTTTCATTTCCATAAACTGGATCAGACAATATCTTTCTTATTTCTGCCAAAGACCACCCTACTATCTTATCTTTCTTATATTTGGCCGGATACTCAATCCCCTGAGATTCTATAACATTCTTGATCTGCTCCAGACTCATTCCATCAAGACATAAACTGAACATCAATTTCACTGATTCCATTTTTTCATGATCCATTACCACTACATCATACTTTTCATGTCTCATAAATCCATATGGGATTTTTTCTGTAACTTTTCCGTTCATATAAACTCTCTCCATTCGTAAAATATTCATACTGCCAGTTTAAACATTGTCTAAAACCGTCTAAATTCATTTATCTATTAAACGAAGTACAAAGCAAACACTATATAGGTAATCCTTCTGTATCCTATAAAGCATCAAAAAAGCAGGCTAATGAATTTTCGTATCCATCATCCTGCTCATAAATCCAACTACCAAATTAATTTTTTACTTCTCCATTCACTTCTCAAATAATCCCCATCACCCCTCCAATCCAATAAATCACTCCCAACACCCAGCTGCTCAATATCCCATACAAAATCACCGGCCCAGCAATTGTGAATATTTTGCAGCCTATTCCGAAAATTTGACCCTCCGCCTTATACTCAATGGCCGGCGCCACCACCGAATTGGCGAACCCGGTAATGGGCACCAGGGCGCCGGCTCCGCCAAACTTTACGATTTTCGGAAAGACATTAAATCCCGTAAGAATTACACTCCCCGCAATCAGGCAGAGGGTGGACCAGGAAGACGCCACCTCCTTTTCCATTCCCATGTTCCCAAATACATTGGTGAGAACCTGGCCTATGGTGCAGATAATACCACCCACCAAAAACGCCCGCAGCATATTCTTTATGACACTGTGCACCGGTGTCACCTGCTTCACATATTTTCCATATTCTTTCTTGTCAATTTCCATCAGGTACCTCCAAATCCCTTTATAAAATAGATCATGGCTCCAAAAAATTTGCCGGCGGCTATGGATAAAATCACATATTGAATTCCCACAGACAACTTAAGCCTTCTGCCGAGGGCCGGAAGGGCCTTTAAAGTCTCCGCCAGGGACATCACCAGACAGCCCACAAAAACACCGATGGATACGCCCCAGACTGCCAGAAGAACCGTTCCGCCCCCAAGGACCGGCACATGGTATAAGTCCATAATATTTCCAAGAGTACCGCCTATAATCAGGAGTGTTTCATAAAGCATCACATGTTTCCTGGTATGGGTCACCCCGATCAGACGGGGATATACACCGATAATGGCCAGAAATGCAAAAATCCCGGCGGCGATTACGCCGCCGAAGCTAAGCCCCATGAACCACAAAAGAATGATCTTAAGAGACATCAATTCCCGACTCCTTTCTTCCATGGTTCTGAATCAGCGTTTTATTGAGGTTGTCCTCATAAAGACGCATTTCCACCTCAATGGGAGTCGGATCCACCGTAATTTTCCAGGATGCAAAATGATTGAAGAAAACCAGAATCCCCAGAGAAAGTCCCACCGAATAGGAAATCTCAAGGACCGTGGGACCCTCCGGAGCCGTTCCCATAATCAGCGCATAGAGGTTGGCAAATACATCCGTCACATTAGCATCATTGTTAAACGTCATAATAGCAAAGGCCGCACCGCAGAAAGCCACCGCCGATACAAAAACCGTTTTTACCCACTGGAACATACGGCTTTTGTCCCCTTTGGGCTTATACATCACCACAAAATCCGTCTCTCCGATATTGTCAATCTGTACGTTTGTCCCGGTTTCTTCCAGCATTCCCATCAGATCCACAACACTTCCCACAAACGAGCCCTTTTTTTCAGGTTCCTGGAATGAGGTGACCCTGACTGCCTTCACCTTTGCCTCCACAGCCTTGTTCTTACAGTGTACCTCAGCAATATCCTTCACATGCACACTGGGCTCATAAATCTCTGTAATCTGGGAAATCTTTAAATAAACCGTATCGCTCATGCGGCTTTCACCATCCTTTCATGGGGATGGCATACCAGCGTCCCATCCGGTGTATATAGAGAGCCCGGTTTTTGAAACAACAGATACCATGCCATAAAAACAACCAGCACAAGAAGCAGAACTGCCGCCAGAAACTGAAGCCTGTTTTTCAGTGAGTTCATTCGCATACACCCTTTTCCTTTTGTTTTGCCGATAGTATGCACCCTTTCTCCTGATCCTATACCTTATCGTTTGGCATTTGCCAAACGCCTGCCATAAGGGACTGTATTACTTTGAAACAAAGCCTTTCGGATAGCCAAAAAAGCGCAGACTACCCCTATCAAGCTTTTTTTGTGCGTTTTAAGCTCAGCTAAAAAACTTATGCGGCAACTACAGGGGCTTCCCAGCCAAGTGCTTTTAGCTTTTTCAGGTACGCATTAATCTTGCGTTCCCTGTTAAACTGATTATAGTAATCCGCTCCTAAATCTTTGAACACCACACCGTCCTTTAGGATGTGGTATATGGCTATCAACATGGAATGTGCAACCGCAACGTAAGCTCTTTTCTTTCCACGGTGTGCACTGATTCGGGCAAATTGTGCGGAAAAATACGAGCTTTTGTTTTTGACCGCTGAATGGGCACATACAACTAATGTATCCCTCAGCAGGGCATTCCCTTTGGTTGTCTTACCGGATTTACGCTTATGCGCGCTCTCATTGTTTCCGGGGCAGAGTCACGCCCACGAAGATATATGGGCGTCTGTCGGAAAACGCTCCATGTCTGTCCCGATTACGGAAATGATCGCCTGGGCGCTGGTATTCCCGATACCGGAGATGTCCTGTATCACACTGGCAGCTTTCTTCTCCGCCGGCTTCATGAAGTTATCTATGTCATCATCCAGCTCTTTGATGTGGACATTCCGTTCATCCAGATGGTCGAGAAGTATCCTCATCATTTTCCTCTGAAGTTCCGACATGACCCCGTTCAGGTCGTCTATGATCTGTTCCTTCGTTGCTTTCAGGTTGTGCGCTATGATCTTCTTTTCGTACAGGATGTCATATTCGGCGGAATCAATCTGCCGGCCTGTCAGGATGTGTTCCAGGATGTTCCTCGCGCTTTTGCCGTTGATGTCCGTAATTGTTCCGGAAATCTTGATGTTGGCGCCTTCCAGCATCTTCTGAAGCCTGTTCAGTTCACGGTTACGCTCCCCAACAAGGCTTTTGCGGTAACGGACAAGTTCCCTTAGTTCCCGCTGGTCCTTATCCGGGATGTAGCTCGCCGTAAGCAGGCCATGCTGCAGGAGGTCCGCAATCCACTCTGCGTCCTTTACATCCGTCTTGCGGCCCGGAACGGCTTTCATATGGCGTGCATTGACCACCATGGCTTCCAGCTCACAGGTTTCAAGGATGTTGTACAGGGGTTTCCAATAGGATGCCGTGCTCTCCATGGCGACCATTTCGCAGCCGCCCTCCTTGAGCCAGTCAGCCATTTCGAGAAGTTCCCTGGTTGTTGCACCGAAGTTTCGTATTTCCTGTTTGTTGCCTTTTTTGAAACAGGCTACGATGAGCTTCTTGTGCACATCAATACCACAACATTTGTCGTAAACTTTCTCCATTTTGACACCTCCGATGGATAAATTTACGGCACGGCTCCCTGTCTCTTATTATTTTACTTTACGTCCTTATATGCCGTATACGGCGGAACAGATGGTGGTGCAAATGAGGAAGCCACAGGTCAGTTTACTTGGCGGGCTAAATGCTCCAAATACAAACCGACTTTTGCCGATAAGTTTAGTATACATCAAAACTTCCGGCTTGTAACTATCAACAGCCTATCACCCTCGATGTTTCATTTATGGTGGTGCCAAGCATCGCGGGGCATGGGGGTTTACTTTAAAAGCTTTTCCCGAAGTTCCCTTAAAATTCTTTTTTCCAGTCTGGATACCTGTACCTGGGAAATACCCAGATCTTTCGCAATCACCGTCTGCGTTTTATTTTCAAAATACCGCTTTATGATAATCTGCTTCTCCTGAGAATTTAAATTTTTTAAGAGATCCGCAAGCACCATGCGGTTTAAAAGCTTTTCATTTTCCGAGCTTTTCTCTGCTATTTTATCAATAAGACAGCCGCCGTTTTCGTCTTCTTTGCTCATGGGCCGGTAAATGGATTCCACCTCCGCTCCGGCCTCCAGAGATGCCGCCACTTCTTCACGGCTGGCTCCCACCTCCTTTGCCAGCTCTTCAATGGTGGGCTCTCTTCCCAGGGAAAACTCCAGCCTCTCCCTGGCCGCCCCGATTCTTACTGCCAGTTCCTTTAAAGGCCGGCTCACCTTTATCATTCCATCGTCCCGCAGGAATCTTCGTATCTCTCCGGTAATCATGGGAACCGCATAGGTAGATAGCTTCACGTCCATGGACAAGTCAAACTTGTCAATGGCCTTTAAAAGCCCGATGCTTCCGATCTGGAACAAATCTTCCAGCTCGTATCCCCGGCCGGCAAACCGCCTTACAATACTCCAGATCAGTCCCATGTTTTCTGTAACCAGCGAGTCCCTGGCTTCTTTATCCCCCTGGTGTGCCCGTTTGATATACTCCATGGTGTCTGTCATGTGCGTCACCTGCCAATTTTCTTTCTCATAGTCACCGAAGTCCCTTTATTGGGAGCGGAAACCACCTCCACCTGATCCATAAAGGCTTCCATGAAGGAAAAGCCCATGCCGGACCGTTCCCCCTCAGCGGTAGTAAACATCGGCTCCATAGCCTTTTCAACATCGGCAATTCCCACGCCGTCATCCTGCACCGTCACCGTCAGCACATTCTCCTCCGCAGCCACCTCCAGATAAATGGTGCCCTCCCCGTTCTGATAACCGTGGATGACAGCGTTTGTCACTGCCTCAGAAACTGCTGTTTTTATGTCATCAATCTCCTCTAAGGTAGGGTTTAAGCGGCTGGCAAACACTGCCACCACCACCCTGGCAAATTCTTCATTTTCTGAAAGGCTGTCAATTTTCATGGTCATGACCTGTCTTTTTTTCATCATTTTTCCCCCTTACTCACTTAACGCCGCTTCTTTAGAATCATACCGGCTTAAAAGTGCCGGAATTCCCGCAATTTTCAGCACCCGCATCACCTGCGGACCGGCCCCGTAAAATCCGGCACTTCCGCCTCCGGCCTTCATCTGTTTATAACGGTTTAAGAGAATCCCGATCCCTGAGCTGTCCATGAACCTGGTCTCTGAAAAATCGAACACAATCCGGTTGATATAGTTTTCTGCCATGAGAAGATCTGTTTCATATTTCAGATTCCTGCAGTTATGATGGTCAAGCTCTTCGGGCAGGTGAATGATCAAAGTCTGCTCCTTTGCTTCATAAATAAACGATGGTTTCATTTGATTTCTCCTCAACTTTAATTTGTGATTTTAAAAAACTCCTCCAAAGAAAAAGAGACCTTACAGTTTTTCTTCTGTAAAGTCTCTTAAAACGCCTGACTTAATATCCCCGCTCTGCCTTCGCCCGCTCTGCAAGCTCCGAATCAGAAAAGTTCATAATTACCTGACCGAACAGCTGATCGGCTGTCTCCTCATCCCCCCTGGCCTTATAACACATAGCCATCTGGTAGATGATCTGGGGATTTCTGTCATTAATCTCCATGTATTTTTCAAAATAATGCAATGCCGTGTCGTAATCTCCTGCTGTCATGCTGGTGTTCCCCAGGCTCTCCAAAACCGCCGGGGCGTTGACATCCATATCCGCCTTGATTTCCGCAAGCACACTGACCATATTTTCATCTGAAATTTTTGACTGGTCCATCTCGATATAGAGCAGCACTGCCGCCTGAAAGTCTCCTTTCCGGTAAGCATTAAGGATCTCCACCAGGGTCTGGTACTGCACCAGTGTACTGCCAGAATCGCCGATCAGGTTATTAAGATCCTCCTCGGCCCTGGCCTTTTCCTCCTCATACTGCCTGGCCTCCGCCCGAAGCTTATCGGCCTCCTGATTTGCCAGATTCAGCTTGTCGGCATAGGAGCGCATTTCCTGGTTGTGCTCATAATTTAAAGACCTCTCCCGGGCCGGCATGATCATGAAATACACCATAATCACACCGAGGGCCAGTCCGATGGCGATGTTAATGATGGACTGCCATCCGGTATTCTCTTTATATGTGGGCGGCAGAATCACATCATCATCCTGCATCTCCCTGTGAGAAAAAGCATTCTTCATCTTCCGCTTTTCCACATCGGCCTTTCCTGTCCTGGATTTCACATACTCCATATACCGGACGGCCTTCTGGTTATTACGGTCGATCTGAAGCACCTTATATAAAGATTTTCCCGCTTTGGTAAAGTCTTCATGCTCCATATACAAAACCGCCAGAAGAAGATGGGCCTTGACAAAATTAGGCTTTTCCTCCACAATCCGTTTTAGCTGGAGGACCGCCAGATCATCGCTGCCGCTCTTTGCATGAACCAAAGCCTGATTATATTTTTTTATAGTCTGACTGGCAATTTCAAGCTGTCCGGGCTTCCTCTGTACTTCGTCCAGATAATGGTCCGCCAGATTGTCCTCCGGCTGGAGATTGATGCTGATAACCCACTGAATCAGGGCATCGGAGGTTTCCCCCATCTCATAAAAAATCAGACCAAGGAGATTCCTGGCATTGGTATGGTATTTGTTAAATTGAAGCGCCCGCTTCAGATACTCTGCCGCCCCGGAAAGATCCCTTTCTCTGGCCATTTCCAGACCGCGGTTATAATATCCGTTGGCCGCATACTGGATTTTCTGCAAATAGTCCATATATTATTTTTCCTTTATCTCCTTCATGATTTCCATCATGATATCCGCCATATCTGTCAAATCGCTTTTTACAATGGCGTCACTGACTGCCTCCACTTCAAGGCTGGGCCGGAAACGCTCAATTTCTTCCTCAAAATCAATCATGTATTTTCCTCCATAAACGGCTGTATCTTCTCTTTCACTTCTCCGGCCAGATACAGGGAACCCGTAATAAATACCAGGTCATTGGAACCTTTTGCAGAAAGCACCCGCTCCAAAGCCCCGTCCACGGTATCAAAACAACAGATTTTTGCGCCGGCCCCCATCACTTTACTGGCCGTCGTAAAAAGCGTATCCGCCAGAAGAGCCCGGCCGGATTCCATTCCTGACAAGAGGCAGATATCCGGCTTAAGCCGCTCTCCGATTTCCTTTAACATCCGTTCATACTCTTTATCTGAAGATACCGAAAACAAAATCCATGTTTTATCCGGCTTCCTCTCTTTTTTCAAAAGACAGGCTGCCGTCAGAAACGCCCGGATTCCGTCCTCATTATGAGCTCCATCCAGGTAAATTCCAGGAAGAATCCGCTCCATTCTTGCCGGCCAGACCGTCCTTTTAAGCCCCTCTTCCACTATCTTCCGGTCAATCCCAAACCCGGAAACCTCGGCGGCCTTTACGGCAAGAGCCGCGTTTTCCGCCTGGTAAGGAGCCGGAAACGGTACCCGAAATTCTGTGATGCTCCCCAGATATTCCAGTTTTGCCAAAAGTCCCTCGTTTTCATAAAAAAACGGAATGTTTCCCACCGGGAACCATGAACTTTCCTTTTCCCGGGCCGTATTCACAATCACCTTCTCAGCGTCCTTTACAGAGGAATCATAAACCACCGGACAGCCCCGCTTTATGATCCCTGCCTTATGGGCCGCTATCTCCGGGATCGTATTCCCTAAAAATGCAGTGTGTTCCACACTTATGGATGTAATCACCGAGACAAGGGGATGCTCGATCACATTGGTAACATCCTTAAGACCGCCCATCCCTGTCTCAAGAATAAGGACCTCTGTCCCTGCCTTTTTAAACAGGCAAAGTCCCATGTAAAACAAAAACTCAAAATATGTAGGATGAAGTCCGCCCTTTTGCATCCAGAAACGAACGGCCTCCTTAACAGTCTCAAAGGCGGATACAAAGTCCTCTTCGGAAATCATCCTGCCATTTATGGAAAACCGTTCCTTTATATCTGTCAGATGGGGGGAGGTAAAAGTTCCCACAGGGACTTTGGCTTCCCTCAATATAGAAGTAAGGAACGCGCAGACAGAACCTTTTCCGTTGGTTCCCGCCACATGGATGATTTTCATTGCTCTGTCGGGATTTCCCAGAAGTCCAAGAAATTCCCGAACCGTCCTTAAATCACTTTTTTCCCTGGCAAAGGACGGAATCTTATCCAGATATTCCTCCGCCGTCTTTTCCTCTCGCCCTTTCATCGGAACATGTCCTCCATTTCTCCATCATACCTGTTTTCGCCGCAGTATGCAAGCAAAACCCATCGTCCGGTTTCGACACCTCTGACGTCATTGTTACTGTTCACAGTGGGCATTCGCATTCGATGTAGCAGTTCAGCCTTGCGTCCTCTTGCAGCGTATAACGGACAAGAAACGTCGGGTATCCGCCCTATGAACTGTTACCCATTCGATACTCATTGTGTGTAGACTTATAGTATTCAAGCTCATTATAATATAAATTGAGGAGGATTGCAACTATGGATATTGTAAAAGTCTTTGGCAACAATTTGAGAAAATATCGCACTTCTATGAGATTATCTCAGGAAGCCTTTGCCGATAAATGTGGTATGCATCGCACTTATATCAGTGCCATCGAATGTTATCGCAGGAGTATTTCTTTAGAAAACATCCAGCGAATTGCGGATGCCCTTGAAATTGAAACATATAAATTATTTTTGGAGGATAAATAGTGCAATATTTTTTAACGGAACCACAACTGAAACGAATGGAAAAGGGACTTAGAGTGGCCATTGCCATTCCTTTTATCGATGATATTGAAGATTACATCGTTGAAGCGCTTTTAGAATACGCAAAAGAAATTAACGGCATCGACCCTTTTGTAAACATTCGTTCTAAACGCCTTTATGATGTTGTGGACACAAAAAGAAAAATCGGATATTCTGTAAAAAGTCTGAAGTGGGCATTTCAGGCCGGAACAGAATCTGAATTCGAGTTAGTAATTCAGCGTGCCGATATTTTCAAAAAGGCAACATCCCTTGGCTTTGAACAACTTGATATTCATTCAGACCCTCAAATTCTCGACGCTGCACTGCTCAAGCACTGGAGAATAAAAGTTGAGCAAGACGCTGTTTTCCAGGATGTAAACGACAAAAGGGTGTTCGTTCTGTTGAAATCTGTTGATAACAAAAAATTTGCTTTCTTTGAAGAAAATATCAGGTTGTATCAGCAGGATGAAATCACCTGGAAATGGACAGATAATACGAAAACCGGCCTTCAGGGGATTCACAGGGAAGACCAGATGTGTGTTTACAGATGGTATCCTAACCAAAAGCAGTTTTTTGAACGCTTCAAACTTCCTGCAAACATCCAAAAATTAGAAATCAATCCTGTGCGCCTGAAAAAAGCTCAAGTTGTTGATACTCTTCTTCCTTACCTTGAAGAGCATCAATGATATTATCCGCTAATTTTTCCATAAAATATGGAGGAACTGCATTGCCGATCTGACCTGCCTGGTCATTCCGGCTGCCCAGGAAATGAAAATCATCGGAAAAAGACTGAATGCGGGCGGCCTCTCGCATTGTTAACCCCCGGACCTCCCGGGGGTGTGCAAAGCGGCCTGAACCAATATGAAACACCCATCTTGTGATGGTCGGTGCTGCCGATGTATAGTCAAGTCTTCCATAAGCTCCGGAATAACCACTATTAACCTGAAGTTCCTCAGGCATATCTTTCAGTCCCTGTCCCGGCCCGATGGACGCAATTCTCGCGGTCTGTACAGGCCTCATTATATAAGCAATATGATTATATAATGAAGTGGAATTTATTCTCATATGGCGCTGATACTCGTTCAATGCATCATTACTATATGGCATTCCATCATAACCCTCACCCTGATTCACGATTGGTAAATCAGAAATAGCGTCCCATCCTGCAAGAATCTTTTCACTTTCTTTTGGAAACGAAGGAATTCCTTTTTTTGACCCAAAGAAAAAACACCTGCGCCGTTTTTGAGGGATTCCATAATGTGACATATTAATAATTTTTACTTTAACATTATATCCCCATTCTTTAAGTGCATGAATAATCTCATCTCTTACAATACCATTAAATGCATTATAGATTTCAGCAACGTTTTCTATTATTACAACGTCCGGATCTACCTCCTTTACAAATCTCAGATAAGCTTTGTACAGTTGATTTCTTGGATCATCTAAAAATCTCCAGGAAACAGGGATGTTTTTTGAAAATCCCTGACACGGAGGGCCGCCAATAATAACATCTATACTTTGGGGATCGACGTCTATGCTTTTAAGCACTTTTATCGGGTCGGCATTGGTGATATCTAAATTTACTGCTTTTGCGTCTTTATGATTATGTTGATATGTTTTTAAAGCAATATCCCATATATCAATACCGGCCACAATGTTAAATCCTTTTTTTGCCAGTCCCCATGACATCCCCCCGCATCCGCAAAAGAGATCCAGCACATTATATTTCTCCATGTTACTTTCCAATCTGTCCCAACCGTTCCCTCACCTGCTCCATCATCTGCGTATACTTTAAAAGCTTTGCCTTCTCCTCATCAATCTTTGCCTGGGGCGCTTTATTTACAAACTTCTCATTGTTTAGCATTCCGTTTACGCGGGCCAGCTCCTTTGTCAGGCGCTCTTCCTCTTTCTTCAAGCGCTCTGTCTCCTTCTCAATATCCACCAGTTCTGCAAAGGGCATATAGATGGCCGCATTGGGGATAACGGCGGAAACCGCGTCCTCGCCGATTCCTGTCCTGTCCCTCTGAATTATCACCTCGCTTGCAGAGCCGAGGGTTGCAAAAAACACCCTGCTGTGGTCAAAAATATTGCAAAGCTCCTCGTTTTCAGAAACGACAAACACCTTCGCTTTCTTGCTGGGCGGAACATTCATGGAAGAACGCACATTCCGGATGGCACGAACAGCTTCCTTAATGGTTTCAACGGCATGCTCTTCCTTTGCAAAATCCCATTCCGTCCTGTATTCGGGCCAGCTGGAGATCATGATGGACGGCTCCTCCTCCTGAAGGTTGCAGAAAATCTCCTCAGAGATAAAAGGCATAAAGGGATGAAGCAGCTTCAGGGAGTTAATCAGTACATTCTTTAAGGTCCAGAGAGCAGCCGCCTTGGTGGTGTCCTCATCATTCCAGAGACGGGGCTTCACCATCTCGATATACCAGTCGCAGAATTCCTCCCAGATAAAATCATATACCTTTTGAAGTGCGATTCCCAGCTCATATTTATCCATGTTTTCTGTAACTTCCCTCGCCAGGTCATTGACCTTGGAAAGAATCCACTTATCTGCCATGGTAAGATCGGAAAGGTCCACATCATGAACCGGCGCCTTTTCCATGTTCATCATAATAAACCGGCTGGCATTCCATACCTTGTTGGCAAAGTTCCGGCTGGCCTCCACTCTCTCCCAGTAAAACCGCATGTCATTTCCCGGCGCATTCCCTGTCATTAAGGTCATGCGGAGGGCGTCTGCGCCGTATTTCTCAATAACCTCCAGCGGATCAATACCATTTCCTAAAGACTTGCTCATCTTCCGTCCCTGGGAGTCGCGAACCAGTCCGTGAATCAGCACTGTATGGAACGGGCAGTCTCCTGTCTGCTCAATACCGGAAAATACCATTCGGATTACCCAGAAAAAGATAATATCATATCCGGTCACCAGCACATCGGTGGGATAGAAATACTCTAACTCTTCCGTTTTTTCCGGCCATCCAAGGGTTGAGAAGGGCCATAAAGCAGAGGAGAACCAGGTATCCAGGGTGTCCTCATCCTGTTTTAAATGGGTACAGCCGCATCTGGGACATTTTTTGGGCATTCTCCTGGAAACAGTCATCTCACCGCACTCCTCACAGTAGTAAGCCGGAATTCTGTGGCCCCACCAGAGCTGTCTGGAGATACACCAGTCGCGGATTCCCTCCAGCCAGTGGAGATAGGTTTTACCAAAGCTCTCGGGAACAAATTTAAGCTTTCCGCTCTTTAAAGCCTCGATGGCCGGCTTTGCCATTTCGTCCATCTTTACAAACCACTGGGGCTTTATCATGGGCTCCACAGTGGTTTTGCAGCGGTCATGGATACCGACATTATGGGAATGGGGAACCACCTTTACCAGAAGGCCCTGGGCCTTCAAATCCTCCACCATTGCCTTTCTGGCCTCATAGCGATCCATTCCGAAGTACCTTCCCGGTACGTTTATGGTAGCGTCATCGTTCATGATACAGATTTCTTTCAGGCCATGGCGTTTTCCAACCTCAAAGTCATTGGGGTCATGGGCCGGGGTAATCTTTACGCATCCGGTTCCAAATTCCTTATCCACATATTCATCTGCAACCACCGGAATCTCCCGGTCTGTGAGAGGAAGTTTAAGCATCTTTCCAATCAGGTCTTTATACCGCTCATCCTCCGGATTTACAGCAACAGCCGTATCACCCAGAAGTGTTTCCGGTCTTGTGGTGGCAATCTCCACAAAGCGGCCCTCTTCTCCCACGATGGGATAGTTAATATGCCAGAAGAAGCCGTCCTGCTCCTCATGCAGTACCTCCGCATCGGAAATAGAAGTCCGGCACACGGGACACCAGTTAATGATTCTGGATCCCTTATAAATGTATCCTTTTTCATACAGCCTTGTAAATACTTCCAGAACGGCATCGGAACAGCCCTCATCCATGGTAAAGCGCTCCCGGTCCCAGTCGGCGGAGGAGCCCATCTTATGAAGCTGGTTGATAATTCTTGTGCCATACTCCTCCTTCCACTTCCAGGCCTCCTTTAAGAAACCCTCACGGCCCAGATCACTCTTTTCAATTCCTTCTTTTTTCAGCTTGTCGATGACCTTAACTTCCGTGGCAATGGCCGCATGGTCTGTTCCGGGCTGCCATAAGGCCTCATATCCCTGCATTCTTTTATAACGAATCAGGATATCCTGCATGGTATTGTCCAGGGCATGTCCCATGTGAAGCTGCCCGGTGATGTTGGGCGGCGGCATAACAATGGTAAAGGGCTTTTTGCCTTCTCTCTTTCCTCTCTTTGCATCGGCGTGAAAATACTTATTATCCAGCCATTTCTGGTACAGGCGTTCCTCAATATCCGCAGGATTGTAGGTCTTCTCCAGTTCTTTCATAATCATTCTCTCCTTTTTGTTTTCTTACGATCCGGTACTCATTGCCCGGCTGATAGCTATCCATGGTCCACCGCTTCCATCTCATATCCGTCATAGACGACTCCATCGTAATTGACGTATTCCGCAACAAAGGCAGTTTCCTTAAATCCCACGGCCTCATAGCAGGCCTTTGCCTGAGGATTATTTTTAAAAACGCCCAGAGTCACCTTTTTCATTCCCAGGATCCGGAACGCATACCGGAGAGCCTGCTTCATCATCTCTTTTCCGCATCCCCTTCCCCTGGTTTTGGGATCCACCACAATGAATCCCATCCGGATCGTCTCTGTTTCATAATCGGCAAGACGCATCAGAAAGTGTCCCACCGGCTTTCCTCTTTCGTCCAGAGCTGTCATAAGCCATCCGCTATCCTCCCTGAGACACCACAGACTGAAATATCCGTCCAGCTGTTCAATGGAAAGGGGGTATTCAAACTTATTGCAGCTCCACTTAATAAATGCTTTCTCATCAGCGTCTTTCCACCATTCCAGAAGACTCCATGCATCCGACGGCTTATAGGGCCTTAATCGTATCATATACTCTCTCCTTTCCTTTGGGATTCCGTCTCCATCCTTCCCGGGCAAAAATACAGGAAATGATGAAGCATCAAAAACGCCCTCTGCATACTACTGCAAAGGGCGAAATTCCGCGTTACCACCTTTATTCACTGCCTGATTTTCCGGCAGCAATCTCCATGGCTTTTAACGGACTCCATCCGGGAGCAGTTACTTTTTTCCTTCACCGCTCCGGCTCCAAAGCTACCTTCCGCCCGATATGCTCCCAAACTGCCTTTCAGCCTCCGGGCAGTTCTCTCTGTTGGTATAAGGGACGTACTCCTCTTTTTCTCAGCCTTTTTTATATTGTATTTAATAATAGTGGAAAGAAAGCCGGTTGTCAAGGGGGTGCAGACATAAAACTGCCCCCTAGATCATCCTCCGGTACTCCAGCTTCCAGCGGTTTAATAACTCTCCGGCTCCGGAAATCCGTTTAATGGGGTCCTTGTCAAACATACACGATACCTTTCTGACGGAATCAGCTTCCTTTGCCGCCGTAAGGGCACCTGCGGCTTCCTGATCCCAGAGGCTTTTGTCTTCCTCCTTAAGAAGCTCACGGTAATGGTCTTTCATGGTAAGCTCCGGCTCCATCTGTGACAGGAAATACATCCGCTTTAAATATTCCTTCTCCGGCTTTTCATTCCACGCGCAGTCATAGGCATGCATGGCTTTCTGGTAGCAGAACAGCTTGGCATAACAGGCCGCAATATTGTTCCAGATTTTTCCCTTAAACTCAGCCGGATAATTTTTCTCTCTGGCGGACTCCAGAATCTTCTCATACATGGCCACGGCTTTTCCGTAAAGCCCCAGTGCATAAAAATAATCGGCTCTCCGCTTTCTATACTCCTCCGCCGAAAGTTTTCTCAAATTCGATACCTCCTGCCGGTATCTGGTCTGTTCCTGTTGAGAATAATAGGCACAGTCCTGGAGGATTAAAAATAAAAGCTCGTCCGAAGCCCCCCGGCTTTCCGTCCATTTGGCAATCCGCTCCGCAAGAAAGGGCATCCGCAGTTCACTTTGCAGAAATGCCACCAGACTCTCATCCACAAAATCCTCCATCACCAGAAGAGGATGATGGTATATTACATAGCAGAGCTCCTGTGAGGAGTGGATATGGATTCCCAGCTCTTCAATAAAAAACGGTGATGTAACCGGCTCCTGTCTGCAAAGAATCAGACTCATATCCTCACCTCCTGACGGATTTCTGCATCCGTTTTGGGAAACAGCTCTCCAAACCCCCGGTCCACGATTTTTAACGCCATGGTTTTCTCATCCAGAAAGCCTGCGGCAATACGGATCCTTGTGGTCTTGTTGGGCCGCTTCGGGAAATTCTCCAGCGGAATTTTCACCGTCCGTTTCTGCTTGCTGTCCTGGTGGGGGGTAATAACAAGTTCAACGTAATCCTGGTTATCCAGAATCACCTCCAGCACGCTTCTGGCCTCATACCAGCTCTCCCCTGCGGATGCCAAGGCAATCTGGACCTTTGCATCCCGCTTCATGACCTCCATGGTCACGGTAGACCGAAGCTTCCCCTCACACAGGCATACGAACGGATAGGAAGTCTGTTCATGGAGATAATCATCAGCCTTTAAAGCCGCCCCCCTGGCAAACAGGGATGGTTCCACAAACACCCGTCTCCGGTTGCAGACCTGCTTCATAAAATCAGGCGCCCAGTCAGTCTTTACAAATCCTTTCCCCGTAAGGAAAATGGAAGAAAACAGCTTTTTCTGGAGAAATCTTTCCCCGCAGGCACAGAGGATCTTGTCCGCCATCCTGGCCCCGGAGCTGGTATCCAGCACATTCAGATTAAAACCCTCTTCCAGATCCTCATACTCAGCCCAGGCAGTCATCTGCCTCGGCCCTCTGGACACCTTAAGCTCGTAATATCTGAGATCTTCGTCAGACAGGGCAAACATTCCTACCTGCCCGCCCCAGACATCCCTTCTCTGACTTAACACATAATAAACAAAGCATTCTGTATGACTGGCAATGTGGACATTTTCTCTGGAAATTCCAAGATACTCCGCACATCCCATGAGAGAATCCATTAACTTCATTTCCATATTTTTTAAAGAAATAACCAGCTGGGACACGAAAGCCTCCGGATATTCTGCCTTCACCAGATCCAGAACCTTTTCCAGAAACTTTTTCAGCAGCTCCTGCCCCTCATATTTTACCGGCCCGATGGTGGCCGTTCCGTCCTTTATGGCCAGACTTAAAAGCTTGTCCACCATGACTCCCTCGCCCACCAGCGTATATTTATATGCATCTTCTCCGACACACCATTCCTCCACCGTCTTTTTCCTGCAAATGACCGTGGGGAGAACCCAGGCCTCCTCGCGGCCAAGGACCGCAGCCTGGGTATAGGTATCACAAAGATCAATTCCGATAATCAGTTTATCCATCTCGTTTCCCTTTCCCTGTAACAGTTCAGATCCCCCTGACTGTTACCTTTCCCTACATAAGCGGGAACAGTTTTTCCACTGCAAGGTTATCTGTCACATATTTTGTCATGGTTTCCCTCAGCTTAACATCATCCTTCACCCCAAGATACAGACTCATGGAATTCAGGGAAGAAAAACGGTTTCCCTTATCGCCGGCAGGCACCTCCGTACAGGCAATTTCACCGGATGCCTTTTTCACACGGCTGCCATCCTCATCCTCATAGATCTCATATTCCATAATTTCGCCTTCAAACAGCACCTTCTGGCGTACATATATCCCTTTATAAATCATCCGCATCTCTTCCTCATGGAACTCTTCTTCATCCGGCAAAATCCGTATCATAAGGATGGGCCTTGTGCCCGCGGTTCCATGGTACTCGATGATCTCCTTATCCAGTACATCCCCCGGAATGTCCACATAGGGCGCCAGCTTCTTAAAGTAGGCAAACAGCATTCCCTGCCCCGTAAGAACTTCCATGCACCGGCTGCAGAGGGCCTTTTGCTCCTCCGTCAAAGATGGCAGGCCGGAATAAAACCTGGTGAGAGCCAGCAGATAAATTTCCGGTATTTTCCGTATCTCCGAACTCTGATTAACAGCCCCCTCCAGATAAGCAAACACCCGGTCTCCGGGAATCATATCTCTTAAAAAATATCCCACACATTTTAAAGTAAAATATGCCTTCACAATGGAATCACTGGTCTTTTTACGGCTGGCATAAAAGTCAAAAACCTTATCCAGATGTTTATCACTTCCTGTAAACATGAGCTGGGCCAGAAGACGTTCCTCCATGTCATAGGTCTCCACATGCTCCCGGATGGCCTGTACCAGGATCCGGTACATCTGATCATTGGCCCCGTTATAATGCTCACAAAGATAATCAAGAATGACTCCGTCTCCCTGTCCCGCCGCAAATACCCGGTAAGCCAGATGAAGAAGCAGATCATCTTCGGCAAAAAGCTTCTGGAAAATCATTTTACTGCAAAGCTTCAGAAGCCTTTTAATGCGGATTTCATCCTCCCCGAATTCCTTTATCATCTCAAAAGCTTCCACAAAGTAGTTCTGCAAAATCAGGGTTTCGCAGATCCCCACCCGCTCACTTCTGGTAAGACTTTTCTTGTCCAGTCTCAAAAGATAAGCTCCGCCCTCCTCGGACATGGCCTCCTCTTCATTTACCACCTGCTTCTTATAAAAAGAAATAATTCTTGTGAGCATTTTCTGCTGGTACAAAGGCTTGACCGGAAGCCCGTCCAGAGCTCTCTGAAGAACCATTACCTGCTCTTCATCCATGTCTTCCTGCTCCATAATTGCAAGACAGGCCCGCATTTTAAGCATCGGATGATCCGGAGCCATCTCAAAGCATTTCTCCTCCAGCTCTTTTTCCTCTAAAACAGGTTCCTTTGTGTAGGAAACATCCATATACCGGTTTCCGTACACATCCTGGAACATAATGATACATTCATCAAAAAACAGCGGCACATAGGCCACGCCGTCCTCCAAAGGATAGGCATCCTCTCCCACCAAAAGGCTGCTGGACACCACCACATATTTCATCGCCGTATCCGTACAGACAATACGGTTGGACTTTAAAATAGCCGGCAATACTCTGGCCACCTGCCTGTCAATAATGTCACGGTAAATCATATGTTTGTAAATCACGGCCAGGCGGCTGTTGATTCTGGAATTGAAAAGCTGCTCCATGGCAAACTGTTCCATGTCCCTCTCATATGCCTTATAAATCTTATCCTCCGGGTCCAGGTGTTCCAGCACATTTTGATACAGAACAGAACGGCTGTGACGGTCTAAATGGCTGTGCTCATAAGAAAAATATAAAAGTACCTGCTTTGGCAGCATGTTCTCATAATTTCCCGGAAGAGAATACAGATAATACTCATAAAGCCTTGTAAGGCTGATTTCTTCTTCAATCCCCTTCTCATACCACAAAAAGCTGCTTTCACTCCGTACATTTCCCTTAATCAGCAGGCAGCATATGGCCGTCAGCATGTCCTTTCCGGGAAATTTCTCATAAAGCGCTGTCAAAGCCCGGTAATAAAGCCTGTGAAAGAATTTCGCCCCGGATGCCAGAAGAGCCGCCTTCTCTGCCAGGACTTCTCCGATCATCCCGTGGGCCGCCCCATAATAAAGCACATGAATCTCAAACGCATCCATGGACTTTAAAAGCTCCGGATGATTTTCCAGAAGCCTGCACGCTGCAATATAAAGAAACGGACTGTGGCAGCCGTTCTTATACTGGATTCGGAAGCTCTCATAAAGAGGCTCCTCCTCGTCCCAAAGCCCGGGCTCCAGTTTTAATAAAAGCATCTGCAGATAAAAACGTCCATTTTTATTATCCAGTTTCTTTCTGAGCAGCCGCAGAACAGCGTCTTTCTTCTCTGGATTCGGGTCGGTGCGGTACTGCAGGTATTGATAAAAGCAGTACAGGGTTCCCATCCGCTCCCGATCTGAAACCACCCGCTCAAGGCAGTCATCCAGACATAAGGCCGCCTGGTCTGCCCGTCCTGCCTCCAGATAGGTCTCCGCCTGCAAAAGAGTTAAAACCAGAGAATTTCCATTGGCCCCGCGAATGGCATCCAGTTCCTTCTGTATTTTATTGACCATCAGCGCTTTCTCATAGGCGCCGCTCTCATAATCCTCACGCAGCTTCAGATACCGGCAGATTCCGGCCTTGCTGACCTCGTGCTCCCTGCCGGTGATGTCCACGGTGGTATCGCCCATGGCCTCCACCCGGATTACCGTATCCCCATGGACCGTCTGAAGGCGGATAGCTCCCAGATTCTTTCCCTTATGCATCCGCTCCGGATGAATTTTAAACCGCAGCTCAAAACGGCCGTCCTCAAAATCTCCCTGCGTAATCACCTTCTTGGGGAGCTCAATAAAGTCACCGTCAGCCCTTATTTCAATATAAATATAGCCCCAGGTATTTTTTGTCAGAACCACCTTGTCACTTATGATATCCATGGGATTTTCATAATTCTTTTTTGCGGTGGAAAGAGTCAGTTCAATGGGCTCCTTCGCCCCAAGGGCCAGGAAAAATTCCTCCAGGGCGTTCTGCCTGTTTCCATGGCCTTTAAGCCCCTCATAAACGGCCCGCACATGCATATCCTGTAAAAACGGAGCGTCTGTAAAGTCCCGGTATTCCATGAGCCTGAGCGCCAGATCCATATCCTTTCTGGCCAGCTCCACAAAATCCTCTATCGTATACAGGGTTGTCATAATACGGATGGAGGCCATCATTTCCACATGAAAAAGAAAAGGAACCTCCAATTCCCCGCTGTTGGTTACAAGGTTAATGGTTCCTTTGATAGTGTCCCCATTCTCACACCAGGAAGTATCAATCTCATAGGTAATATGATTTCTGAGTCCCCCGAAGGCATGATTTAAAATCCGTACCCGGGAATGGCTGGAATAAGCCAGACCCTTGATATATAAGTTATTTTCACTGGATAAGTAAAGCTCTCTTTTGTATATGGTATTATTTCCAAGGGTTTCCTCCACCTGGACAGGAGAAAGAAACAGCCTGGGACACTCGGCGTCCACAATGCCTTTCGCCAGACGGTTAATCCGTTCTCTCATAAGTAATCACCCTAAGTTCTCGTAGTGGTACTATCATATCACATTTTTTTGCTAAATTCACTACAATTTTCGACTAAATTCTCTCGAAAGCATAAAAAAGGCTTGAATCCCCCCGAGGAAACCTGTAAAATAGGTAACAGTTCAGCCATGCGAAGATTTAGAGCGAAAAAAGCGTTGAAAACTTGTTTTCATAAGCATTTTTCACTCT
>ERZ808046.754-NODE-754-length-21179-cov-6.096484_pt1 | contig 21179 bp, 15 predicted proteins | sample MGYA00380196_ERZ808046 | MGnify/ENA primary metagenome ERZ808046 (study PRJEB31490, sample SAMN06133421) | mouse gut metagenome | isolation source: Z6_2 | host: mice | place: China: Chengdu | collected 2015-05 ...
CGGAGCCAGTCAGTGTATCGCGTTTTTATCAAATATCGTTGATAATCGCTCCGTTTCGTCATGTCAGGATTCAGTCGATGATCTCACACGATTAGTCAGCTATCGCGATTATCTTTATTCTACCCCCGCTGAACTTGTTGATTTTACACAAGGTAAGATTCTCCTTCAGCAGGTAAGAACTCAATATCAGCATGAATTCAACAATACTACGCATTCAGAAAATAAAGCATCTTTTGATTCTATTTGGCAGCGTCTGACAAATCATGAAGTCACACCGCAACAGCATCCCATTGGTTTTGTTTTAGGTGGGCAACCCGGAGCAGGTAAATCATCTCTGATTGAATTAGCCAAAAGAGAGACAAAAGATAATATAATGATTATTAACGGTGATGATTTTCGATTTCTACACCCTGATTTTAATTATATCTACCAAAATTATGGGGATGATTTTGTTACCCATACAGCGAAATTTTCCGGCGAAACGGTCGAACGTGCAATTGAGAGAGCGATAGTCAGTAAACTCAACATTGTTGTCGAAGGAACATTTCGTAATGCCGCGACGCCGTTACAAACATTAAAAAAACTCAAAGATGCAGGCTACCAAACAGAAGTCATGATAAAAACAACCTCAGCGGCATTAAGCTGGGAAAGCACCAATGAACGGTATAGTAAGGACAAAGAGGCGGGAAATATTGCCCGAAAAGTGGATAAAAACCACCATGATATCGTCACCGGTTTGCTGGCAGAAAATGCCCGCAAGGTGTTTGCTTCGAACCTGGCAGATAAGTTTGCGGTGTATTCGCGTGAGAAGATGATATTTAGTTCACAAGCGGCAACGAATGACGATATTGCAACGCTTATACAGAATGAAATCAGCGGGAATACACAATAATAATAAGAGCTGATGGCGTGAAATAACGCCGGGCTTTATGCCCGGCGCATTACCGTCTGGTACATTAAGCTATCCAGTTCCTTAACGTCCCCTTCTCTGCTATCCGGTAACAGCGGTGGAATTTCCCCACGCGCCTGTTCCGCACGAATAAACGCATGTAACAATGGACGGCGCGGACCATATTCCGCTTCTCCTGCGCGCTGTTTACGTTCCAGTAATTCGTCTATTTCTGCACGTAACGGCGCATCAAGTTCGCTTCCCGCCAGTAACTCAGCAAAGCGCATTGGCGGTACGCCTTTACCCGCTTCGACCCAGCGCACGGCCAGCAGCGGACGCAGCACGTAAAAGTATTTTTTCAGTCGAACTTCGTCGCCCTGCAAATATCCGGGGAAGTTTTTCTGCGCCATCGAATAGTAATGCCAGCGCGCACGCAGCGGAGAAAACCACATTGGGACCATTGCCTTAAACGCCGTTATCGTTTCTTCATCTTGTTGATAAATCACCGGAGAATCCAGCCATTCTATCAGCGTCGGGTTCGCGCCTTTCAATAATCCCAGCGCCTTACGCCACTCCCAACCGGAAACATCTAACTCGTCGTCGATGGGCAGCTCAATAACATCGCGCGGTGACTCTACTCGCAGATACCATTCCAGCGGGTGAACATACAAAAACCGTACATCGTAGTCGCTGTCGGGCGAGGCAAATCCCCAGCCGCGGCTCCCTGATTCACAGGCGTACAGTACTTTCACATCATACCGCCGTTCAATTTCTTTTAACTGCTGCGATACCCTTTCGCGCATCGCAGCACTGACTCCATTTAATGGCATGTTACTCACCCTTTGATATTAACCAACCCATGCAGAACCTGATCCAGACCGCCAAATACAGAGATGTTATCGATCCGCTCAGCCACTCTCTCCAGCGTTTCTAGCTCTTTTAAACGCAACGCTACCGGATTGTTCTCCATGACTTTGGCGGTGTTCAGTAACGAGCGCGTCGCTGCCGTTTCTTCACGTCGGCGAATCACATTCGCCTGCGCAGATTTCTCTGCCTCAACCAGCTGCGCGAGGATATTTTTCATATCACCAGGCAGGACGATATCTTTCACCCCTAATGAGGCAATCTCCATACCAAATGGCAACATGCGCGATTTCACCTGTTCGCTGACAACGTCATCAATGACCTGTTTATCTTCCAGCAGTTCATCCAGCGTACGAGTACCTACCGCTTCACGCAGGGCAAATTGCAATTCCCGATACAAATGATCAATCGGCTTCGTTAACTGACTAAATGCCAGCAACACGTCGCTGTAGCGCCAGTTAGCGGCGAGGTTAATCCGCAGATTGACCTTATCTTTCGTTAAGATTTCTTGCCCGCTGACTTCCAGTACCTGCAAGCGGGTGTCAACCACTTCAGCGTCAACCAGATGGTTAATTTTCCAGTATGCGGTCAGCCCCGGCGGTAACAGCGCCTGCGTTTCACCATCGATTTTCAGCACGCCTACATGCCAGGCCGGAACCTGCACCGTTAGTATTGCATCGCGGCCTTTAACTGCCCCTTTGCGCCGTGGTTGCAATACCGCATTCATCACCTCCGTTTGTACCTGGACTTGCTGCGTATTCATCCGCACCAGTGTCAAATCATCCTCTACACGCCAGTACAAACGGCGCGTTGATGGCGGCAGGATCTCCTGCAAAATACCGTCCATATACAACGCCCCGGCTTCAGTCTCCGACAAGTCGGCCACCACGCAATATCTTTCCACCCAATCAGGCTGAAAGCGGCGCAAATAATCCGCCAGCACGTCGGGAACTTCGCTGCCATCGAGCGTAATCAGCAAGACTTCTGGCGTATTTAACCAGGGTAAAAGATGCTCGCCTGCATGTAGCACTTTGTAGTAATCGCCGTTTCTGGAGAGTAATGCCAGCTGATCTTTTCTTACGCTTATTTTTTTAATCATTATCTATTCCTTGCTTAATAGCCGTCGCGGAAGCAGATACGAAGCGACAGGGGAATTCCCTTTTGCCTGTTACCCGGCGTCTTTATCGGCGACGTTATCGGGGATCGCTGACTGCGCAATCCCTCACTTTTTATTTAATAAGTTAAAACCAGTATTCATTTCAGGAATGAATGTGGGAATCGAACCCATAATTGGCATCAAAGGCTGACGGAACACGCCCGGAAAACAGCCTGGCCGTTCTTGGTGTGCCGACGGGGTTTGACCCCCTTTGTAATTCAGTTTCAACGCGTACGAGATATTGCGAGAAGCGTGCCAGAATTGAGAAAAAATTATTAACCAAATGAAAAATAAAGATTTAATAAATTATTTTTGTTTGTAGAGGGAAAACTTTTCGCTAAATTTGTATCTGTATTTATCGTCAATTATCAAGAAAGATAAATATTTAAGAAGAGAACAAAGGAATATTATCAGTTCAGCTCGCAAACGAATTCCCGTACACTGAACTCTCTGGCTCACTGAGGGCACCATCATGGCACTCCCCCGTATTACCCAAAAAGAGATGACTGAACGCGAGCAGCGTGAACTTAAAACACTGCTGGATCGGGCGCGGATTGCGCATGGTCGCGTACTGACCAACTCCGAAACCAACAGCATTAAGAAAGAGTACATCGATAAATTAATGGTCGAGCGTGAGGCTGAAGCGAAAAAAGCCCGCCAATTGAAGAAAAAGCAGGCTTATAAACCGGATCCTGAAGCGTCATTTAGCTGGTCAGCAAATACGTCGACGCGCGGCAGGCGCTGATTAACGCCCCTTCTTTTTACGCCCCGGCGAGGTAAAACGCTTACCGTTGGACGCCGGGCGACCGCCTTTTTCCGCCGTTTTTTCCATCTTAACGACTGGACGTTTGATGCCCGCTGTTTTCGGTTTGGCCTTCACTTTAGGTTTTGCCTCGGAAGAGGAATTTTCGATGAGCTTAAAGAGGTCGATTAACTCATCATCAGTTAAATCGCGCCACTCACCCAGCGGAATGCCGCTTAAACTGACGTTCATAATGCGCGTACGTTCCAGCTTTTTCACTTCATAGCCGAAATGCTCGCACATGCGCCGGATCTGACGGTTCAGCCCCTGCACCAGGGTAATGCGGAAGACAAACGGCGCTTCTTTTTTGACTTTACACTTTTTAGTCACTGTCCCGAGGATTGGCACCCCCGCCCCCATACCACGAATAAATTCATCGGTAATCGGTTTATCGACCGTCACCAGATACTCTTTCTCATGATCGTTACCCGCACGGAGGATCTTATTCACCAGATCGCCGTGATTGGTGAGGAAAATCAGCCCCTGGGAGTCTTTATCCAGGCGGCCAATCGGGAACACGCGTTTGCTGTGGTTAACGAAATCGACAATGTTATCGCGCTCGCCATCTTCGGTGGTGCTGACAATACCGACGGGCTTGTTCAGGGCGATAAGTACCAAATCTTCGGCTTCCCGAGGCTCAATCAACTGACCGTTTACTTTCACAACGTCGCCGGGTTTCACCTGATCGCCAATGGTGGCTCGCTTGCCATTAAGGAACACATTGCCTTGCTCGATATAGCGATCCGCTTCGCGGCGTGAGCAAATTCCGCTTTCGCTGATGTATTTATTTAAACGGACTGATGAGTCGGGCAGCATAAATTCTCCTGTAAAAAACGGAATATACCGTACCTTTGGGTTGATAAAAAATAGTCATGAGCGAACTATTTGTTATTTCCATTGGCTTGAATTCGTTACCTGCTCAAATCACTTTCCAGAAGCAATGTGCGACATCGTGAGCCATGTCAGTAAGTGGTTAAATTCGCAGTGGTAGCATGCCTCCCGTGATTTCTTACTAACCGGAGAAGTAATGGAACTGCTTTTATTGAGTAACTCGACGCTGCCGGGTAAAGCCTGGCTGGAACATGCACTGCCGCTAATTGCTGAACAGTTGCAGGGTCGCCGCTCAGCGGTGTTTATCCCTTTCGCTGGCGTAACGCAGACCTGGGATGATTACACAGCGAAAACGGCTGCGGTTCTCGCTCCGCTGGGTGTTTCTGTCACCGGTATTCATAGCGTTGTCGATCCCGTTGCCGCGATTGAAAATGCTGAGATCGTGATTGTCGGCGGCGGGAATACTTTCCAGTTGCTGAAACAGTGCCGCGAGCGCGGGCTGCTGGCACCAATTACTGACGTGGTTAAACGTGGCGCTCTGTATATTGGCTGGAGCGCAGGCGCTAACCTTGCTTGCCCAACCATTCGTACCACCAACGATATGCCGATTGTCGATCCGCAAGGTTTCGATGCGCTAAATCTGTTCCCGTTGCAAATCAACCCGCACTTCACCAACGCGCTGCCGGAAGGCCATAAAGGTGAAACCCGTGAGCAGCGTATTCGCGAACTGCTGGTCGTCGCGCCAGAACTGACGATTATTGGTCTACCGGAAGGTAACTGGATCACAGTGAGTAAAGGTCACGCTACGCTGGGTGGCCCGAACACCACTTATGTGTTTAAGGCTGGTGAAGAAGCGGTGCCGCTAGAAGCTGGTCACCGTTTTTAAGTGAATTGCCGGATGCATGATCCGGCATCTTGTTCATAGTGCCTGATGCGACGCTTGACGCGTCTTATCAGGCCTACAGGATTCACAATATTAATACTCGTCCCGTCCTTCATCTTCATCCGGCTGTTCCAGCACACTGTAAGCCACCGAACAAAACAGCGAGTTCAGGCGCTGCATATCTCCCAGTAAGCCTAAATGTAGCGAACTGGTTTCAATGCTCTGCACGTTTTGCTGATGCAGGCGATCGACGTGGGCGTGGGAATAGCGGCGATTAAGAATGCGAAAGCGATGCTTACTACGGCGCAAACGACGAGCGCTGGTGACATCGCCAGAGAAGAACACCGACATTGCCAGCTTTAAATTACTGAGCAATTGCTCATAGAGCGCATCCAGTTCCTTCAACCCATCAAGCGAAAATGCCCGCCGTGCTGCCAGTGATTTGTCGGCAATTTCACTCCCCATGCGCTCGACGATATCGGAGGCCTGTTCAAGGTTGAGCGACATTTCGATGATCTCTGCCCAGCGGCGCGACTCTTCCTCCGCCAGCTCTTCTTTTGGCATCCGCGCCAGATACAGCTTAATGGCGGTGTAGAGAACGTTGATATCATCTGCCAGCTTACGCAGCTCTTTCTCCTGCCGTGGCTCGCCGTGCATCACTTTATTCAGCCCTTCCATCATCTGTTCCATGGCGTCGCCAATGCGCAGGGTTTCGCGCGCGGCGTTCGCCAGAGCAAGCGTGGGCGTATCCAGCGCGCTGACATCCAGATGTTTAGGCCGTAGCTGGGTATCCAGTTCCGGTTCATCGCGAATAATCGTTTTGCAAAACCGTGCCATCGGGTCAACAAATGGCAGCATGACCAGGCAACGTACAAGGTTGTAGAAGACGTGGAAATAGATCACCAGTTCCGCTTTTGGCAATGACAACTTCCCCATTGTCTCTGCCAGCAAATGGACAAACGGCAGGATAATCAGGCTACCCACCAGCTTAAACAGCAGACTACCCAGCGCGACACGGCGGGCTGCGGCATTGGCGGCACTGTTGTTGAGCATCGCCAGCAGACCGGAACCGAGGTTAGCACCAATCACCAGACAGAGCGCCACGGGGAAGGAGATAATGCCTGCGGCGGTCAGAGTCGCGGTCAGCAGTACAGCAGCAAGGCTGGAGTAGCTGATAATGGCGAACATCGCGCCAATCAGCGCATCCAGCAGAATATCGCCGGTCAGCGAGGCAAAGATCACCTGAACGCCGTTTGCCTGGGTGATCGGCGTTACGGCCTGCACAATCAACTCCAGCGCCAGCAAAATCAGCCCAAGACCAATACCGACGCGGCCCAGTTGCCCGGCGCGTGACTGTTTGCGTCCGAGGAAAAAAATCACGCCGATAAAAATAAGTAACGGTGACAGCCAGGATAAGTCGAAGGTGAGAATACGCGCCATTAGCGCCGTCCCGACATCTGCACCCAGCACAATGACCAGAGCCGGTGCGAGGGCTACCAGATCCTGAGCGACAAACGAGGTCACCAGCATGGTGGTGGCATTACTGCTCTGTACCAGTGCGGTAACGCCGATCCCCGCGCAAAAGGCGAGCGGCTTTTTTTCGACGCTCCGGCTAAGGACAGTACGCAAACGCGCGCCGAAGACGCGCATTACGCCGGTTCGAACAATATGAGTCCCCCAGACCAGCAGGGCGACGGCAGAAAGCAGGTGAAGCAGCGTTAACACGAGTTCAGGTTCTCCTTATCGTTATATGTTCCTGAAGCAATTGAATGACCAAAGGACCGGAAACACGCTGACTGGCATCTTTACTGTGCCTTTTGACCTTCGTTTTTCCGGCTAAGATTATTCCAGCCTGATTCCAGTATAAGTGTTTCATATTAATAAAGAGACAGGGCACTCATTGAGCGCCCTGTTTGTTGTAAGGAAAAGTGACAGATTTGTGAATCAGTCCGCGTCATACCCCAGATTCGGTGCCAGCCAGCGCTCAACTTCGGTAACGCTCATACCTTTACGGCGGGCATAGTCTTCAACCTGGTCGCGCTGAATTTGCGCTACCGCATAATACTTGCTGTCCGGGTGGCTGAAGTACCAACCCGAAACCGATGCACCAGGCCACATGGCAAAAGATTCTGTGAGTTTCATGCCAGTGTGTTTTTCCACTTCCAGCAGCTCCCAGATGGTGGCTTTTTCCGTATGTTCCGGGCAGGCCGGATAGCCCGGTGCCGGACGGATGCCCTGGTAGTTTTCGCGGATCAGCTCTTCGTTGCTGAGGTTCTCGTTCGGCGCATAGCCCCAGTAGACTTTACGCACACGCTCATGGAGATACTCCGCAAAGGCTTCGGCTAAACGGTCGGCAAGCGCTTTCACCATGATTTTGTTGTAATCATCGTGCTGCGCTTCAAAGGCATCAGCCAGTGCGTCCTCTTCCAGCCCGCCAGTCACGGCAAATGCGCCGATGTAATCTGCTTTACCAGAAAGCTTCGGCGCAACGAAGTCAGCGAGACAGTAGTTAGCGAAGCCTGTTTTTTCGGTCTGTTGACGCAGATGGTGGCTGACGTTGATCACATGGGTACGCGTTTCGTCACGGTAGATTTCAATGTCATCGCCCACACGGTTTGCCGGGAACAGGCCCACCACGCCACGCGGATTCAGCGTTTTCTCGGCGCTTAATTTATCCAGCATGTCGTTGGCGTCTTTAAACAGCCGCTGCGCCTCAACGCCCACCACTTCATCTTCCAGAATGCGCGGATACTTCCCGGCCAGCGACCAGGTCATAAAGAACGGTGTCCAGTCGATGTAATTACGCAGCGTTTCGATGCTGGCTTCAACTTCCTGCACGCCGAGACGGTGCGCCACCGGCGGCGTGTAAGCCTGCCAGTCAAAAACGAAATCGTTATCGCGCGCCGCTTCCAGCGTGACCGGTGGTGTGCGCGGTTTCTTACGCCCGTGCTGAATACGTACGGTTTCGTACTCCTTGCGGGTACGAGCGACAAAATCATCACGCTGAGTATCGGAAAGCAGCGCCGCCACCACACCAACGGTGCGCGATGCGTTCTGTACATACACCGTCGGGCCGCTGTAGTTCTGCTCAATTTTCACCGCCGTGTGCGCTTTTGAGGTCGTCGCGCCGCCAATCAATAGCGGGATGGTGAAGCCCTGACGCTCCATCTCTTTCGCCACGTTAACCATCTCGTCCAGCGACGGCGTGATAAGCCCCGAAAGTCCAATCAGATCAGCATTCACTTCTTTAGCGGTACGGAGAATTTTTTCCGCAGGCACCATAACGCCGAGATCGACAATTTCGTAGTTGTTACATTGCAGCACCACACCAACGATATTTTTACCGATGTCGTGGACGTCGCCCTTCACGGTGGCGATCACCATCTTGCCGTTGGTTTTGCCCTGCTCTTTGCTGGCTTCAATAAACGGTTCGAGATACGCCACCGCCTGTTTCATGACGCGCGCCGATTTGACCACCTGTGGCAGGAACATTTTCCCTTCGCCAAACAGATCGCCGACCACGTTCATGCCGTCCATCAACGGGCCTTCAATCACTTCAATCGGGCGCGTAGCCTGCTGGCGGGCTTCTTCGGTATCCTGCTCGATAAACTCGGTAATGCCTTTGACCAGCGAGTATTCCAGACGTTTATTCACTTCCCACGAGCGCCACTCCGCCTGCTGGGCGTTAGCGGTGTCGTCGGTTTTGCTGCCGCGATATTTCTCGGCAAGCTCCAGTAAACGCTCGGTGCCATCGTCGCGACGATTAAGAATCACATCTTCCACCGCGTCGCGCAGTTCAGCGGGTAGGTCGTCGTAAATCGCCAGCTGCCCGGCGTTGACGATCCCCATATCCATGCCATTGCGAATAGCGTAGTAGAGGAACACCGCGTGAATGGCTTCGCGCACCGGATCGTTGCCACGGAATGAGAAAGAAACGTTAGATACACCGCCGGAAATCAGCGCGTGCGGCAGTTCGCGTTTGATGTCTTCACACGCGCCGATAAAGTCCTGCGCGTAGTTGTTGTGATCTTCAATGCCGGTGGCAACCGCGAAGATGTTCGGGTCGAAGATGATATCTTCTGGCGGGAAGCCAACCTCTTCGGTGAGGATTTTGTACGCCCGACGGCAAATCTCGATTTTCCGTGCGCGGGTATCGGCCTGTCCCTGTTCGTCAAAGGCCATTACCACCACTGCCGCACCGTAACGACGCAAGAGCTTCGCGTGATGGATAAAGGCGTCGACGCCCTCTTTCATCGAGATAGAGTTAACAATGCCTTTGCCCTGGATACACTTCAGACCTTTTTCAATGACATCCCATTTTGAGGAGTCGATCATAATCGGCACGCGAGCGATATCCGGTTCACCGGCAATCAGATTGAGAAAACGCACCATCGCCGCTTCGGCGTCGAGCATCCCTTCATCCATGTTGATATCGATAATCTGCGCACCGTTTTCCACCTGCTGGCGGGCCACATCCAGTGCCTCGCTGTATTTCTCTTCTTTGATCAGGCGCTTGAACTTAGCGGAACCGGTGACGTTGGTGCGTTCACCCACGTTCACAAACAGGCTATCTTCGCCAATGTTCAGCGGCTCCAGGCCGGACAAACGGCAGGCTACGGGGATTTCCGGCAGTTTGCGCGGCGCTAATCCTTCTACTGCACGACTCATCGCTGCAATATGTTGTGGCGTGGTGCCACAGCAGCCGCCGACGATATTGAGAAAACCCGCTTGCGCCCATTCACGTATCTGTTTTGCCATCGTGTCGGCGTCGAGATCGTACTCACCAAAGGCGTTGGGTAGCCCGGCGTTCGGGTGCGCGGTGACGTAGCATTCCGCAATCCGTGACAGCTCCTGCACGTACTGGCGCAGTTCATCGGGCCCCAGCGCACAGTTCAGGCCAAAGGTCAGAGCTTCGGCGTGGCGCAATGAGTTGTAAAATGCTTCGGTGGTCTGCCCGGAGAGCGTGCGCCCGGAGGCGTCGGTGATGGTGCCGGAGATCATAATCGGCAGCTCAACGCCCAGCGCTTCAAACTCCGTTTTCACCGCAAAAACCGCCGCTTTGGCGTTAAGGGTGTCGAAAACGGTTTCAATCAGGATCAGATCCGCGCCACCTTCCACCAGCGCTTTGGTGGACTCTCGATAAGCCGCCACCAGCCCGTCAAAAGTGATATTACGAAATGCCGGATCATTTACGTCCGGAGAAATAGACGCCGTGCGGTTGGTCGGGCCGAGAACACCGGCAACGTAGCGCGGTTTCTCCGGCGTGCGCGCGGTCCACTCATCAGCACAAGCTCGCGCCAGTTTCGCCGCCGCAAAGTTGATTTCCGCCGACAGGGATTCCATCTGGTAATCCGCCATCGCAATGGTCGTGGAGTTGAAGGTGTTGGTTTCGATGATATCCGCGCCCGCTTCAAAGTAGGCGTTGTGGATAGCGGCGATCACTTCCGGTTTGCTGAGCACCAGCAGGTCGTTGTTGCCTTTGAGATCGCATGGCCAGTCGGCAAAGCGTTCACCACGAAAATCGGCTTCGTTCAGTCGATAGCTCTGGATCATGGTGCCCATACCGCCGTCCAGCACCAGAATACGTTCATTTAACTGCGCACGCAGTTGTTCCACTTTGCTGCTCACACTTGCTCCCGACACGCTCAACCCAGATTTAATAAAAATTCAACAAACCATACTGGCATAAACGCATCTGTGGTAAAAGCGACCACCACGCAACATGAGATTTGTTCAACATTAACTCATCGGATCAGTTCAGCAACTATTGCATTAGCTAACAATAAAAATGAAAATGATTTCCACGATACAGAAAAAGGAGGCTGTCATGGTCGCACCCATTCCCGCGAAACGCGGCAGAAAACCCGCCGTTGCCACCGCACCAGCGACTGGACAGGTTCAGTCTTTAACGCGTGGCCTGAAATTACTGGAGTGGATTGCCGAATCCAATGGCAGTGTGGCACTCACAGAGCTGGCGCAACAAGCCGGGTTACCCAATTCCACGACCCACCGCCTGCTAACCACGATGCAACAGCAGGGTTTCGTGCATCAGGTCGGCGAACTGGGACATTGGGCAATCGGCGCACATGCCTTTATGGTCGGCAGCAGCTTTCTCCAGAGCCGTAATTTGTTAGCGATTGTTCACCCTATCCTGCGCAATTTAATGGAAGAGTCTGGCGAAACGGTCAATATGGCGGTGCTTGATCAAAGCGATCACGAAGCGATTATTATCGACCAGGTACAGTGTACGCATCTGATGCGAATGTCCGCGCCTATCGGCGGTAAATTGCCGATGCACGCTTCCGGTGCGGGTAAAGCCTTTTTAGCCCAACTGAGCGAAGAACAGGTGACGAAGCTGCTGCACCGCAAAGGGTTACATGCCTATACCCACGCAACGCTGGTGTCTCCTGTGCATTTAAAAGAAGATCTCGCCCAAACGCGCAAACGGGGTTATTCATTTGACGATGAGGAACATGCACTGGGGCTACGTTGCCTTGCAGCGTGTATTTTCGATGAGCACCGCGAACCGTTTGCCGCAATTTCAATTTCCGGACCGATTTCACGCATTACCGATGACCGCGTGACCGAGTTTGGCGCGATGGTGATTAAAGCGGCGAAGGAAGTGACGCTGGCGTACGGTGGAATGCGCTGACTTTTTCTGGCGGGCAGAGGCAATATTCTGCCCATCATACCTGAGTGGCAATAGAATAAGGGTGTCTGTTAATCGCATTGACGCCAAAATAACTTAATGTCATACACTTCACACACTTTTATTAACTCAGCATTATTTTTAAACATCAAACCACTTAATTATTAACAAAATCGCAAGATCTCATTCCACCGAAACTTTTACGGCTGCATTATGAGATTGAGCGATTTATGATATTTATTTAGTTGTAATCATATTAAATTTTTTCACTGTTCTGATAGTTAAAATTCAAGACATCAATAAACAATGAGATATTTAAATGATTACTCGTATCCCTCGTAGTTCTTTCTCTGCAAATATTAATAATACAGCCCAGACAAATGAACACCAAACCCTGAGTGAATTGTTTTATAAAGAACTCGAGGATAAATTTTCTGGCAAGGAGCTGGCGACGCCTCTATTAAAAAGCTTCTCAGAGAACTGTAGACAAAATGGTCGTCATATCTTTAGCAACAAGGATTTTGTCATTAAATTTTCCACGTCCGTCTTACAAGCTGATAAGAAAGAAATTACGATAATTAATAAAAACGAAAACACGACACTTACTCAAACCATTGCCCCAATATTTGAAGAATACCTAATGGAAATTTTACCTCAACGCTCAGACACTCTTGATAAACAAGAATTAAACCTAAAATCAGATAGAAAAGAAAAAGAATTCCCAAGAATTAAACTTAATGGTCAATGTTATTTTCCGGGGCGACCCCAAAACCGTATAGTATGCCGACACATTGCTGCACAATATATTAATGATATTTATCAGAATGTTGATTACAAACCCCATCAAGATGATTACTCTTCAGCTGAAAAATTTCTCACTCACTTCAACAAAAAATGCAAAAACCAGACTTTGGCGTTGATTTCCAGCCGTCCTGAGGGGCGTTGTGTTGCTGCCTGTGGTGATTTCGGGCTAGTTATGAAGGCATATTTCGACAAGATGGAATCAAATGGCATCAGTGTTATGGCAGCCATATTATTGGTGGATAACCATGCTTTGACGGTCCGGCTAAGAATAAAGAACACAACTGAAGGATGTACCCATTACGTGGTTTCGGTTTATGATCCTAATGTAACTAACGATAAAATAAGAATTATGAGCGAAAGCAAAGAGGATATTAAACACTATTCTCTGATGGATTTTATGAATGTAGATTATAGCCTCCTGAAATGGTCAAATGATCATGTTATTAACCAATCTGTTGCAATAATTCCAGCACTTCCGAAAGAACAGCTATTGATGTTAAAAGGATCTGTGGATGAAATAACCCCTCCATTATCACCAGCAACGATGAATTTGCTAATGGCAATTGGTCAGAATCACCAACTTACGCAACTGATGATTCAGCTCCAGAAAATGCCAGAACTACATAGAACAGAAATGTTGACTGCCTATAATAGTGGACATATGAACGTTATTAATACTATTTTTAACGCATTACCCACTCTGTTTAATACGTTTAAATTCGATAAAAAAATATGAAGCCCCTCCTCCTGGCAAATAATTCTAATGAATATCCCGGTTTGTTTTCAGCGATACAGCATAAACAACAAAACGTTGTAGAGACGGTTTATCTTGCTTTATCTGACCATGCACGCCTGTTTGGATTTACCGCTGAAGATATTATGGATTTTTGGCAACACAAAGCGCCACAAAAATACTCTGCCTTTGAGTTGGCTTTTGAATTTGGTCACCGGGTTATTGCTGAATTAATCCTTAATACATTAAATAAGATGGCTGAAAGCTTTGGCTTTACGGATAACCCTCGATACATTGCGGAGAAAAATTATATGGAAGCTTTACTCAAAAAAGCATCTCCCCATACCGTACGCTAAATCTTTGCCTGCGCCGATACGCATAAACATCTTCCACATGCCCTTCACGTATGCGGTTTTGTAGTGCGCGCCAGTAATCAGCGCGGAACAGGTCGGCGTGCATCTCTTCAAACAGCGGACCAATACGCGGGTCGGCGCATAGCCAGTGGCGAAACTCTTCCGGGAAAACATCGCCCGGCGAGACGCTGTACCACGGTTCGCTGGCAAGTTCGTCTTCCGGATAGCGCGGCGGCGGGATGTCGCGGAAATTCACTTCCGTCATGTAGCAAATTTCATCGTAATCATAAAAAACCACACGCCCGTGACGGGTGACACCGAAGTTTTTAAACAGCATGTCGCCAGGAAAAATGTTAGCAGCGGCAAGCTGGCGAATAGCGTTACCGTATTCTTCAATGGCGTCGCGCAACTGCTGACCTTCCACTTGTTCCAGCCAGATATTGAGCGGCACCATCCGCCGCTCGATATAGAGATGGCGAATTACAATCTGCTCACCAAGATCGGTGATTTTTTCCGCTGCTTCCTGGAGCAGTAATTCCATTAATGCCGGGGAAATATGCCGCTTCTCCAGCACAAAGTTTTCAAACTCCTGGGTGTCCGCCATTCGGCCCACGCGATCGTGCTCTTTCACCAGTTGATAGCAGGCACGAACGTGAGCGGCAGACATCTCTTTCTGCGGCGCGAACTTGTCTTTGATGACTTTGAATACCCGATCAAAGCCCGGCAGCGTAAACACCAACATCACCATTCCACGAATACCCGGCGCTTCAATGAACTGCTCATTACAGCCCTGTAGATAAACGAGATATTCGCGGTAGCTTTCGGTTTTGGCGTGCTTCTGGCAGCCGATAGCCATATACAATTCAGCAGTGGTTTTACCTGGCAGAATTTCCCGTAGCCACTCGACCAGCGCTGCGGGCAGCGGTGCATAAACCATAAAATAAGAACGCGCAAAGCCAAAAACAATGCTCGCTTCGGCGGTCGTCGTCAGGCAGGTATCAATAAATAACTCGCCGTCGTCCGTCTGGTGGATCGGCAGTAAGAAGGGCAACGTGCCGGAAGGCGTGATCAGTTTGCCCACCAGCCAGGCGGCTTTATTGCGGTAAAACAGTTCGTTCGCCACCTGTAAATGACTTTCCGCGAGGTTGTCTGTCCCCAGCGTTTCCGTCAGATGGCGAATGATGTAATGAATGTCACGGCTTTTATTCTGCCAGCGCAGGCGCAGCGGCAGGTCGCTGATAACGCGCATCAGTAGAGATTCCCAGCCGTGATCGGGGTGAAAGTCTTTCGCCAGCGGGCGGGGAATGGTACGAAAGCGGCGCTCTGGCTGAGAGCTAAAGATAAAAAGCCGCTCGGGAGTAAGCGAGCGGTGGTCAAATAACCGACAGTACACGGAGTTAAAAAAGCTCTCCGCAATCTCGAAGCGCGGGTAATCCGGCAACAGCCGCGTGTAATGCTCTTTAACGCGCAGTAAAAATGCCGCGTCCGTACTTTGGCCGTTAGTAATGCAGCGCAGTTGCTCCACGACCAGACCAACGTGATGATCGTAAAGATGGATACGGTTTTTCATCGCCTGCTGGACAGCATGCCAGTCGGCCTGTTCGAAACGCTGCTGCGCCCCGGAAGTCACTTCGAGGAATCGACCATACTGAGCGTCGAAGCCTTGCAAAATGGTTTGAGCAATCAATAATTCCAGGCCACGCGGCATTTAGCGCCCTCATCAGGAGCAGAGAATTGCCGGATGCGGCGTAAACGCCTTATCCAGCCTACGTTCGGCAACGGTTGTAGGCATGATAAGACGCGCAAGCGTCGCATCAGGCATCGTGCACCGATTGCCGGATGCGGCGTGAACGCCTTATCCGGCCTACAGTCAGCAACGGTTGTTGTTGCTTAGAACTGCGATTCTTCAGTGGAGCCGGTCAGCGCGGTGACTGAAGACGTGCCGCCCTGAATAATAGTCGTCACTTTATCGAAGTAACCTGTACCCACTTCCTGCTGGTGAGATACGAAGGTATAGCCATCTTTCGCGGCGGCAAATTCCGGCTGCTGCACTTTCTCAACGTAGTGCTTCATACCCTCGCCCTGGGCATAGGCGTTTGCCAGGTCAAACATGTTGAACCACATGCTGTGGATACCTGCCAGGGTGATGAACTGGAACTTGTAGCCCATATCCGACAGCTGCTGCTGGAAGCTGGCAATAGTTTTGTCGTCGAGGTTTTTCTGCCAGTTGAACGACGGCGAGCAGTTATAAGCCAGCAGTTTGCCCGGATATTTCGCGTGGATAGCTTGTGCAAAGCGACGCGCCAGTTCCAGATCCGGCGTGGAGGTTTCACACCAGACCAGGTCAGCATATGGCGCATACGCCAGGCCACGGCTGATCGCTTGCTCAATGCCCGCATGAGTACGGAAGAAGCCTTCACTGGTACGCTCGCCAGTAATAAATTCACTGTCATACGGGTCGCAATCGGAGGTAATCAGATCCGCCGCATCGGCATCGGTACGAGCAACCAGCAGGGTTGGAACGCCCGTCACGTCAGCTGCCAGACGCGCCGCGACCAGTTTCTGAATAGCTTCCTGAGTTGGCACTAAAACTTTGCCGCCCATGTGACCGCATTTCTTCACTGACGCCAGCTGATCTTCGAAGTGAACTGCCGCTGCACCGGCTTCAATCATCGCTTTCATCAGTTCAAAGGCATTCAGGACACCGCCAAAACCGGCTTCCGCATCGGCAACGATCGGCAGGAAGTAATCGACATAGCGCGGATCGCCCGGCTCAATGCCTGCGGACCATTGGATCTGATCGGCACGACGGAAGGTGTTGTTGATCCGCTCCACCACAGCTGGCACCGAGTTTGCCGGATAGAGCGACTGATCCGGATACATGCTGGCCGCCAGGTTAGCGTCCGCCGCTACCTGCCATCCCGACAGATAGACTGCTTCAATACCCGCTTTCGCCTGTTGCAGCGCCTGACCGCCAGTCAGTGCACCGAGGCTGTTGATGTAGCCTTTTTTCGACTCGCCATGCAGCAGACGCCACATTTTCGCCGCGCCCAGTTGCGCCAGGGTGCATTCAGGATTGACTGAACCGCGTAATTTCACCACATCTTCCGCGCTGTATGGGCGAGTAATGCCTTCCCAACGCGGTTGAGTCCACTCTTTCTGTAATTCTTCAATTTGTTGTGTACGGGTTTTCATGTGCAGATGCTCCATAGTTATGTGGTGGTTTACGCTAACAGGCGGTAGCCTGGCAGGGTCAGGAAATCAATTAACTCATCGGAAGTGGTGATCTGTTCCATCAAGCGTGCGGCATCGTCAAAACGCCCCTGGGAGAAACGTTCTTCGCCCAGTTCGCTGGCAATGACTTTCATCTCTTCACCCAGCATCTGGCGGAACAAGGCTTTGGTCACCGGTTTGCCATTGCTCAACGTTTTTTGATGATGGATCCACTGCCAGATTGAGGTACGGGAAATTTCAGCCGTCGCCGCATCTTCCATCAGGCCATAAATCGGCACGCAGCCGTTGCCGGAGATCCATGCTTCGATGTACTGCACAGCCACGCGAATGTTGGCGCGCATACCTTCTTCGGTGCGTTCACCATCACAAGGTGCCAGCAGCTGATCGGCAGTAATCGGCGCGTCTTGTTCGCGCATCACTTCAAGCTGATTTTTACGGGAGCCGAGAATGTCGTTGAATACCGCCATTGCCGTATCCGCAAGGCCTGGGTGAGCAATCCATGTGCCATCGTGACCGTTATTGGCTTCCAGCGCTTTATCCGCTTTTACTTTGTTGAGCACCTGGTTATTGCGCTCTTCATCTTTGCTCGGAATAAACGCCGCCATGCCGCCCATCGCAAAAGCACCGCGTTTATGGCAGGTTTTAATCAACAGGCGTGAGTAAGCATTCAGGAATGGTTTATCCATCGTCACTGCCTGTCTGTCTGGCAGGACGCGATCGGGATAGTTTTTCAACGTTTTGATATAGCTGAAGATGTAATCCCAACGACCGCAGTTCAGACCAACAATATGGTCACGCAGCGCGTGAAGGATTTCATCCATCTGGAACACGGCGGGCAGCGTTTCAATCAGCAACGTCGCCTTGATGGTGCCGCGCGGCAGATTAAAGCGATCTTCTGCATAGCTGAAGACTTCGCTCCACCAGGCCGCTTCCTGCCAGGACTGGGTTTTCGGCAGATAGAAATAGGGACCGCTGCCCTTTGCCAACAGTGCCTGATAGTTGTGGAAGAAATAGAGCGCAAAATCAAACAGGCTACCGGGGATTGCCTCACCACGCCAGGTGACATGTTTTTCCGGCAAGTGCAGACCGCGTACCCGACAAATCAAAACCGCTGGATTGGGCTTGAGCTGATAAATTTTGCCTGCTTCATTGGTATAGCTGATGGTGCCGTTAACCGCATCGCGCAGGTTAATTTGCCCGTCGATCACTTTGTTCCAGTCTGGTGCCAGTGAATCTTCGAAATCGGCCATAAAGACTTTCACATTGGCGTTCAGTGCGTTGATCACCATCTTGCGCTCAACCGGGCCAGTTATCTCGACTCGACGATCTTGTAAGTCCGCGGGAATACCACGAATTTTCCAGTCCGTATCGCGAATGGAAGCTGTTTCCGAAATAAAATCAGGCAACGTTCCGTTATCAATATCTTGCTGCTGCTGAATGCGCGCTGCCAGAAGTTTATTGCGTTGTGGCGTAAAATGCGTCACCAGCTCAGTCAGAAATTCTACCGCTTCGGCAGTAAGAATTTGCTTCTCCTGCTCGCCATACGGCCTTATGAAAGCCAGTTCATCGGTTGTTGTTGCCTGTTCAGTCATCGTGCAGCTCCTCGTCATGGATCCGAAAACTTCCCCACTGTGAACGAAGGATCGTTGTGCGCTTTTCGTTCAGCACAACTAAGACTACTCATTTAAAATGCAAAATCAAAAACAATTTCCATTTTAATTAAAAAATACTTGATAACTTATTGATAACAATATGAATAAAATTTATTCACCTCCTGAGGTGCGTTTCGGAAATAAAAAAGGCACCCGAAGGTGCCTGAGGTAAGGTGCTGAATCGCTTAACGATCGACTATCACAGAAGATTAATCCAGCGTTGGATTCATGTGCCGTAGATCGTATGGCGTGATCTGATAGACGTAATAGTTGAGCCAGTTGGTAAACAGCAAATTACCGTGACTACGCCAGCTCGCTCGCGGTGTATTTTGCGGATCATTGTGCGGGAAATAGTTATACGGTACTTCCGGGCCTAGTCCGGCTTCCACATCGCGGAAATATTCCTGCGCCAGCGTTTGCGCATCATATTCGGGATGGCCCGTCACAAAGGCAATGCGCTTATCTTTGCTGGCAAACAGATATGCATCCCCTTCTTCCGTCTCTGCCAGAATTTCCAGATCGGTGTAATCACGAATCAACGCTGCCGGAAAGTCAGCATAGCGCGAATGCGGTGCCAGGAATGAATCATCAAAGCCACGCGTCAGAAGCGCATGAGGATGGAGAATATGATGCTCGTAAACGCCAGAGAGTTTGTCGGTGCGAGTTTGCTTAGGAATGCCGTAGAGGATATTGAGCGCGGCCTGTACCGCCCAGCAGACAAACAGCGTCGAGGTGACGTGATCTTTCGACCACTCCAGCACCTGTTTGATCTGCGGCCAGTAAGCGACATCATTAAACTCCACCAGGCCCAGCGGCGCACCGGTTACAATCAGACCGTCAAAGTTCTGTTCCTGAATATCTTCAAAGTTACAGTAGAAGTTGTTCAGATGCTCTGCGGGCGTGTTGCGCGATTCACGGGAATCGATGCGCAACAGCTGAATATCGACCTGCAAAGGTGAGTTTGAAAGCAGGCGCAGAAACTGATTTTCAGTTTCAATCTTCTTCGGCATCAGGTTAAGGATCAGAACCTTAAGTGGACGAATTTCCTGACCAGACGCACGAGAAGTTGTCATCACAAAGACGTTTTCTTCACGCAAGAAATTGACGGCGGGTAGCTCGTCCGGCACACGAATCGGCATAACCTGATTACCTCACTACATACGCTTATACGTTTAGACATCCAGATAGCTGAAGATAACCAGAAAATTTGCCAATGTCGAGCCTGCATGTTGAAGGTGAGAAAGTTTCAAGGAAAAGGCTACGTTAGAATATAAGAATGACGAAAAGGAGAGAAAATGGTTATTAGTATTCGCCGCTCACGGCATGAGGAAGGGGAGGAACTCGTTGCGATTTGGTGTCGCTCTGTCGATGCCACTCACGATTTTTTATCAGCAGAGTATCGGGCCGAGCTGGAAGAGCTGGTTCGTTCCTTTCTGCCGGAAGCACCGTTGTGGGTCGCGGTTAATGAACGGGATCAGCCGGTTGGGTTTATATTGTTAAGTGGGCAGCATATGGATGCGCTGTTTATCGATCCTGATGTGCGCGGCTGCGGCGTGGGTCGGATGCTGGTGGAGCATGCGCTCTCGATGGCACCGGAACTGACAACCAACGTTAATGAGCAAAATGAGCAGGCGGTTGGGTTCTATAAGAAGGTGGGTTTTAAGGTTACGGGACGCTCTGAGGTGGACGATTTGGGGAAACCGTATCCGTTGCTGAATCTGGCGTATGTGGGGGCGTAGGCGATTTTTTCTCATCCCGGTGGGCTGAACTTCAGGTTTAGTACCCACCAATGGTGACACGATTATTTCTGCTTAAGCATTGCCATGACCGCACTATCACTGAGCACCACTGATTGCGCATGGATGTGGAAATGGCGATATTTCATTAACGTTGCACCAGCGACCACTTCATGAAGAATGCGTTCCTCAACCTGTGACAAACCGCCCTCATTCATTTCCAGCGCGCTCACAACAATATCCATACGTTTTGCTGGCAAAAAAGAATGCCAGGTTGAACGTGGGTGGAGTTGCAGAACAAGATCTTGCAGAACTTTTTCTGCAACAAAGAAATTGGCGATTAACAGGCGCTGGTTACTGAAGGCAGCCTCTCCTGACACTTCACGTTTGCTTTCAAGATCGCGAACAGTAATTTGATTACGACGAATTTGGATATACAGAACTGACATGAGATTCCCTTCATCATGCAAATAATTGATATGCAAAAAACCCCGGCCTTATGGACCGGGGTTTTTCTAATTTGATGCCTGGCAGTTCCCTACTCTCGCATGGGGAGACCCCACACTACCATCGGCGCTACGGCGTTTCACTTC
>ERZ808046.757-NODE-757-length-21042-cov-8.181207_pt1 | contig 21042 bp, 11 predicted proteins | sample MGYA00380196_ERZ808046 | MGnify/ENA primary metagenome ERZ808046 (study PRJEB31490, sample SAMN06133421) | mouse gut metagenome | isolation source: Z6_2 | host: mice | place: China: Chengdu | collected 2015-05 ...
CGGTTGATGATGCCCTCCGCCTGCTTTACCGGGGAAAGGTGGCTCATCATTACCACTTCTTTTTTATCCAGGTCAATCTCAAGATCATTAAACTGCGGCATACCGGAATTTCTGCCGCCACTGACAATAATCGGGATATAATCAGCCCCATAGCTTTCCAGACAGTCATGGATATTTTTTCTGTCCGTAGTCTCCAGCTTTGTGAGCGCCCCCATGATCTCCTGAACTTCCTCCGGTGTCTTATTGGTAATGCGCTCTACCTCAAAGCCGTCCGAATGTGTGATCTTCAAGATTACATCATCTGCCCCAACAGGCTCTTTTGCTCTTTCGTTCCATTCCATTTCTGTCTTTAAATCAATAATCTCATTTGTATCAGTGATGTACCGGACATCAAGGTGGTACTCCCCAAATTCCCTTGTTTCCTCATTGGCAATCTCCGTAGTCCATGCGCCTTTGCTCTCCAGATATGCGGCAACACTCAGCCTGTCATCGTCATTCATGGCGTAGAGGGCTTCTATGATCTCCGCCGCATCCATTCCCCTGACATCTACAAGGCTGTATTCAGACAGATCGCTGTTCTGTATCAGCAGGAGGCTCTCTTTTTCCTGTTCCTGCATGATCTCCCGGTCACGCTGCAATTCTTTAAGCTGCTCCTCAATGCCCGTGATAAGCTCTGATGCTGTCCTGCGGATTGTATCAAGGGAAGATTTCAGTTCTTTCATGTCACGCCCTGTTGACCACCCGGCGATATACCCGAAAGAATATTCCGCTGTATCTATGCCGAAGTGCTGGCATACCGTGTAGGCAATGCTCTCCGCTTCCACCTCTTTGGTGTTCCTGTCTTTTGCAAGCGCAAGGATATCTTTATTGACTTCCTTATCATGCAGCATGGAATGGGCGGTTTCATGCACCATCGTCTTTAATGTCTGGCTCTCGCTCATGCCCTCCTGCACCGCAATCCGTTTTTCTGTCGGGCTGAAGAACCCCTTGGAATCACCGGGAATATCCTCAAAACTGACCGGAACCGGGGCAACAAATGTGACCGCCTTAATAAAGTCCTCATATCCCTCCACCGTGGATAAAAGCTCTTTTGCCTCCAGCTCCGGGATTGGCTCCCCTGATGTCTGTTTTACGTCGAAGACGGACACAGCACGGAAAGCAGGGATTTTAACCTCAACTTCCTCCGTCTGCGGAGTGCCGTCCTTATCCAGCATGACCTCCCCGGTCACAGGGTCTAACTTATCCCGTTCCTCTTTGATCTTATAAGGGGCAGGGGCAAGGATACGGATTCCCCTCTCCCCCTTGTTTACATGGCGGTTGAAATTCTTCTGCCATGCCTGGTAGCCTGCGACCAGACTGGCGTCAGGGCGCTGTAAGGCTATCAGAAGCGTATTGTTGACACTGTAATTATGGAATTTTGACATGGTGGAAAGATAGCTTTTGTATTTCTCGCTCTCGAAAAGTTCTTTTAAGCCTTCCTCCAACTTGTCAGTGATCTCTTTTACTTTCTGCTTTTCTGTTTTTGCATCTGCCATATTCAATTTTCCTTTCTTTACATGAAAAAAGACAATCTGTTATGACTGTCTTTCTTCCCGAAAACAGAAAAAGCAGCGAATTGTTTTCTCTAATAAAAACAATCCACTGCTTTACTGTTTGTGTTATTTAGTTGCTGTAATTATGCCAGTATAGGCTCACGCTTTTTGATGATAGCTTCTACCTCTCCAATAGTTCTCTCTACTATTTTTGCTATCTGTTCTGATGTATAGCCTTCCCTGTGCATATTTAAAATAATTTTTTCATCTCTTTCTGCCACAGTTCTTTCTCTGATTCCCTGTGAAAGATTACACATAGCGCTCACATCCTTTCTCAATTTGTCATCTACCGGAATACTGTACTCAGTTTTAATAATCCCTAATTTCTCATCAACGGTCAATTCCGCCGAAAGCAACGTACTCAGCAGGCGGTGCAACTCATACTTCCCATCATGCTCCGGAAGCTCATCTGATATACCTATCAGGACAATATTCAGCAAGTCAAGCCTGCCTTTCCACGGATAGGAACCAAGCAGATTGTCTTTCGCAAGATGCACATAAGCCATGCTGCTTTCGTCCATGCCCATACATACCCAAATACTGAATACACGCCTGATGTCATTATAATTTGTCTTAACGAAATCCCGTTCCTTCTGTGAGGAAACAAGACGGCTCACATAAAAGACTGCCCTGTTTAAGATATGGTAGCCTGACGGTTCATCTTTCTGCGCTTCGACGTTTATGATAACCTGTGAGATACCGTCTTTCATCCGCACATAAAAGATAATGTCGAACCTTACAAGCCCCTCACCTATCTCCGCATTTTCCGTATTCATCCCGACAATGCGCTGCCCGTTTTCTTCTTTTTCCACATTGGTCAGCCCAGGCTCCACCGGAACCACGCTGATAAATGGCTCCCCCTCGATATAGGATACCACATCTTTCGGGTTCATTCCCTGGAACTCATCAACCGTCTTTACCAGGATATGCGCCAGGATGATCTTATTCCCCAAGAGGCGCTTTGCCTTATCATCATACTGTGCGTCCTGGTCTGTTGCGCTGACCGCATTTTTGATTTCCGTATCCATCAGCCATAAACCTCCTTTTTGTATGGTAGGAAACGCAAAAGCCATTCCCCAAAGGTATATGACCTCAATGCCATTATACCCCGAAATCCCGGCTAAATCAATCGGATTTTTGAAAGCCAGCCTGGACACTGCTGGAATTTCATTGACTTTATGATGATTCCGGCGTTTTCTCCCCTCCATGCCATATCTGGCTCTGGCGCTTCTTTCTTCCAGTCTGCGCTTTGGATTTAATAATCAATGACTTCTTTATCCGGAAACCTCCTGATGATCGCCTTTACCGCCTCCTGCACTTCCAGATTCCCGCAAAGCTCCGGTATCAGGCTGATAAAGCCCGTGTCTATCTCATCACCGGAGAGTATGTCCGCCTGCACGTCCTCTCTTTTATCTGTTCCCATTACATGGAGATTGATTCCAATGGCAGGGATACCGTTCATGCGCTCTGGCGGTATCTGCTGGTAAAGGCTGACCGCTTCCTCCAATGTCTGAATGCCCTCATAGTATTTTCCAAGGCTGTGGTATTCCCCGCATTCCGCCACCGTAAATGTAAGAGCTGTTTTCCCTGTTTTCTGATACGCTTTCTTTTTTCCCATTATGGTTCTCCTTTTCATACTTTTATTTATGCTGCAAGAAATTTCTCCGTATCTTCCGTCATATACCGCCCAAGATATTCCTCCCGGTGTGGCACGGCAATATGCAGCTTCCCATGCACGTTGATCCACTCTGCTACAAACCAGAAGCCAAGCCCCCGGTTATCCGGCTTCCAGATGCCTTTTTCATCAAACGCCCCTCCACGCATCATGTAATCTATGATTGCCGGGTTCGAGAGCTTCTCGGCAAGCTCCCACCGGTTAGGTGATTTCTCCCGGTGACAGCCGAAACCGCAGTAGACACACCCTGTCCTGTTGCATCCGGTAGTCTCAAAGACAGGCTTTCCAACATCAAAAATCCCCAAGTCCATTGAATTGCCCTGTGCCTCCCCTTTCCGATGATCTGCCACTATTTCCCCATATACATCCGCTATCGGGATACGGTTATGGTAAATGTATTCCAATACATCCTGCTCTGTCCAGAATGACATAGGGTTGCTAATCGGGCTTTTCATATCAAAACCGTTACAGCCATTTTTCAGCCAGTTCATCGCCCGGAGCCTGCTTTCGCTGGCCATCTGCGCCGTCATCGGCACTTTCCCTGTTCTCTTTGCGTAATTGTGCATGGGGGCTTTTTTCATAATGGAGCAGCAATGGTCTGATATCTCAAAAGGAGCATCCAGAAAGAACTTGTACCTCTCCTTGTTATACATTTTGGAATATTCCGATGTTTCCACCCCGTTCTCTTTATGTATATATTTCCCCTGCAGGATAAGGTAACGGACAGGCATCTTAATTTCCGCACTCGGTATCTCCCCTCGGCTCAGGCTCTGGTATGCGATATTCCCTTTGTCCTCCCGGCGGTCTATGCCCACCAAGTCCGCCATATAGCTGTAATTGGGGATGATCTCACCGTTTCCTGCCTTTTTCTCCTGTTCTGCCAGCTTTTCCAGATACCGCCTTGCGCCATATACGCAGGCGGCTACTTCCTTTCCGATCATCGGGTATCCATATTTTATGATGATCTGGCGGAAGTTCATTTTAGGCTTGATAACCTCCACATTTTCATGCTGTTTCACAAACTCCCTGATTTCCGGGTATTCCAGCCCGGTATCCACATAAACAGCTCCTATATTCCGATACATCTCCCTTGCGATATGCAATAAGACAGTGCTGTCCTTGCCCCCGCTAAAACTGATATAAACGCCGTCATCCCCATAATAATCCACCCATTCCCGGATACGATACTGTGTCATCCGTATTTTGGCAGAAAGGGGGAGTGACTGCATCTGGTACAAGTCACCGATTGTATGTTTGTTCATCTTAACCTCCTTTTCCCTGAAAGAATGGGAACAGGCAGCTTTTATCCGCTGCCTGTCCTCCACGCTGTTATAATATTTTTCCTTTTTCCTTTCCCTTATGGTTTTCCTGCCGTTCCTTCTCCGCCGCCTTCACTTTGAACGCTTCCAGCTTTTCCTTTAACGAGACCCTCTGCACAGGCTTGTCAGCCATTGCCGCCACAACTCTCAACCCTCTACTGTCCGCTGTATAATCATGCCGGGCATTTTCTACCGGGTACGGTATTGGTGTATTAGCGGCTTTTTCTTCCATTTCCGGTCTTTCAGAAATAGTTTCCTCCTGCCCTGGCTTCTGGACATCATGTCCAGAAGTTTCCTGGCCTTCGTTTTCTTCCTCCGGCGCATCGTCCATGCCAAGCGCATCATCGCCCTTTTCATCCATGTTGAGCAGGGCATTTAAGGCGGAAAGCCTTTCCAGCTTCTCTGCAAGCTCCGCTTCCTGTGCAAATGGCTTTGTGACCTCCACTTTTGCGGTTTCAAGCTGGCGCTCCACCGTTTCCAGTTTTGTCTGCGCTTCGGCAAGCTGTTTCGGCATGGATTCCAGAGCATGGTTGATACGGGCAATGTTGCCGAGAGGGTCAGAGCCGACCTCAAGGTTATGGGAAAGCTGTCCTTTTAAGTTCATCACAAATTTGTGGTTGAACGAATCAAAGGACACCGCCATCTTAAATCCGGCATACTCGCCAATCGTTGCGGGTACATTGACCGTTTTCATCTCCTTGCACATCTCCACAAGTGCGGCTCCGGCTTCCTTTTTATCCGTATAAAACTTATCCCCGACTTTCATCAAAAACTGCTCCTTGTCTGCCGGGAGATTTGCTTTTGCGGTCTGAATGTCAGCTTCCATGCCGCTGATCCGCTCCTTCAGAATGGCAATCTGCTGCGGGTAATGCTTTGCGATATTGTCCTCAAGTTTGTATTTCTGGCTGGTATGGTTCCCTTTCATCAGCTTTAACTTGGATACCTGAATATCCAAGTCCATCTTTTCCTTGATATAGGGATTGCCCGTTGCCAGGGCTTTCACCTCTGCATAAGTGAGTGCCGCCTCGTCCACGTCCTCGCAGCTTCGCACCGGGGATTTGCTCGTCATGATCTGCCCGATAAATTTCTGCTTGTTCTCAATCAGCTGCCATGAATAACTGTCAAAGGTTCCTTCCGTCACATACCGGAAAATCTTCACTTTGGGATTGAGATTGCCCTGGCGCAAAATGCGCCCCTCCTGCTGTTCAATGTCGGACGGACGCCACGGCACATCAAGGTGGTGCAGCGCTATCAGTCTGTCCTGCACGTTGGTTCCTGCGCCCATTTTCTGCGTAGAACCCAATAAAAAACGAACCTGCCCGCTTCTTACCTTGCCAAACAGCTCCGCTTTCCTGATCTCCGTATTCGCTTCATGTATAAATGCTATTTCCTCCGGCGGCACTCCTTTCTCCACCAGTTTATTTTTTATGTCCTCATAGACATTGAATGTGCCATCCCCTTTCGGTGTCGATAAGTCGCAAAAAATTAACTGTGTGGACTTCTGTTCCTTTGTCTGCTCCCATATCTCAAATGCCTTTCCGACACAGGTTGCCGCTTTGGAACTTTCGTTATCCGGCAGCATATCATTGATAAGACGCTGATCCAGAGCCAGCTTCCTGCCGTCATTCGTGATTTTCAGCATATTATCCTGATACGGCTCCACAAGCCTGTTGCGTACCGCTTCGGCCCTGTCCGCAAGGGAGGAAACCATGTCCTGCTGGTATTCGCTGGGCTTTAACACCACGTTTTCATACTCTGCCTCCGGCACAGGCAGCTTTAACATATCCGGTGTCTGAATGTCGGCGCTCTCCTTAAAAAGCGCAATCAGTTCCGGCAGGTTGAAGAACTTCGCAAACCTTGTCTTTGCCCGGTATCCGGTTCCCTCTGGGGCTAATTCTATCGCTGTCTGCGTTTCCCCAAATGAAGATGCCCAACTGTCAAAATGCCCTAACCCAAGTTTCTGTAAAGTGCCATACTGGAGATAGCGCATATTGGTGTAAAGCTCCGTCATGCTGTTGCTGATCGGTGTGCCTGTGGCAAAGGTCACGCCTTTGCCGCCCGTTATTTCATCCAGGTACTGGCACTTCGCAAACATATCTGAGGATTTTTGCGCCTCCGTCTGTGCGATGCCCGCCACGTTACGCATTTTTGTGTATAAAAAAAGATTCTTGTAAAAATGGCTCTCATCTACAAACAGCCTGTCAACTCCAAGCTGTTCAAATGTCACTACATTGTCTTTCCTCGATGTGTCATTCAGCTTTTCAAGCCTTGCCTGGAGCGATTTCCTTGTTTTCTCCATCTGCTTAATGGTATAGCGTTCCCCGTTGTCAGCTTTTGCCTGCTCTATGGCAAGCTCTATCTCGCTGATCTGCCTTTCTATCATGGCTTCCTGACGCTCGATTGACAGAGGAATCTTCTCGAATTGCGAATGCCCGATAATCACCGCATCATAATCGCCTGTGGCTATCCGGGAACAGAATTTCTTCCGGTTGGCAGGCTCAAAATCCTTTTTTGTTGCAGCTAATATATTCGCACCGGGATATAACCGGAGAAAATCGCTCGCCCACTGCTCCGTCAAATGGTTCGGCACTACAAACAAACTTTTCTGGCATAAGCCTAACCGCTTGCTCTCCATTGCCGCCGCTGTCATTTCAAAGGTCTTGCCCGCCCCGACACAGTGCGCCAGCAGGGTATTATCCCCATATAAAACGTGTGCGACTGCGCTTTTCTGGTGGGGTTTTAGCTCAATATCCGGTGTCATTCCGGGAAATTTCAAGTGCGCCCCGTCATATTCCCTCGGCCTTGTGGAGTTGAACAGTTTATTGTATTTTGCCACCAAGTCCTGCCGCCTGTCCGGGTCACGGAAAACCCAGTCCTTAAAGGCTTCCCTTATGGTGTCCTGTTTCTGTGCCGCAAGGGTGGTTTCCTTTTTGTTTAATACTCTTTTTTCCTTCCCGTCCTCCATAATTGTGTCATATACCCGGCTGTCCTTTAAATTCAGCGAATCCTCTAAAATCTGGTAGGCATTCCTGCGGCTTGTTCCATATGTCATGTTCACAAGGGTATTCCCGTAATCCGCATTTTTGCCCTTAACATTCCACTGCCCCGTCACACCTGAAAACTGTATGCCCATGATATTTTTATCAAACAAATGCTGCGGCGTTTCAAAGGTGTCACGCATGAAATCCTCCAGATATTCCGGCTTTACCCATGTTGCACCGATACGCACTTCGATCTCGCTTGCATCAAGCTCTTTTGGCTGTACCTGTGTAAGCGCCTGCACGTTCACGGTATATTCCGGGTGGTTCTCCGCATAGGTTTTCGCTGTTTCCAGCTTGTCACGGACGTTGCCGCTCAGATACTCGTCCGCTGTTTCCCACTTGTCCGTTACGGGATTCTGGAAGATGATCCCCGTCAGTTCCTCTTTAATTTTGTCAATGCTTTTCCCGGACAGCTCCGCCATATAGTCAAGGTCAACCCTCGCTTTTTCCGACAGCGACACCGCAAGGGCTTCGGTTGCCGTGTCAACACTTGTGACAACCTCCGCTTTCTTAATGGTGCGCTTTGTGAACATATCCGCCTTGCCGACAAATTTTCCTTCCTCGTCCGTCTTTTCAAGGGAGCATAACAGGCAATAGCTGCTGTCCTGGTTAAATGCCCGCTTGTTGGTCTGTGAATTGATAAGCCCGTACTTCTTTGAGAAATCATCATACAGTTTATTTAATTCTGCCTGTTTCTCCCTGATGACAGTATCCGGGTATTCCTCTAACTGCACACGGATAAGTTCCTGCGTACAATCCCTTATTTCCGCCATGCCCTTGATCCGTTCCAGCATGGAATCTTTCATGTCCACAGGCTTCATAACGGAATTTTCACGGTAATAAACCGTATCATCCACTACGCAATAGCTGTAATTCTTCACATCCGGGTCTGCCGGAATGGTCTGGGCTGAAAATTCATCGTCAAACCCATCAAGCTCCACCGCCTCAATCTCCCCGGCAATGCGGCTCATGGCTTCCGCAAGCTGCTCCGCAAAGGGTCTTGTGTTGTCGGGCTGGCAGGTGCTTTCCATTCCATAGGGGCCGGAAACCATTTCCATCTTACCCACGACCATCTCCGGATGTTCGGCAAAATAGCTGTTCATGGCAATACCGTCCGCATTTTCCGAAAGGTGTACCCAATCCGGCTCCAAGTCCATAACCCTGTCACGCTTCTTTAAGAATAAAATGTCGGAAGTGACTTCTGTTCCTGCGTTCTCCTTAAAAGCGGTATTGGGTAATCTGACCGCCCCTAAAAGCTCCGCCCTCTGTGCAAGGTATTTCCTTACTTCGGGGCTTTTCTTGTCCATTGTACCTTTGCTGGTCACGAAAGCGACCACGCCGCCCGGACGCACTTTGTCCAGGGTCTTTGCAAAAAAGTAATCGTGTATCAGGAAATTGTTCTTGTCATACTGCCTGTCTGCCACCTTATACTGGCCGAAAGGCACGTTGCCCACCGCCACGTCAAAAAAGTCATTCGGGTAGTCTGTCTTTTCAAAACCGGTGATTTTAATATCCGCTTTTGGATAGAGCTGCTTCGCAATCCGTCCGGTGATCCCGTCAAGCTCCACACCGTACAGCCTGCTCTCCTGCATTTTTTCCGGCAACATACCAAAGAAATTCCCGATGCCCATTGCAGGCTCTAATATATTCCCTTTTTCAAAGCCCATATTATCTAAGGCTTCATAGATACTGCGGATAATGACCGGGCTTGTGTAGTGGGCATTTAAGGTACTCTCCCTTGCGGAAGCGTATTCTGCATCGGACAGCAGGCTTTTCAATTCCTGATATTCCCCCGCCCATGCGCTTTTGCTCTCGTCAAACGCATCGGCAAGGCCGCCCCAGCCGACATACTGTGATAAAATCTTCTGTTCCTCCGGTGTGGCGATACGGTTCTCACCCTCAATCTTCTCCAGGGTGCGGATTGCTTCTATATTCCTCTTGAATTTCTCTTTTGCGCCGCCAATACCGAGGGCATCATCCGTGATATGGAAATTAACAGCCCTGGACTTATCAATCTGCACCACTTTCTCCGGCTCCGCTTTCTCCGGTTCTTCAAAATGCAGCTTCTCAATAACCACGTCATAGGGCAGATTGTTTTTTTCACCCGGATAGACCTCCACCGTTTCAGTTGTGTAACCCGGCTGGCCAGGCTCTCCCGGCTTCTGGACATCATGTCCAGAAGTTTCCTGCTCCGGAGCTGACAGCTCCTGCTCCTTCTGTGAGAACGCTTTCCAGACCCTTTCCGAAACAGCGGGAAAATAAGGAGATTCATCTTCCATGATCTCATACTCAATCTCCTTCAAATCCTCAAGGCTTTCTGCCCCTGTTATCTTTTCATGGTATCTAAAGTACACCGCTTCCCTGGCAAGAATCCCTTCCAGCCGTTCCAGTTCCGGCTCTGACATCCGTTCCCATATATCATCCTTTTCCGTATGAATGGTAAAGCCTTCCCCGTCATCGTGGTATTCCAGGGTATATTGCAGGGAATCATGCTCTCCCCGTATGTCACATTCAAAATCATATACCGTAGTCCGGGAACCCGCAAAATATTCCCTGTTCGTCAAGACCAGATTCTGTATATCGTCTGCGGTCAGCGGCTTTTCCGCATCCTCCCTCTGTACCTGCCCGCCGGGAGCCGCCTTTGCCCGCTCCACATCAATGATATGCCACTGATCCACCTCTTTCGCATTCTCAAAATCAATGCCGTTCCTGTGGCAGTAATCCACAGCCTCATCGACAGTCTCAAATGTTGGCATATCCCCGTAGCTGTCACGGTAAGGCTGTATCTCCTCCCCTGTGCTGCCATCCATCACGGAAATACAATAGCTGCCCGCCAAAGCATCAGAAGTAAGGGAGATAGCATAATAAAAATCCGGCATCCCTCCGCCCTCAAAGCGTGAAAACACCTCTGCTTCGTGGCGGTCAATACCCCGCATGGCTTCCATGTCAATGTAATCATCTTCTATTTCCGCCCTGTCCGGCTTATGGTCATATTCAAAGCGTGTATTCCCGTTTACCTCTGCATAAAAGAAATCACTGTCCTCCACGGAATTGCCAAGCACATACACATCATCGCCTGACTTCCATTCATCCGTTTTTATGCACTCCTGCCCGTCTATAATAATAGTATCTTCGGACTTCTGGACATCATGTCCAGAAGTTTCTTTCTGTGCCTGCTCCCTTTTGTGCCGGCTCTGCTCCTGCATGGAATGGAATACTATCTCATCATAGGGGATCACATCAATCAGATCGGCGTGATTATCCATGTACTCCTGCGCCAATTCCCGGTTGATAAAAAATCGGTTGTGTTCCGGATAAGGTATCAGAAGCCCGTCCTCTGCCATTGTCACAAGGCGGTAACGCACGCCCTCCCTGCCGTCCGCATACTGGTGGGTATAAAATCCAATCGCCGGCTCTGAAAAATCTTCTGAAGATTCCAGCGCAACCGTGATTTTCTCCGTTTCATCCACGTCAGCGAATCTTAAAGCGTAATCTTCCCCACCTTCCTTTGCCCCGCCCAGTGTTTCCGATACAGAAACCGGGCTTGCATCCGTATTTTCGGTGTCATAAAGGGCATATCCTTCCGCTTCCTTATCAATCCAGAGAAATTCCCCGTTAGGCAGCTTTGCGCTCCATTCCGTGGGCTGTCCGTTATCATCGTCCATTTCATGTACGATATGCCAGTCTAATTCTCCTTCAGGAATATCCGGCATATCTTCCTGCACTTGTGCCTGCGCCGCTTCGATCTGGGCCGCAAGCTCTTTCTCACGCTCAATATATCTCCTTGCCTGGTTGATGAAACCATTCAGCACAGCAGGGTGGGAAGATGCGACAATATCCCGGCTCTCATACATGGCATAGGGTTCAATAGACTTTGCCCATTCCTTATTTTCCGGGGAAATCCTTTCCTCCTGCCTGCGGTGCATGACGGTATTCGCAAGCACATAGCTTACCCTCTCTATGCCATACTCCCGGATAACGCCCTCCGCCGTTCCCTTTGGCAGCCGGTGTCCGTCAAAATTCTCTGCGATAGCCCTGTCAATGGCATCTTTGCAGGAAACCTTTGTGTCACGTTCTATCTTTGCCTGTGCTTTTTCAAGCTCTTTCTGCGCCTGTTCCTCTTTATATTCCGCATAGGCTTCTTTTCCTTCGGGGAATAAATATTTATCTTCCTGAATGAGCTTGCGGATACGTTTCTCTACCGCTTTCCAAGGCAAAAGCACTTTTGCATAAGGCTCCATAATGCTGCCTTTTTCCAGGCTGATACCTTTCCCATCATGGTTCTCATAACTATGGTCAGCCCCGGCAAGTGCGTGGGTGCTGCCGCCTGTTCCATATTCCTTTTTCAGAAAAGCCGCCGCTTCCTTGCTGTCATGCCCCTCCATAAAATAGTCATAAATACGGAATGAGCCATGTTCAAAGCCGCTCCCCCTGCCAAGCCTGTGGTCTATCTCGTCCTGTGTGATAAAATCTTCTTTCTTTACTTCCACATGGTCAGATACCGGGAATGTTTTCTTCTCCAAAAGCAGGTTGTCAAGCTCTGCTCTGAGTTCCTCTTTGGGCATAACAGAACGGATACGCAGCTTTTTCTCGCCGCTTTCAAGCTGTGCTAACGCTTTATCCATGCAGGAAGTTACAAGATCAATCCCCTCCGGTGATGATAAAAGCTCCACCATTTTTGCGTGGGCATCTGAACGGTTCCCGATCTTATTAAAAATTTCCTCCGGCATTTCCCCCATGCCGTCATAGAAAAAATATGCCGCAAAAGTGGCAATGCGCCCACGCTCCACCTCGTCCACAAGGTAGGCTTCATTTGCGCCCATATAAGTGCCGTTTTCCACCTGTGAGCGTATCTGTGCTTCAATCTCCTGCCAGCTCATGGTAAACTTAGGGTTCTCTAACGCAGATGTTCCATATCCGGCTGTCATTCCCTGTCCATCAAACCACACGGCTACCTGTTTTCCCTCAAACTCAAAGCCTTTCCCGGTAGTTCCGTATTCCTTTTTCAGAAACTCCGACATTTCCTCCGGTGTCTTGCCCTGCTGGTACTTGGCATAGATGCGTTTTCGGCTGTTCTCCCTGCCGCCCCCGCTTTGCAGGATCGTGTCAAGCTGCTCTTTGGGCAGCGCTTCCTTTTTCTGTTCGGGGACTGCCTTTTCTGCCGGGATAATTCCGTCTTCCGCCTCTTTCATGGCAATGCCGCCCACCTGCTCTGCGAACATGGAAAACAAATCAAGCTGCTTATACATTCCGTTTGTGTCGATCTGCTCCGCCTTTTCCCCCGGAAGCAGATATACATCATCCTCGATATAGGAATTGACAAAGAAACGGGCATCTTCCCATGATAAAAGCACTTCATTTTCTGTCCCTGCCCTTCCGGTCATGTTGATATGAAGCCCCTCATCATTGGCATGGAAGCCCACGGAAGTACCCGCCACATTCAGCCCGTAATATGTACCGAAGTGGAAACAGTTCTTAAAATACTCCGTTTGCAGCATGGTATCCCGCTCTATTGCGAAATATCCTGCAATCTCCGGTCTTTTATGGATAAGGAAATCATCCGAGCATAAAATCCCTTTCTGTATCTCCATCGCTTTTTCCGCAGCGTCCAGGTTATCCAAAAAAGAGCCGGACAATGAATCCTCTCCATTATCCGGCTTCTCTGTTTCCTTACTATTCTGTTGTGATTCTCTGTTTAAAGGCTGTAAACCAGCTCCGTCAGTACGGTTTCCTCCGCCGAGTGCCTTATGGCGTTCATCTTCGCCACCCATTTCATCTGATCGGACGCTTTCAGTGCTTCGTCCACTCCCTCTGCCTGCGCCATCTGCTCCGTCAGGAAGTCCATCCGTTCCTCTGCCTGATTCTGTATCTCCAGGCAGTGCGCTTTCAGCCTGCCTTCCATCAGAAGCCCGCTGTATATCCCCCTCCGGTGTTCCTTCAGATAATTCTTCCGCATCAGCCCGTACTTGGTCAGCGGCTCCTCCGGCTCGCTGTCCGGCATCAGGTTGGGTATCAGATAATCCCCGTTCTTCTCGTATGTCAGTTCCATATGCATTGCCCTCCGTTTCTATATGATTGGTATCTGTTTCTGTTTGTGGTTCGTTTTCGCTTTCACGCTTTAAAGCATTATAGCGTGGTTCTTCCGCTTTTGCAAGCACTTTTTCAGGATTTTTTTGAGGATTATCAATCTGTACCTCATCCGCCTTTTCTTTTGCCTTATCCACGGCTTTCTGCCTCGCAAGCTGGCGGTCATAAGCCGCAACCGTCCTCCCGATCTCCATGAGGAGGGGCTTGCACATATCCGTTGTGGCATTGCCGATCACGGATAAGGACATTGATGTGTTAAACTCACTGATATAGTCAAAATTCAGCTCGTCTTTCCATAAATCCATATCAGCGCCGCACCGGGATAACAGGGTATAAGCGATGCTTGCGGAAAGCGTTTCCCGAAGCCGCAGCCCCACATTCATTTCGTCAAGTTCCTCTAAAAAGCTGCCCTCCTTTGCGTAGGACATATCCGGCAGAAGCTCACTGTAATAATCTTTCGCAATACTCCCGGCAATCTCAATGAGCCTGCCCTCAAAGGAATTGCCCTTATCGGTTGCGCCATAGGTCTTTTCAAGCTGTGCAAGCACAGCCTCCTTATGTTCTTCCCTGATCTCCCACAGGTATGGGTCTTTCCCTATCCTCCTTGCCTTATGCACGTCCGACACGTCAAAGACATACCGCAGCCTTGGCCGCTCACTGTCACGGTCAAAAAGCGCAATCCCCTTTGCCCCACGGTTTACCCAGCAGAACATTTTTTCATTCCACGTTTCCATGAGGGCGCAGGCTTTCGCATCCGGTCTTTGTGCATAGATGAGCATCTGATCCTCAAACGGGTATTTATACAGCCTTGCGGCGGTAGTCAGGTATCTTGTCCATTCCTTCCCGTTTTTTGACACCTGCCTTGCGGTTTCACTGGCAAGGACAGAGATTTCATGGTATTTCTTTGAAACAAGATATCCCTCAGCCATCTGCACCCTCCTTAATCATAAAATCCGTTTTCCTCAATGCCCTTTTCCAGAATGGACGCTATCAGCGCCTCCAGCTCCACGCCGTTTATCTCGCTGACCACAATCAGCTTTGCAAGGGTATTCTTCTCCACCGGAACCGTATACCGTTCCTGATCCGGACACAGCTCACGTACACAGATGTCGAGCGCATCCGCAATCCGGCAGAGTGTGCTTATATCCGGTTCCCGGATACCTGCCAGAATATCTAACAGTGTATCTTCACGGACACCGGAAAGCGCCGCCAGGCCCGGTATGCCCATGTCCATCTCTTTCATCGCATTTAAAATCTTATCTCCTGTGCTTAAAACTGCTGTTCCCATTGCCAATCCCTCCTATTCTGCCTTGTTCCCGAAAGAAAAAACTGTGTTCTCTTTCGCTTTTGTGGCTGTAAACTTCGCTTTCACTTCTGCCACCTTAGACTCCAGAACCGAAAACATGGCTTCCACCTGCTCCGGTGTGTAATCATAAGCCGATTTGTTGGCAAGGTTCTCTATCCTGCCAATGGCATCTATCGCCTTATTGATACGGTACTCCCCAAGCCGGATAAATTTCTCCGACTTCGTTTCCCCTGCCTTTTCTGCAGGTACGCTTACTGTTGCATTTTCCATAGATTCACTCATTTTATTTTCCTCCTTTAATTCACACAAAACATCCTGTGTTCATGTCTTTTATTTTTCCATATCTATTCCTGGAGATTTCCTCTCTTTCTGCTTTTCACGAGTTTTCCCCATTGCTATCCTTGCTTTTTTCTGCAATCCTCTTTGTCCATGCCATGCCTACAGCGTCACAAATTCCCTGCATGATATACGCCACGCAGGGAACGGCTACGCTGTTTCCGAGCATCTGGTAACGCTTCGTATCACTGACTGCCTTTCCGTCCACGCCATGCTCCGTCCACCCGTCCGGGTAGCCCTGCAGGCGCTCCGCCTCTGTGGGAGTGAGCCTTCTCATGCAGAATCCAGTGTGGACGGGATTCTGGTGTTCCAGCAGGCAGCCACCCGAAGCCATTTTCGCCAGATATGTGTCTCCAGGCTGTCCATGTTCCACATCATCGGATTGGACAACATAAGGCTGTTCACTGGCACAGTTGAGCGTGGGCGATAGATCCTGCAAAATTTCCGCATGTCCCTGGCCGCTTGAAGCGCACAGCACTACATCCCTCTCCCGTCCACACCGCATCCCTGTACCCTTGTAATAGCTGGAAAGAAGTGTTCCGGCAAGGTTGCCATTGATCCCGACCATGGCATCAGGCGCAAAGCCGGACGGTGTGCAAACGGCATGGCGGTCAATGGTATTGAGGGTAAAGGAGATATTCTCGTTGATTCCGTTCCCCTGTGGCCCGTTCCCGTCCGCCCTGCCGATCATGGAGCCTTGGATAGCGTATGCGGTAATGGGCAGGTTGCCGTGGGTCTGGCTGCGGAGCGTGGGCGAGACACCGCCCTTTTCCACACAGAGGGAACCGCCGCCCTGGTCGTTGAGTATCTCCACCGTACCTTTCGGGGCAAAGAGGTACTGGTCATTCCCTGTCGCCAGGGTGCCGCTCTTTTCCACCTGGAGCAGCGGCCCTTTGCCGCCGCCTTCACAGCCGCAGCGGATGCGCATGGAGATGGCGGGGGTCACATCCCCTGCGCCTGCTGTTCCAGCGCCCTCCTGAGCATAGGCGGCAGCTCCTTGCCGCGGCGTTCCGCCCGCCGCAAAATACCCTGACAGGCTTTTGGGGACAAAGAGTATTTCGCCGGCGCATTCGCCTCTAAAATCTGCGACAAGAAAGATACGCCTGCGTCGCTGTGCTGTTCCGAAATGCTGGGCATCGTACACGCACCAAGCGAGGTCAACGCCTCTGCCTCGTACCATTCCGGCGTTTGCCCACCGCCCAGAACAAGGCATTGGAACTTCGGTTTCTGCGAACGCTTCCAGCACAGCCTTAAAGTCACGTCTGGCAGAACTTGACAAAGCTCCGGGAACATTTTCCCAGAGCGCGAATTTTGGGTATTCTCCATTGGTAGCCTCCTTCATTTCTCTGATTATCCTGATGGCCTCCAGAAAGAGGCCGCTCCGCTCTCCCGCAAGTCCGAGCCGCTTGCCCGATGCAATGCTCAGGTCCTGGCAGGGTGAGCCGAAAGTGATGATGTCTACAGGCGGCAGTCTGCCGCCATCGAGTTTCGTAATGTCCCCTACGTGCTGCATCTCCGGGAAGTGTCGTTTCGTCACGGAAACGCACTCGGGGACGATCTCGCTTGCCCAAAGGGCATGGATCCCATAAAAAGAGGCGGCATAGGGGAATCCTCCTATGCCGTCGAACAGGGAACCGAGTGTAAGCTGGTTCATTTTCAATTTTTCTTTCCTCCCCTGGTTTCTTTTTTTATATACAAAAAGGACGCATAGGCCATTCATTTTCTATGCGTATCAACACTGTGCTGCTGTTTCGCCGTGGTTGCGGTGATTTTTGATTATTTAGTTTTCCTTTTTGGAAATTCCAGCTTTACCTTATACTGTGAGCCTTTGATTTCCTTCCCGTCTTTGGTGTAGGAATAATCCTCCACGCCCTCCGGGGTAAGGTACGCATCATAGCTGCCTTTCTTCCCTTTCAAGCCTTTTACAAGGGTCTTTTTCCCCTCCAGCATACTTTTTACCTGGCTGTCGGTAAGCGCCGCCCCCATTGCCCGTGATACGTTCATGCCGCACTTATTTTTACAGTAAGCGCCGAATTTCCCTTTTACCACATCGCCGCCGCATTTCGGGCATTTCCCAAGGGATTCCTGGTTACTGCCCCCAAACATGGATTTCTGTTCTTCACTGACGCTGTGATAGGTCTGCACAAGCCCCTTTACCAGATCGGCAATCCCGTCCATAAATGCCTGCATGGGATATTCCCCCTTTGCAACAAGCGTCAGGGCATTTTCCCAATCGGCAGTGAGTTTCGGGGATTTCACCACATCAGGAAGCACGGTGACGAGCTTCACCCCGTCCTCCGTGGGTATCATCTGCTTTTTCTCCCGCTTCACAAAACCGTCCTTGACCAGCTTCTCGATCACGTCCGCCCTTGTCGCAGGTGTGCCAAGCCCCTTGCGCTCCACCTCATCGCCCATGTCCTCTGCTCCGGCACGTTCCATTGCTGACAGCAGAGAATCTTCCGTGAAGTGCTTCGGCGGCTGCGTGAAATGTTCCGTTACCTTTGTCTGCACTTCTTCAAATGACATTCCTTCCGAAAGCTCCGGCAGCTTCTTATCCTCTTTTTCCTTATCTTCCGCCGTTTTATAAGAACGCCTGAAAGCCGCTTCAAAATCTTTCCAGCCATTCCATATTACGGATTTTCCGGAAACCGTAAAAACAGAGCCGTTACAGTCAAACTCTGCCTTGACCGTTTCATACTCATGCTTCTCCCCTGTGGCACAGAGCAGGCGATTTGCGGCAAGGGAAAGTATCTTCATTTCCCCCGCCGGAACAGCGGAAAGGTCAGTGGCCGCAATCTCCATTGTGGGAATGATCGCATGGTGGTCTGTCACTTTTTTGCTGTCCATTACCCTCTTAATGTCCGGCTCCGCTCCGGACGGTTCTTCAAAGAGGATTGCTTTGTAAACCGCCCCGATCACGCCCCTTGCGGTATCTTCCATATCGTCCGATAAATACTGGCTGTCCGTCCGGGGATATGTGACCAGCTTTTTCTCATAAAGGCTCTGTGTGTACTCCAAGGTCTGCTTTGCGGTAAAACCGAATAAACGGTTCGCATCCCTCTGTAACGTGGTAAGGTCATAGAGCTTCGGCGGCTGCACCGTTTTCTTTTCCTTTGTGACGGAGAGAACCGTGGCGGCTTTACTTTCACACGCTGCAGCAATAGCTTCTGCCTGTGCCTTGTCATCAATCCTCTCCGTTGCCGCATCAATCCCGTCCATCAGGATATGCGCCATATAATACTGCTCTTTCTTGAAATTCCTGATCTTTTCCTCACGCTCCACCAGCATTGCAAGCGTCGGTGTCTGCACCCTGCCGACCTTCAACACCTTGCCGCCATATAAAACCGTAAACAGCCTTGTGCCGTTCAGCCCCACAAGCCAGTCCGCCCTCTGCCTGCACAGTGCGGAATGGTAGAGGTTATCATAATCGCTTCCCGGACGCAGGTTTTCAAAGCCCTCACGGATTGCGCTTTCCTCCATCGAGGAAATCCAGAGCCGCTTCATGGGCTTGCCACATCCTGCCTGGTCATACACAAGGCGGAAGATAAGTTCTCCCTCCCGCCCTGCGTCCGTAGCGCATACAACGCTGTCCACTTTTTTCTCGTGCATAAGCCCTTTTAACACCTTGTACTGCGCCGCTGTATCGCTTTTTACCTCTGTCTGCCATTCCTCCGGTATCATGGGCAGGCTCTCATAACTCCACTTTTTCCATGTGTCAGAATAGGCATCCGGCTGTGCAAGCTCAACCAGATGCCCGATGCACCAGGAAACAAGAAAACCGTTCCCCTCCATGTACCCGTCTTTCCTCTCACCAGCGCCGATCACACGGGCAATCGCCTGTGCCACGCTCGGTTTCTCTGTTACCACTAACTGCATAAAAATTTCCTCCTTGCTCTTTTTTGTATTGATAATTCCAAAATAAAAAGGGCAGCTGATTCTCCGTTAAGATAAACCACTGCCCAAAATAAACTAATATTCAGTTTTTATCCGTCCTGTCTTACCTCATACTGTTCCTTTCAAAGTAAATCTTTTCTTTCACCCACACTTTTCACCTGGCTTTCCTTCGCTCCGCTCCTTAAAATAAATACGTTTTGCCATAAGTTCCTTTTGCTTTTCTTCTGGCAGGCATTTGAATATATCCTCATACTCAAATTCCGCAATCGGAGTACCCAATACCGATGTCAGAAGCTGATTATACAGCCAGTCTTCCCATAAATCATCAAACATCACCTGGCTGTCCGTATAAGTCACCAGACTGTCAAAGCCGGCAGGCGGCTTATAATACTGCAACTTTACAAATCCATACTTTCCCGCATCCACTACAACAACATCAGTCAGCTCATAAAGCTCCCTGAATGCGTCTGCCACATTCCGGCATTTTTTCCTCTCTTCATCCGTGATATATACTTCTTTTCCCATAAACGGCCCTCCTTTTGTGTAACTTCTTATCTTTATCAGATTATCGTTAATATATTATAACTGATTTTACAGCATTAAAAAAGATATAATACACATAATAAACATAAGGAGGTGTCTACATTGGACGGAGAACGTGGTACTATCGAAATCCATCTGAAAGAGTTGCTTGAAAAGGCAGGGCTGAGCAAAAACAAATTTTGCCAAAGGGCAGAACTACAGCGTTCACAGCTTAATGGTTATCTCAACAATACCATTACCCGGTTAGACATTGATGTTTTGATACGGATATGCGATACACTGGACTGCTCTATCTCAGACCTGCTCGAATATAAGCCACGCTAAAGGAACAATGCCCTACAAAGTGTATTGTTCCTTTATTTTGCTACAATCCCCCCTATCACCGCAATAAATTCTTCGGGAGAGGGGATTGTATTTTCTCCAAAAATGGCATCCCAGTTTCCCCGTGTTTCTTTGTTCTTGTAGCCTTCCATGATTGCCCTGCTCATTTCTTCCCTGACCTCGCTTTCTTTAATCCCTTCCATTTTGGCTATTCGTGCAATAGCCTTTCTTGCAATTTTCCTGTTCATCTTTTTTCCTTTCTTTTGTGTAACTTCTTATAGTTATTTTTCTACTTATGAATTTTATGCTATAAGATGTTAATAAGTCAACGCAATCTCGCCGCAAATTCTGATACGATTCGACACCGTTTGCGCTCCGCACCTGCCCCGTACTGCTACTCGTCCTCCCCATTCTCAAAAAATTCATCCCTGGAACCGTCCTCCGGTTCTTCATTCTCGTTTTCTAATTCCTCCTCATCTTCTTCGTCCTCATCTTCATCCTCGATAAAGTCCTCTTTCTTTTTACGGACTACCTTGAAATAATAAGCGCCGCCGATAAAGGCTATTGCAAGTGCGCCCATGAGGATATAGGAAATGAACGGGTTCGGCTCCTCTGTTTTTTCTTCCGGCTCGGTTTCCTCTGTGCTTTCTGTTTCTTCCGTATTTTCCACATCTTCGGTATCTTCCTCCGTCTGCTCTGTATCTTCCGGCATTTCCCCGTTGTTGTTCGGCAGGGCGCTTTCTTCTGTCGGGATTGCAGATTCCAATGCTGCGGAATTTTTCGGTAAAGTTTCGCTGTTATCGGAAGTTGCGTTTAACAGGTCATTCTCCGTGATCTCCGTAAGGAAGTACACCATTTCTTCCTCCCCGTCACGGTCAATGATCAGGTAGAAAACCTTGTCCGATGCAGTCTGGATTGTATAAAATTC